>MCHG01000284.1_pt1 | contig 19953 bp, 17 predicted proteins | sample 787351 | NCBI WGS metagenome assembly MCHG01 (sample SAMN05430296, study PRJNA330682) | permafrost metagenome | biome: Cold desert; feature: permafrost; material: soil; isolation source: enrichment culture inoculated with soil incubated with H2/CO2 at 20 degrees... ... | reverse complement strand
GCTAGGTTCCTCCTAAAGGTTTCAGCCCATGAGCATTCCCCTTTACCAGACTTATCCTGGCGCAATATACTTTCTGACTAGTATAAAAAAATGAACCCCTTATTTCAGAGGTTCAAGTCGCTCAAGCCACATTTTCTATACATATTCGCAAATTATCTCCACTTAATGTTTCCTCATCTGCCAAAATCTCAGCAAGTTTCAATAAAACCTTTTTATTTTCCTTAATAGTTTTCATCGTTCGTGCTTCGAGATCTGCTAAGATAGAACGCGTCACGGGCTGGCGCTGTTCAGCGCTCAAGAGGGAAACATCTGTAACCCCTAAAGAAGACATCCCTGCAAGAAGTAGCTTTTCTACAAGATTAAGGGCTTGTTCATAATCTCCCATAGCCCCCGTACTTCTCATACCTAGAATCTCTTCTTCCGCCAGTGCCCCTGCTAAGGCCACCATAATCTGATCCTCCAGCATCGCCTGTGTATAGAGATATAAATCGTCCTTAGGGTAATGACGAACATATCCCAAAGCATTTCCTCGTGACCGGATTGAAATCTGAGCCACCGAGTTGGGTCGGACCTTTTCCGCAAGCATTGCGTGTCCGCTTTCATGGATTGCTACACGCCTTAGTTCTTCTGCAGACGGTTTCCGATCAAGCTTTTCTCCTAACATCACTTTCTCGACTGCTTCATGTAAATGGTGTTCAGTAATCTCATTAGCCTCTTCACGCAGTGCAAAAATCGCGGCCTCGTTGGTGACACTCTCTAAATGCGCTCCTGAAAACCCGAAGGTTTCGTGTGCAATATCTTCCAGATTAACCTCTTTTGCCAACGGTTTATTTTTAGTGTGGATTTTCAAAATTGCGACTCGACCTTCTTTATCGGGAAGATCAACTTTTACTTGTCGGTCAAAACGCCCCGGTCGAAGCAAAGCGGCATCTAAAGCTTCCAGGCGGTTTGTGGCTGCCATAACTAAAATATGGGCCCCTTGCTCAGCCTTTAAACCGTCCATTTCAACTAATAGCTGATTAAGGGTTTGGTCATATTCATGGTGGGAAACGTTACTTCCGCGCTTGGCGCCTAAGATATCCATCTCATCAATAAAAATGATCGCACTCGTTTTCTTTTCTTTCTTGACCATTTCACGAGCTCTTCGAAATAGTCCTCGTACCCTTTCCGCGCCAACTCCAGCATACATCTCTACGAATTCACTTCCAGATACTGACAGGAAAGACGAATCAGTGTACTTGGCTGCAGCTTTCGCTAATAATGTCTTACCTGTGCCTGTCGGACCAGACAACAATATTCCCTTTAACGGACGTATCCCTAGGGCCTTCATTCGATCAGAATAACGTAAAAAATCCAGTGCTTCTTGAAGTTCCTTCTTTGCGACGCTCTGGCCCCCGATGTCCTCGAAATTAATGGGTGTGGTAGCAATAGACACCCCGTTACCGTTTTTTAAAACTTGACGTGATAGAACTAAAGTCCAGACTAAATAAGCCCCCACGAGGAGTAACCCAACTGGAATCACATTATATCCTAGGACCATTAGAAAGGCGAAGACCCCAACCCCCAAGCCAATTATGATATCTAGTTTCACGCTCTCTCCTCCTATCAATAAACCCCTATTGTTTTTCAGCTGGTAAATAATTCACTTGCCCATGCCGTTCAATAACTTCAACGAGTTGAGCATCTCCTTGATTCAAGATCACGTAAATAGCATCATTGTCTATTTCTAATTCGAGCTGAACTCCTGCTTTTTCTGCTTGAATTCTAACCGTTTCTTCCATCCCAGTAAAATTACCTGTTGTAATTCCTTCTTGTAACGCAAACTGCATATGAGCAAATACTTTCATTAGAACATCATTATTTTGGTCAAAGAATCGAATTGGTACATTATCGGCCAATTTTTGAAGGGCAAGTCCAGCGAGACGGAGATTCGTTATCTTGTTAGTAACAACCTCTAGCTCTTTTTGGCCTTCCTTGTTCACTATTTTAGCAGATTTAACCCCTGGAATTTGCTGACTTTGACTCATAATTGAAACATCCTGCCACTTTTTCTGATAGACAACCTTACCCCCTAATAACAGCCCAAATATCAGGAAACCAACTAGGCTTATCAGCAGTATTCGCTGTTTTACCATCTCATCTTCCTCCATTTGCTATACTTCGCGCAATACCGACAGTATATCATGGAGGTCATCAATTTGAGAAAAGATCTTATACCCATAAATAACAATAATAGACAAATTCGTGTAATGGGGACGGTCCTTTTAACACACATTAATGTGTGTTAAAAGGACCGTCCCCATTACACGAATTGCTCCTACTATAATTCATTCTGTATCCGTACGGGCAATTCATGATTTGCCCCCCTACTTATGCAATAACTTCCGAGATTTAAGCAAATAATCCAGACCTGAAATGACGGTGAAAAACAAGGCCACATATAAAAAGGGTTGGCCAATATGGAGACCAATTAAAGAAAGAGGCCAGTCATGTAGCAGTATCGCCGAGATCGCAATAATTTGGGTAACAGTCTTAATTTTGCCGAGTGAACTAGCACTGATGACAACTCTGTCCACAGCTGCGATAGCCCTTAGTCCCGTCACAGCAAACTCCCTTGCCAAGATAATCCAAGCAACCCAAGCCGTCACTTCTCCTAGTTGTACTAAAGAGATTAAGGCAGCGGACACTAAAAGTTTATCGGCCAGCGGATCCATGAATTTACCCAAATTCGTAACCTGGTTACGCTTGCGAGCGATATAGCCATCTAAACCATCCGTCGCAGCCGCCAAAATAAAGATTATTGCTGCCACAAGATCTTGATGCGGAAAAAGCTCATGACCTTTAGGGATCTTAAGCAGTAAAAAGGTCATAAACACTGGTATCAAAATAATTCGGGCCATGGTTAAGCGATTGGGTAGATTCACGTAACAACCTCTCCTATTAAATCGTAGCTATCCGCCTCAAGGATGCGAACTTTGATCAGGTCACCCACCTGAAGTGAGGTCTGAGTCCCTGTGATATAAACCTGCCCGTCGACTTCTGGAGCATCTCCTTCTGTCCGTCCCATCCACCGTCCATCTGGTTGTCTCTGCTCAAGTATCACCGTTGCGACCCGTCCAACCCAACGTTGTTGTCTGACACGAGAAATTTCTTGTTGGATTTGCATAATATGGTCTCGACGTTGTTCACGAACTTCTGGCGGCACTTGATCCGATCGAAGACCCGCTGGAGTATTCTCCTCTTGGGAATATGCAAACACCCCAAGACGATCAAACTGAACGCGCTTAATGAAGGCGATCATATTTAGAAATTCCTGTTCACTCTCTCCTGGAAAACCCGTAATCATAGTAGTCCGAATGGTGATGTCTGGCATAGCGTCACGCAATTTTCCAATAAGAGTTTCAGCTTCCTCAATGGTTCCACGTCGATTCATTTCTTTTAATATTTTATTATCCGCATGTTGTAATGGTAAATCAATGTACCGACAAACTTTGGGTTCCTGACGCATAGTTTCGATCAGTTCATCAGTAAACCGTTCAGGATAACAATACATTAGACGAATCCATTCTATACCCTCTATACGAGCGAGTTGTTGAATTAGATGAGGAAGGCGAAGTTCTCCAGTAAGGTCTTGTCCATAGCGCGTCGTATCCTGAGCCATAACAATAATTTCCTTGACCCCTTGGGTGGCCATTTCTTGGACTTCGCGTAACACAGATTCTTCCGGACGGCTACGAAAATGCCCGCGCACATACGGAATGATACAATAAGTACAATAATTATCGCAACCCTCTGCAACCTTTACATAGGCAAAATAATGAGGAGTGGATCGTTTGCGAGGCATCAACTCATTATGCAGGAAATCAGGTGTTCCTTCTTTAATAAGCGTCGTTCGCGTCCCCTGGGAGGCTTGAACAAGCTTAGTAATTTCATCGATATTTCCAGTTCCCAACACACCATCTAATTCAGGAATATCCTGCATTAATTCTTGTCCGTACTGTTGTGCCAAGCACCCTGTGGCAATTAGAGTCCGGCAAGTGCCTGATTCCTTAAAGCGAGACATTTCAAAGATAGTATCAATCGATTCCTCCTTGGCCGATTGTATAAAGGTACATGTATTAACGACAATAATATCTGCCTCTTCAGGATTATCTATAAAGATATAGTCTTGGGCAAGTAACCCAGACATTATTTCGCTATCAACCTGATTTTTTGGACATCCCAAAGTGACTACCGCTACTTTTTTCGTCAACCTTACACCCCATATCATCCAATGCGAGTCTCGATGTTCAACCTTAGTTGAACTAATTAACTGGTTTACCTATTCTAGTATAAACCAACACTCCCACAAGGTCAAAAAATATTACCTTACTAGAGAATTCGTTGGGGGTCGGTTCTCCTACGCCTCGTAGTTTCCATCTGAAAATAGCGTCTTCAGGGTTTAGTTTTAGCAGAGCCAGTTCACTTATTTAGGTCTTTGCGTTCGGCTGTAGCAATATAGATCACGTTTTCGCCAATATTTGTGGCATGGTCTGCAAAACGTTCCAGATAGCGGCCCGCAAAGGTCAAATACATCCCTTGATCCAGGTTTTCAGGCGCTTTAGTCATGATGACTAACAAATCCCGCACGATTTGATTATACAGATGATCAACCTCATCATCTTGCACAGCAAGACCTTGCGCAAGGAGCATGTCTTCGTTACTGTATGCCTCTAAACCTTGCCTCATCATTCCAAGTGCCTTCTCAGCCATCAGAGGGATGTCTATAAGCGGTTTACAAAGAGGTCCCTCAATTCTCCGCGCCACCTTCGCAATGCCGACGGCCAAATCTGCCATTCGTTCGAGATCAGTTGATATTTTCATCGCCGAAATAATTTTCCGCAAGTCCTTAGCAACGGGTTGCTGAGTAGCGATCAAACGCACACACTCATCATCCACCTGCCGTTCCAGATCGTTGACCAATTGATCCTCGGCAATCCAAAACTCTGCCTGAGTCCGATCAAGAGATTTTAGGGTTTCTATACATCCTAGTAGGATCCTTTCGACTTCTTGACCCATATTTTTAAGTAAATTATTCAAAATTAATTGTCCTTCATTTAGTGACTGACGCATTGATTATCCCCCTTTTAACCGAATCGTCCTGTAATATAGTCTTCTGTTCGTTTATCGTGTGGATTGGTAAATATTTCGGAAGTAGGTCCATGTTCTACAAGTTCTCCGCTCAGAAAGAACGCCGTGGAATCTGCGATGCGAGCGGCCTGTTGCATATTATGCGTCACAATGAGAATGGTGTAATTTTCTTTTAGTTGTCTGATTAATTCTTCTATGTGCGTCGTAGCAATTGGATCCAAGGCAGAAGCCGGTTCATCCATGAGTAGTACCGACGGTTCTACCGCAAGAGCCCTAGCAATGCAAAGACGTTGTTGCTGTCCACCGGACAGGCTCATTCCAGAATAATTCAAGCGATCTTTTACTTCATCCCATAAAGCCGCCATACGTAAACTTTTCTCTGCACTTTCTAGTAGCTTTTGCTTACTCTTCATTCCATTAAGCCTTAGCCCCGCCACAACATTTTCATATATACTCATCGAAGGAAACGGATTCGCTTTCTGAAACACCATCCCTACCATTTTACGTAACGCCACGGGATCTTGATCATAAATACTTTCCCCATCTAAAATGACTTCACCTTTTACTTTTGTCCCTGGCAAGGTTTCATGCATCCGGTTAATACAGCGGACGAAGGTCGATTTACCGCACCCCGAGGGCCCGATGATCGCCGTTACTTGATTTGGGTCGATTTCCATATTTATGCCTTTAAGGGTTTTATTAGACCCATACCATGCTTCAAGATTACGAACACTTAAACTCTGACCCATTTAGAAAGCCACCTCCTTCTAGTTGCTCCGCGAGCGAAATGCGAAACGTGCAATCAAATTTAAAAGAACTACCATTGAGATTAACACCAGCGACCCTGCCCAGGCTTGTTGATGCCACTCTTTATAGGGAGAGGTAGCATACTGATAAATTTGAACAGGTAAAGCAGCAATCGGCTCATTTAAAGAACGGGCCCAGTACTGATTTCCTAACGCCGTGAACAGTAACGGGGCTGTTTCCCCTGATACACGGGCCACCGCTAGCATAGCCCCAGTTATAATTCCCTTCGCTGCAGTCGGTAAGACAATTCTCAAAATAGTTTTCCCTTTGGAGATCCCTAAGGCGTAACCCGCTTCCCTGATCGAATGGGAAACAAGCTTTAGCATTTCTTCTGTCGAACGAATAACCAGAGGGATCATAATAACCGAAAGGGCTAGACCTCCTGCTAAGGCAGAAAAATGTCCCATTTTCAAAACTACGGCAGTGTAGATTACAATACCGACAATAATTGACGGAATTCCAGTCAAAACATCCGTCGCAAAGCGGACTGCAATACTAAACCAGCTTGTACGATCATACTCTGTCAAATAAATTGCTGCCAGAATTCCGACTGGAATTCCAATGAGACTCGCGATCAACACCATAATTAGGGTGCCCACGATCGAATTAGCCATCCCACCCCCAGTTGCACCCATGGCCTTAGGTAAATTGATGAAGAATTCTAAGTTCAAGGCGCTGAAACCGTTAATAACAACGTAGCCGAGAACTCCAAATAATGGAATAAGCGCAATGAGTGTCGCGACGATAAAAATTCCCATCATCATGCGGTTGTGATATTTACGTAGGCGATCATGCATTACGAGATTCCTCCCTTCGGTCCACGTGCTACAGACCAAACAAGAAGACGAGCAAAAACATTCAGTATTAGGGTAATACCAAACAAAATAAGGCCAATTTCAACGAGCGCACTTAAATAAAGATCGTACGTCGCTTCTGTAAACTCATTCGCAATCACCGCTGCCATAGAATAAGCGGGCGCAAACAAGGAGGGAAGAATATCCGGGCGATTTCCAATCAACATAGTTACCGCCATCGTTTCTCCGAGAGCTCGACCTAAACCTAGCATAATCCCACCTAGAATTCCTGATCTGGCATAAGGTAGTACCGCGATCCTAATCATTTCCCACTTCGTTGCCCCTAAGGCTAAGGCCGCTTCCCGCTGTTCATTAGGCACTGCTGCCATTACCTCCCCAGATATCGCGGCAATTGTGGGAAGAATCATAATAGCCAAGATCAACCCACCCGCTAACATACCGAAGCCAAGTGGCGTACCTTGAAATAGTGGAAGAAATCCAAACCACTTGGCAAGTCCAGGTTCGATAGTTTCTCTCAGCCAAGGTGCCAGGATAAAAATTCCCCATAATCCGTACACAACGCTGGGAATCGCAGCGAGCATCTCGACTAAAAAAGCAATCACAGAACGGACCTTTGATGTTGCCATCTCATTTAGAAAAATTGCTACTCCAAGACCGACTGGCGCTGCAATAATTAAAGCCAAAAGAGAAGTCACTAAGGTCCCATAGATAAACGGCAGGGCGCCAAATTGTTCTTTGACAGGATCCCATTCACGACCCGTGATGAAGCTAATGCCAAACTTTTCAATACTCGGACGTGCCGAGTCATACATCTGCCACCCCATCCAAGCCATAAGTACCAAAACACTGACGGCCATCAATAGTGTCAGTAAACGCAAGGTCTTATCTCCTAGGGAGGCTGTGAGCTTATTCTTTTTGCCCATATATTCTGATCCTTCCACCTTCCTCATTTACATATTTATAAAACGTGTCAGTACTATGTGCTCAACAAGATTACATTAAGTATACAATAGGCACATGGAAAAGCCCAGCGCCCGCTGAGCCTTTCCCACCTATGATGACATTTTTCGTTCTGTATTTACTTTAACAAAGGTTTCCCTTCATTGGTGATAGTCTTCAGAATTACTTCTTCACGTGTTACTAAATCCGCTGGTAATTTCGCGTAAAGTAATCCTTCAGAAATTGATTGCCCTTCATGAATAGACCAGTTCAAGAAGTTGACAAGCGCTGATCCTTTAGCTTTGTCCTTTTGATCCTGATATAGTAAAGCCCAAGTAAAACCAGAAATTGGGTAAGATTCAGCACCTGGAGCATTGACCAACGAAACCCTCATATCCTCAGGAATTTTGGTTGCGGCGGCAGCAGCGGAGGCTCCTTTTAGCGACGGTGCTACCCATTTGCCATCTTTGTTTTGCAAAGTAACAAAGGACAGGTTGTTTTGAACGGCATAAGCCAGCTCAACATAACCAACTGCACCCGGAGTTTGGGTGATAGCACCGGCCACTCCGGCGTTTCCTTTGCCACCGATCCCCACAGGCCAATTTACGGAGGTTCCTTTACCGACCTTACTTGACCAGTCTGGGCTTATACTGCTAAGATAATCTGAGAAAATGAAGGTTGTTCCGCTCCCATCTGACCGACGAGCAACAGCAATCTTTAAATCTGGTAACGTTACCCCTGGATTATCAGCTACGATCCGCTTATCATTCCAGTTGGTGATTTTTCCGAGAAATATGTCCGCCAGGACCACAGGAGTTAATTTAAGATCTTTTGGCCCATTGGGAATATTATACGTGACCGCTACGGCTCCAAGCGTTATCGGAAGCTGGAGGATTTTACCCCCTTTTGCAGCCTTAAGCTGTTCATCTGTCATTGGACCATCCGTGGCTCCAAAATCTATAGTTTGCTCTGAAACTTGCTTAATTCCAGCCCCACTTCCACTACCCTGATAATTAATCATAATACTTTGGTTGTTTTTGCGATATTCCTCGATTTGTTGGTTTAGTAGTGGATAAGCAAAGGTACTTCCTGCCCCAGTAAGATTAACCTTCTCTGCCTTCTCTCCACCCGGTGTACTCGCTCCGCATCCTACCAGCGAAAGCGCCAACACACCTGTCAATATACCAGTTAAGAATTTACTTTTAGCAAACACAAGATTTTCCCCCTATCAAATTCATAATTTGTCCATACCTAATGTACCATACCAAAGTTAACGCTAGATTAACTCTGTGTAAAGTTTGTGTTAATTGGCAACATTTAATGTATAAAGCTTAACGGCAAAAAGGAAATATTCATTCCTTGTAGAAGTAAGCCCTTAAGAAACATTAGTGAGGTGTCATCTGTGTTTGATCAAACGTTGGATCCTCTGGACACGTGCGGGTGTGGAGATACTGGATATCTGACAACACGAACTGTCCCTGTCGACTTGGTCCATGGTGTGGGGCACATAGCAAATGTACCTATTTACCACTGTCGTTCTAAAAGCTGCCAAGAATACACGCTCCCCCCGATTGTAGCGCGCCGCCTCGACAATATTTCGGAAGAAATGGAAAACACCCAAGCAACAGATGCCGTTTATACCTGGATTGCCATTGGAGAACAATCCCTTGACCCACTGCAACAGGCAAATAATCAAAATAACCTTCAGGCCTTTACCCTTCAATTTGGGGGCCGAGAGTATGCAGATGCTCATGTTGTGCTACTCGTACCCGGCCACGCAATTTTCTTTCAGAGTACGCTCGAAGAGACTGAATACTACTTACTTCGTTACGAAGAGAACAGACACACGGAGGGGGTATGGTTTTCCTTTCTAAAATTCTACTATCATCAACCAGAATTAGTATACGAAGATTTTCTTGAATGGTCGGAAGACGGGCACCTTAAAGAAATAGGACGCATCTCTCTAGACGAAGTCGAAGATACTCTGACTGATGAGTTTGGTGAATGGGAATAGGTATCCCACTAATATTCAAGACCACACAAGAACTGCATCACATAACACTAACAGCCCAACAAACAGGTACACTGATTGTTAGGCTTAATTCATATTACTTCCCTTATCTTGGTCAAAAGCTTATTTTTTTTTGCCCCCGCGATGTTTTCTCTTGCCTTTATGGATTTGATTATCCGCGCCTAGCCAAAATCTGCCCTTTTCCTTTTCTTGAATACTCGCGCCCTGTGCCTCTTTGCTTTGAGCACCTGTGGGTGCTACTTGTTTACTGCGTACGTCTTTATAGGGTGCTTCTACACTTCGTGCACCTTTATAGCCGCCCACTTTACCTTGATCGCCCTTGTAGGGTGTTGCTTCTTTACCTCGCGCGTCCTTTAATGGTGGCGCTGCTTTGCCCAAAGCACCTCTGTAGGGTGTTACAAGGCTCCGCTCAGCTCTGGAGCGACCCTCTTGGGCTGGTGCAGCACCCTTGTAAGGTGCTTTTTCTCCGCCCCTTGCATCCTTGTATCGCCCCTCTTTTAAAGGCGCCCCTTTAGGTGTTTCCATGCTGCGTGAATCCTTGAAACGCTCAGCGTTACTTGGAGCACCCTTGCTGACAACTTTATCGCCTGTTCGAGCATCCCTGTAACCACCGGCCTTACCTGGCGCTCCCTTGTAAGGCGCTTTTTCTATACTCCTCGCATCCTTATAGCGACCTGGTTTGCCCGGCGCACCTTTAGGTACTTCTTCTACATTTCTCGCATCCTTATAGTTCCCTGGTTTGCCTTGCCCGCCTTTATACGGTGCTTCGGTGGTTCGTGCAGTCTTGTAGCGTGATGCTTTACCTTGTACAGCCTTATGAGGTGCTTCTATGCTTCGGACCCCTTTGTAGCGTGGTTCTTTGCTTTGGACGCCCTTTTGAGGCGCATCCTCGCTCCGAGAATCTTTTGATCGTGAATCCATACTCTGCGCACCTTTATACGGGGTTTCTTTGCCAGGCGTGTCCTTTTTCTTCATGCCGGATCGTCTCACTGGTCCCTTACTTAGCTTCATAGGCTTACCATCCTGTTCTAACGAATCTGATCGCACATATTTTCTGGGTCGAATAAGACATTTAGGTCCATACCCGATTAAATCCTCCCGATGAGCCAAACGCAAGGCCTCTTCTACTAACGCATGGTTTCTTGGACTTCGATACTGAATTAGAGCCCTCTGCATTGCCTTTTCATGCATAGTACGCGGGATATAAACTTCCTGCATCTTGTGGGGATCTAAGCCTGTGAAATACATACAGGTAGAAAGTGTTCCCGGCGTTGGGATGAAATCCTGGACTTGTTCAGGATTGACGCCCATATCTCGAACATATTCTGCCAATTCAACGGCTTCTTTCATTGTACTTCCTGGATGAGAAGACATCAAATAGGGAACGAGATATTGTTCTTTCCCAAGTTCTTCATTGGCCTCATGGAACCTCTGCACAAATTCTTCGTAGACGGCTTTACCGGGTTTACCCATCAAACGAAGAACTTCCTCACTGACATGTTCCGGAGCGACCTTCAATTGGCCACTGACGTGGTGCTCACAAAGCTCACGTATAAACCCAGAATTTCGATCCGCTAGGACAGCATCATAACGAATTCCAGAACGAACAAACACCTTCTTAACCTTCGGCAGACTACGCAAACTTCGCAAGAGATCTAGGTATTCTTCGTGATCATTTTCTAGCTTATCGCACGGCTCAGGAAAAAGGCACTGTTTATGGGAACAAGCCCCCCTGGTTAATTGTTCCTTGCACGCAGGCCGACGAAAGTTGGCAGTAGGGCCCCCAACATCATGAATATATCCTTTAAAGCGATCATTCCAAGTCATCTTCTCCGCTTCTCGAATAATCGATTCAGCACTACGACTTTGAATAATTCGCCCCTGATGAAACGTTAACGCACAAAATGAGCATGCTCCATAACACCCTCTAACGCTGGTGAGGCTAAATTCAACTTCTTCAATAGCCGGGACTCCCCCAAGTTCTTCATAAGACGGATGATAAGTCCCCATAAACGGCAAGGCATAGATGGCATCCATTTCTGCTTGAGTCAAGGGAAGTGCGGGCTGATTTTGCAGCACCCCTTTGCGTCCATGGGGTTGAACCATGGGTTTCCCGCGAAAGGCGTCCTGCTGGTTATATTGAACCCAAAAGGCCTCAGCATACTTCTTCTTGTCTGCTGCAACGTCATCGAAACTTGCAAGAGTCAAGGCATTTTGAGGCGCTTCAGCCCCAGTCGTCGGCACCATTGTTCCCCTTACATCCGTTATTTGATCAATCGTCTCGCCGTTATTTAGTCGTTCGGCAACCTCCACAATTGCCTTTTCTCCCATCCCAAAGACCAGCAAGTCAGCTTGACTATCGAGTAAAATGGACCTCTTAACATCATTGCTCCAATAATCATAATGGGCAAACCGCCTCAAGGACGCCTCAATTCCCCCAATAATAACAGGAACACCGGGGAGCGCTTCCCGTACGCGATTAGAATAGGCGATTGTGGTCCGATCTGGGCGAAGTCCTGGCTTTCCTCCAGGAGAATAAGAGTCCTTATGGCGTTTCTTTTTAGCCGCCGTATAGTGATTAACCATAGAATCGAGATTTCCTCCAGAGATCAAACACGCCAAACGAGGTTTCCCCATCTTTCGGAAATCTCGGAGATCCTTCCAATCGGGCTGAGCCAAAATCCCCACTCGAAAATCATGTTTTTCCAAGACACGGGCAATAATGGCAATTCCAAAGCTTGGATGATCTACATAAGCGTCGCCAGTAATTAGGAGGAAATCTAATTCATCCCATCCAACAGCCTCCATGTCTGCTCTATTCATCGGTAAAAAGTTACGTTTACGCATAATCTCACCTTTCTAGTTTTAGACACGCTTATCATATGAACTATTTTGATAAACTTAACTATTTTTTTGCAGATATAAATACTAATCTCATGGAATTTCGATATCGCAAAATAACCTTTTTACAATGCTATTCGTTCCATAAAAATGCTTGGCAAATATGCCAAGCATTTTTAGCCAGCCCACCCCGTGAGAGGAAAGAGCCGCAACTCCTTATCGGAAGTTGATAAACTGCAACTCGATACCAAAATCTTCTTTGCGTAAAAGTGCAATAACCGCTTGTAGATCATCCTTGTTCTTACCTGACACTCGAATCTCCTCACCTTGTATGGAACTAACTACTTTTATCTTATTGTCTTTCAGAACCTTGTTAATGAGCTTTGCTTTCTCTTGGGCAATTCCCTGTACCAGTTTAACTTCCTGCTTAACTGTATCCCCTGCAGCCGATTGGGCCTTGCCGTACTCCAAGGCTCTTAAAGAAACCCCTCGCTTAACAAGTTTACTTTCCAGAATGTCGACAACGTTGGTCAATTTAAAATCATCATCTGAAACTAAAACGATCTTATCTGTCTCAAGCTTAATGGATGATTTGCTGTTCTTAAAGTCGAATCGATTGGCGAGTTCTTTCTGAGCCTGCTGAACTGCATTATCTACCTCTGGCATATCAACCTTAGAAACAATATCAAATGAACAATCTTTAGCCAAAATAAACGCTCCTTTTATCCTTGAATATTCATATTGCTAATTCACATTTTCTTTGGTCAAAACTACATTGCGGAGAACTTCGCCTGCCTTCCCGAAGCTCGGCAATGCTTTGCCGTTCAAAGTAACCGAAAGACCTCCTGCATTTCCAACCGATACCAATTCAATTTTGCTTGTCCCTTTAACCTCTTTTGTGGTTCCTGCTGTAAACGTACCTTGCAAAGAAGGCTGCCCATCTACCCGCACCTCAATCCAACAGGGTTGTGTGAACACCAACTGTGCTGTTAAGCCCTCCTGTGTATTCGCGACAACGTTGGATGGATTAGGTACTACTGGGGTCTTCGGTGTTGGCGTAGTCTGCTCAACTTTCGGTGCGCTTGGCAAGGCTGCTGGGGCGTACGGAGAATCTACGAGTTTGCTCCCGGATTGGCTTAAAGCAGTAATAGCAATTACCAATACAATGGCCAAAACCGCCATACTTCCTATAACAGATGGCCTAACCCACAGAGGAAGGACTTTGACCATTTTATTATCCGATGCAAGGATGGGACTTGGCTCAGGCTTTGCTGATGCATTATAGAGATCAATAATTTCATTCGAGTTCAATCCCAATTGTTTGGCATAGGTCCGTAAATACCCCTTGACATATGTTGTTCCTGGTAGAATCTCATATTTTTCCTCTTCAAGTGCCTGAATATACCGTACACGGATTTTCGTGATTTCCTCAGTATGCGTTAAACTCCACCTTTTTTCTTCCCTAGCGGCCTGGAGCATTTGTCCTTCTCCTGCCATTGATAAGACCCCCCTTTTCTCGCCATCAGCTCAAATCAAATGCTGTGAAACTCATGGATATTTCCTCAATGCGAATTAGATCATCCTCATGATGGCGGATTTCAATAATAAAGTCAAAGTCAACTTCCAAGCGCCCATCACGAAGAAATACATCCGGGTGCTCGATGATCTTGAGGGTTGGCATTTGTAATACTTCTTGGATTAATGCCCAATGTTCATTGTTTCCCCTCGTTGTACTTGTAATGCCATCAATCAAGAAAATGCTATTCTCTGACTCATCTAGTAATAACTCAGTCCGTATCGTTTGACGAATGATCGTCGAAGACAATAAAATCCATCGTTTATTGGCATAGACACAGGCCGCAATAGCAGCTTCTGTTTTCCCTACACGAGGCATTCCCCGTATCCCGATAACATGATTTCCGCCGTCTACTAAAGTATCTCCTAAAAAATCAACAAGCACACCTAAGTCTTCACGTACAAATCGATAGGTGGGGGGATTAGTTTCTGTCATGGCCAAACGCTTGCCATGGCGTAACGCAATTCGATCTGTCAAAGTAGGCGGGCGGAAGGCGGTGACTTTAATAGCACCCACTTCTATCAAGGCTTCATGCAACGCTCTAACTTTGGTCTCAGATTGCACCTGTAAGAGAAGCCCTCTTCGGGTCAGCCCAATGCCTGAGACCGATAATATATTAAGGTCCAGCATCCCGATCAGCGTTGTCACTGCTCCGAGCAATCCCGGTTTATTTTGCTGAATATCGTACTCCAGATACAGCAGATTCTCCGTTTGGTTGGGCCACCTTTTCATCAAGATAGCATTCCAACTCCCTTAACGCCTTGTTAGGCTCTTGATAATTGAAATAAAACGCATACTCTGAACTTGGTCCATTTGGATAGGCATAGAGTTTGTCATAGTACTCAACAAGTAGTCGCTCAGTAAAGACATCCAAGCAGCCTGTTTCTATCAAAATGCGTAATTCTCGGACTTTAACATGGCCCAAGGTTTTAATCAGTCGTTCCAAAGCTATTCCAATCTCATGAAGCGCATTGGGGACTGATGTATATTCTTTTAACAAGCGTTGGACTCTATTTTCCAAAGAATCACAGTGGAGGACTTGTATTCCTTCTTGCATCGCTGCAAAGAAATTAGCAGGTATGGTAACTCTCCCAATGCGTTTACTCTCACATTCTACAATAATATAAGGAAATTCACTTAACAAGACAAGTTCCTCATACAATAATCCTTCAAACTTTTTTTGGGAGGGAGGATCTCCAAGACCCATTGCGCCAAAGACCGATCCTCTATTATTGGCAAGTCTCTCAAGGTCAATCGCAGGATATCCCTCTGCCCGCAACTGTCCCAAAAGATCGGTTTTTCCAACCCCTGTATTTCCACGAAGCACCACAACCTTAAAGGGAAGTCTCGTTTCAAAATAATTAACAACTTGACTGCGGTAAGCTTTATATCCCCCTATTAAGCGGTAAATCGGAATACCCATTAATTCCACAACTGTCGCCAGCGACTTACTCCGCATCCCACCTCTCCAGCAAAAAAGTACTAGAGGACCTTTTTTTGATAGTTCCTCTACCGCTTTTACTAATTTCGGAAGTTTCGGACTAATGATACTCAGGCCCAGTTCACGAGCAAGACTAGGGGTCGTTTGAGTATATGTCGTCCCAATCTGAGCACGTTCTAGGTTATCAAACAGAGGAAGACTGACCGCACCCGGAAGTGTTGCTTCGGCAAATTCCCCCTCTGAGCGTACATCGACAAGAATTGGGTTATCTAAAGTGTTAAGATCTTGAACGTTGATCTCCTTTATCATGCTTAATTCCTTCCGATTTGACAGTATTCCTACATATCTATCATAAATGCTACAGCAGTATTATGCAACTAATGAGTAAGTTCATCTGCCCACTGGCCAAACTTTATTTCAAACTGCCCTCTTGTCATGAGAACTTCCCGAGGTTTAGAGCCTTCATATCCCCCGACAACCCCTTTCGCCTCAAGAAAGTCCATCAAGCGAGCTGCTCGTGTATATCCGATTCGTAAACGGCGTTGTAAAAGAGAAACAGAAGCAGATCCACCTTCTATGAAAAGTTGAGCAGCTTGATAAAAGAGTTCATCTTCCATATCTTCTGTTTTGGCGTTCCCAAGCTCTATGTCAGGGATTTCTCGGTACTCAGGTTTGGCCTGATTTTGTAAAAATGTGACGACATTTTCCACCTCTTTATCACCCAAATAACAGCCCTGTACGCGTAGCGGCTTACTCGAACCCATGGGATAATACAGCATATCCCCTCGTCCTAAAAGTTTTTCCGCTCCGTTCATATCCAGAATAGTTCTTGAATCCGTTTGAGACGAGACCCCAAAGGCAATTCGGGAGGGTATGTTTGCTTTAATGATCCCAGTAATAACATCAACAGAAGGTCGTTGAGTAGCAACAATCAGGTGAATTCCTGCAGCACGTGCCATTTGAGCTAATCGACATATCGCATCTTCGACATCACCCGGAGCAACCATCATTAGATCAGCTAACTCATCAATGATCACCACGACATAGGGTATTGGAGGCTGGTCTTCCTTCTTTTCTTGAGTACGTAGAAAGTTGTACCGGACGATGTCTCTCACGCCAGCTGCTGCAAACAGTTCATAGCGGGTCTCCATTTCAGTCACGATCCACTTTAACGCACCTGCGGCTTTCTTGGGATCCGTTACAACCGGTGCTATCAGATGAGGAATCCCGTTATAATTAGCCAATTCAACTCTTTTCGGATCAACTAACAAAAATTTCACTTCATCTGGGCGTGCTTTAAACAGGATACTGTGAATTAGAGTATTAATACATACAGATTTTCCAGAGCCTGTAGCCCCAGCAATTAAAAGATGGGGCATTTTCGTTAAATCTGCGATCACAGGTGTCCCCGTAATATCTTTGCCTAAACACATAGCTAACTTACTCGTAGCCCCTTGAAACTCCGGTGTTTCTAGAACTTCTCGAAAGTGAACCATAGCTATTTCTTTATTAGGCACTTCAATCCCTACAACTGATTTCCCAGGAATGGGTGCTTCAATCCGTACATCTGCAGACGCTAAGCTTAGAGCGATATCATCTGCCAGATTTGTTATTTTACTTACCTTTACACCCGGAGCGGGTTGGGCTTCATAACGTGTAATGGCAGGGCCTTGTGTAACCTGTGTCACTTTTATCTTGACACCGAAACTGGCCAGGGTTTCTTCTAGTATTTTTACATTATCAGCTAAGTCCTTATTAAGTCTGGGATTTTTTAGCTTCAAGGCTTTATTTAATAAAGACACTTGAGGAAGCTGGAAATTCCCATCCTCCCGTGTCTGGCGAGAAATGGGTGTGCTTGTCACCTTTCCAGGCGGAGTAATCGCTCCTCCAAACATTTTTTCAAACCCTAACTGACCTTTAGTGGCGTTATTTTCCGCCGGAAGGTCAGTATGATCTTCAAGAGTTTTGATGACAAGTGGTCGTTCGACAACATCAGGATCAAGAGCACGTGTTAGCCCCTTTGAGGGAGGAGTCATTTTCTTTGGCGTTTTATCCTCTGTTTTTAGATTGACCTGCGAAACAGAGTCCTTGTCATTGGTGTCCACGTCATCAGTATTCTTTAATACATCGATGAAATCATGCATTTGGTGTTTCAACCATAGTCCTGATTCTTTTCCCACATAACTAACTTCCTGTACACCACGAATCAGAGAGCGGTTTGTGATCATTAGGGCCCCCATAAACGCACCCATGATTAGCACAACGTAACTCCCAGGTATACCAATCGTTGTTTTTAATAGAGCCGACACCCCAGCACCGACAAGGCCACCACCGTGTCCGAGCTTCCCTTCATTAAAGATATCAGTCCTCGAAAATGCATCTATACCCGGTAACTGTAAATGGAGAATCCCCAGAAAAACAAGCCAAAGTAGGATTGCCCCCAGGACTTTGGCTCCCAAACGGGGAATACGCTGGTTAAGATAAGCAAGACCCCAAGCTCCTACCATAATGGGAATCCAAACCCTTCCACCACCAGCCAGCACTGTTAAAAGCCGTTTAATTTCTCCACCGAACACGCCACTTCTATCGGAGTATAGCGCGACTATCCCTAAGCAAGCCATACCAACCACAAAAACTCCAATGACTTCATTGCGTATGGTGTCTTTTAAGGTGCTTGCGCTAGTATTCACCAACGTATTCTTCTTGCGGCGTTTTTTTGTGATCGCCACAGAACAATCCCCCAAACTTTATTTTTTAGTTATAGTTTAAATTCCACAATAGAGTCCGTTTTTCCTTTTTTTTAAAAAAAATTCCACAAAAACTTGGTACATATAATCAAGACAAAAGCGGCTTCCGCCGCTTTTTCCAATATAGAGAAATTCTACTCTGCCCGACCTAAGGTTATTAAGTTATCGAGTTCTTTAAAGGCTTCCTTAACCCCTCCTACCGCTTGGATTAATCCAGCATCGACGGCTTCTTGTCCTATAAGGATTGTTCCAATATCCTGGGCTAATTCTCCGGTCTTGAACATGAATTGTTCTAATTTTTCTTTACTTATATCCGAGTGCGAGTAGATAAATTGGTCAATCCGTTGCTGCATTTTTTGTAAATAGTCAAACTGTTGATGTCCATTGATCACCAACCCTGTATACCGAATTGGGTGTATAGTCATCGTTCCAGTTGGTGCTATTAAACTCTTTGTACAACTGACTGCAACTGGGATTCCAATACTATGCCCTCCGCCAAGTACTAACGAAACGGATGGTTTGCTTATGCTTGATAACATTTCTGCGATCGCTAAACCAGCTTCGACATCTCCACCGGCAGTATTTAAAATGACAAGAATACCTTCGACCTTTGGGTTTTGCTCAACTGCAAGTAGTTGTGGGATGATATGCTCATATTTAGTTGTCTTAGATTGAGGTGGTAAAATTTGATGCCCTTCGATTTGTCCAATGATGGTTAAACAATAAATCCTTTCAGTAACATCAGGAATTTTGATTTGCCCTAATTCCTTTAGATTGGATAAGGGACTATTATTTTCGCTCTCTGGTAATATCGTTTCATTTGAAAACATGGATTAAACCTCCTTCAATAATAACCAGGAACCTCAATCCGTTAACCTGTCCTAAAAGGTCAACTCTGAATATGATATATCTCAGAGGTTCTCTTATATTATGGAGGTTTATTCTGAAAATCATACGAAATATTAACCGATCTTTCCATGAATTTCTAGATACGGGGACGAAAAAAGGATTGTTCATCCAGAAAATCGTCAGGGAAGATATTAATGATATAACTTTATCGCTTTCACAGCCTGTTCGAGGACGCCTTGCACTAACTTCAGTATGAGTATATGACAATGAAAGAAATTAAGAATTTAAATCTCAAAGTAGCTTGCAACACCACACTTGGTGGCGGTGGCTAATGAATCAGGAATCGATGATCGAATGAAGTCCCGCGAATCACGCAAATTCATTCGTCAGTAGTTCAATACAATACAGTATTATGGACACAGAAAAGGACTAACCTAAGAGATACTTTTTCGCATGTTTACCTGAAGAAACGAAAATCGGACGAGATTTTCGCCACATTGCGACTCGTGACGCACACTCCTGCAATGTGGATCGAACGGGTGGAGACCCCGGCCCCATATTACAGTATAATGCAACACAGAAAAGGCTACCTCCTAAGAGATAGCCTTTTCGCTTGTTTACCTGAAGATACGAAAGGCGGACGAGCCTTTCGCCACACTGCGACTCATAACGCAGACCCCTGCAGTGTGGATCCTACTTTCCCAGGGGCTTGCGCCCCAAGTATCATCGGCCCTGGAGGTCGAAAGGCGGACGAGCCTTTCGCCACACTGCGACTC
>MCHG01000283.1_pt1 | contig 20211 bp, 19 predicted proteins | sample 787351 | NCBI WGS metagenome assembly MCHG01 (sample SAMN05430296, study PRJNA330682) | permafrost metagenome | biome: Cold desert; feature: permafrost; material: soil; isolation source: enrichment culture inoculated with soil incubated with H2/CO2 at 20 degrees... ... | reverse complement strand
ACAAACCAACAAACCAACAAACCAACAAACCAACAAACCAACAAACCAACAAACCAACAAACCAACAAACCAACAACAAAACAATTGCTATAAAAAGGAGAATCATTATGAAAGTAACCGTTGGCACGAGGGGAAGCAAATTGGCTTTAACTCAAACGAAGTGGGTAATTTCCCAATTAAATGCGAAAAATCCTGATATAGAATTTGAAATAAAAGTGATTACTACAACTGGAGATAGAATTCAAGATGTCAGTCTAGATAAGATTGGCGGTAAAGGTGTATTTGTAAAAGAAATTGAGGAACAATTGCTAGATAAAGGGATAGATTTAGCAGTTCATAGTATGAAAGATATGCCAGGAGACCTTCCAGAAGGATTAATGTTTTCTTGGGTACCTCCTAGAGAAGATTTTAGAGACGCGCTGATTTTAAAAGAAGGATATTACTCCCTAGATGATCTCCCAAAAGGTGCTAAAATAGCTACGGGCAGCAAACGTAGGGCGTACCAACTCTTAAAAGTTAGAGCTGATCTTGTAATATTACCTATTCGGGGTAATATTGATACTCGGATTAGAAAGATGAAAGAGCAAAATTTAGATGGAATTGTTTTGGCCGCTGCAGGACTGAAAAGATTAGGTATCTATGAAGAGTTGAAAAAAAACATTCAGCTATTAGACTCTGAGATTATGCTGCCATCTCCAGCCCAGGGGGCACTAGCTTTAGAAATACGAGAAGAACATATGGAGTTACATAAAATCATTGAGAGTATAAGAGATGATGAAACCCAGTTGAAAATTACCTGCGAAAGGGCTTTCCTGAAAGGGATAGGTGGAAATTGTCACATACCTATAGGCGGGCTTTGCACAATAAAAGGTGATCAAATAGAACTTGAAGGGCTCCTTGGAAATGACGATGGGACTGTTTTAATCAATAAAAAGATTTCTGGTCATAAAAGTGAGGCAGAAAAGATAGGATACCAACTAGCACAAGAAATTTTGGAGGAGATGAAAGGCGAATGAATGGAAAAGTTTTTTTAGTAGGTGCAGGACCAGGAGATTATAAACTGATTACCTTAAAAGGCCTTGAATGTATAAAAGCTGCAGATGTTATCGTATATGATCGATTGGCTTCTCCTCAATTATTAAACTATAGAAAACAAGATGCAGAGCTAATTTATGTGGGGAAGGAATCGAGCAACCATACCAAAACTCAAGACGAAATTAATGAGATTATCTGCGATAAAGCATTAGAAGGAAAAATCGTGACTAGGCTAAAGGGTGGAGATCCGTATGTTTTTGGAAGAGGCGGGGAAGAAGGTCAACACTTAATTGATAGAGGTGTTGAAGTAGAGGTAGTTCCAGGAATTACGTCTGCTATTGGTGGTCTTGCTTATGCTGGAATTCCCATTACTCATAGGGATTGTGCATCCTCTTTTCACGTAATTACAGGTCATTTAAAGGATAAAAATAGTGAATTAAATTGGAATGTATTGGCTCAGCTAAAAGGAACACTAGTGTTCCTAATGGGAATGAGTGAACTCAAAAATATTACAGCGAACTTAATCGAGAATGGAATGGTGAGTAGTACACCCGTTGCTGTGATTAATTGGGCAACCACAGATAAACAAAGAGTAGCAACAGGTACACTACAAGATATTTATGATATATCGCAAAAAGAAGGTCTATCGTCCCCAAGTCTTATTGTGGTAGGAGAGGTAGTGAAATTAAGAAAAGACCTTAATTTCTTCGAAAACAAACCACTTTACGGCAAAAAGGTATTGGTTACTAGAGCGAGAGCACAGAGTAGTAAATTAACGGAAAAGATTTATGATTTGGGTGGAACACCTATTGAGTTTCCCGTGATTAAAATTGAGGATTTGAGTAGCGATCCAACTATATGTGAGGAAATAATGAAGGTTTCAGACTACAACTACCTTATTTTTACAAGTCAAAATGGAGTAAAACTTTTCTTCGACAGGATGTTTTCATTAGGGTTGGACGCAAGGCACCTTTCAAAGGCAAAAATTGTTGCCATTGGAAAAGTAACAGCACAAGAAATCAAGAAATACCACCTCAACGCAGATATTGTACCGGAAAAGTATATTGCTGAGGGAATTTATGAGGAATTAGTAAATCGTTTGACACAAAAAGATCAAGTTCTCATACCGAGAGCAAAAGAATCAAGAGACTTTTTGGTAGACGAATTAAGCAAACTTTGCACAGTAAAAGAGCTTAAGATTTATGAAACTGTTTTAGGTGACGGGGACACAAAAGAAGATATATGCCGTTTACTACAGAATAAAGAAATTGACTATATAACATTTACTAGCTCTTCTACAGTAAAAAACTTAGTGAAAATTTTAGACGGACCAGAGATGTTAAAAGAGTTGAAATTAATATCTATAGGGCCAATCACATCTAAAACAATTATAGATTTTGGATTAACAGTTTATGGCGAAGCACAAGATTATGATATAGATGGATTAGTAAAAGTTCTTGTGGATATGGAGCGAAAAAATGATTAAAAGACCTAGAAGATTACGAGGAAATGATACGATTCGTGCTATGGTGAGGGAAACACGGTTAAATACAGAGGCATTAGTATATCCCCTGTTTGTAGTTGAAGGGGAAAATAGTAAAAAAGAGATATCTTCTATGCCAGGCAATTACCACTTCTCTGTAGATTTATTGGTTGAAGAGGTAAGAGAACTCATCGCTATAGGGGTAAAAAGTATCATGCTATTTGGTATCCCAGATCGTAAAGATGAATGTGGCACTGAGGCCTATAGTAAAGATGGCATTGTACAAAAGGCAATACGAGCTTTAAAGAAAAATTTCGGCGACAACATATATATAATTACTGACGTTTGTTTATGTGAGTACACTTCTACAGGTCACTGTGGGTTAATTATAGAAGGTAAAGTAGATAACGATTCTACATTGCCATTATTGTCTAAAACTGCACTTAGTCATGTGAGAGCAGGAGTAGACATGGTAGCACCCTCTGATATGATGGATGGACGAATTGCACATATGAGAAAAACATTGGATGAAAGTGGATTTACTCATGTCCCTATTATGTCGTACAGTGCAAAATATGCATCTTGTTACTATGGCCCATTTAGAGAAGCCGCAGGTTCCGCTCCAGAATTTGGAGATCGAAAAAGTTATCAGATGGATCCGGCTAATGCTAGAGAAGCACTATTAGAAGTTGAGTTAGATATTGAAGAAGGCGCAGACATCGTTATGGTAAAGCCGGCTTTAGCTTACTTAGATATTATAAGCAAAGTAAAAAATATCTCAAGTGTTCCAGTAGCAGCTTACAACGTAAGTGGAGAATACTCTATGCTGAAATTGGCAATTGCCCAAGGGTTAATGAGTGAAGATGTGATCATGGAAACTTTACTCTCAATACAAAGAGCAGGTGCAGATATTATTATCACCTACTTTGCAAAGGAAATATTATTAAAGTTAAAAGTGTAAAGTGTAAAGTTAAAAGTTGAAAATGAAAAGTTAAAAATGAAGAATGAGAAATGAAAAGTGAAAAGTGAAAAGTGAAAAGTGAAAAGTGAAAAGTGAAAAGTGAAAAGTGAAGAGTGAAGAGTACCTGAGTAATCTCCAGCGTCGCCACAAAATAAAGCGAAGAATCTTTATCTACAAAGGAATACCCTAGCTTTAGAAAAATGATTTTAGGGAACCTAAAATCTTCGTAAAATTTACACTTTACATTTTACATTTTTAAATTTTTATAATGAAAGGATATAATATGAATTTTGAAAGATCAGAACAATTATTCAAGGAAGCAAATAAGTATATCCCTGGTGGGGTAAATAGTCCGGTGAGGGCGTTTCAATCGGTGGGGATGAGTTCGATTTTTGCTAGTAAGGCTAAAGGGAGTAAGATCACTGATGTAGATGGAAATGAATTTATTGATTATATATGTTCTTGGGGACCTTTAATCCTAGGTCATAGCAACGAAATTGTGTACAAAGGTATCGAAAAAGTATTAGCTGAGGGGGTTACTTTCGGTTTAGCCACGGAAATGGAAATAAAAGTGGCAAAACTTATCGTAGAAGCATGTCCCTCGGTAGAGATGATTAGAATGGTAAACTCTGGTACAGAGGCAACAATGAGTGCTTTAAGACTGGCAAGGGGTTATACAGATAGAACAAAGGTACTAAAGTTTGAAGGTTGTTACCATGGCCATTCCGATGGACTTCTAGTGAAGTCAGGATCAGGCACATTGACTTACGGTAGACCAACTAGTTCAGGAGTTACAGAAGATGCAATTAAAAATACACTAGTAGGCCAATACAATGATGTCTCCATGTTAGAGGAAATATTTGCACTTCATGGACAAGATCTGGCAGCTGTTATTGTAGAACCAGTAGCTGGAAATATGGGTGTAGTTCCTGCTACTGTGGAATTTTTGACTGCACTTCGAAAACTCACGCAAACTCATGGTGTAGTGCTTATCTTTGACGAGGTAATTACAGGATTTAGAGTGAGTTTCGGAGGAGCCCAAGAAGTATATGATATCAAACCTGATCTTACATGTTTTGGGAAAATAATTGGTGGAGGTCTTCCAGTAGGTGCTTTTGGAGGCAAAAAAGAAATTATGGAGATGCTAGCACCATTAGGCCCTGTATATCAAGCGGGTACACTATCAGGAAATCCATTAGCTATGCTCCTAGGATACAACTGCCTCCATTATTTAAAAGAAAATCCGAAAGTATATGAAAACATAGAAAATTTAGCAAAGGAACTTGAAGAAGGTATACAAGAACATATTCAAGAGTTTAAATTACAAGCAACAGTGAATAGATTTAAGGGAATGTTAAATGTGTTCTTTACTGGTGGAAAAGTTGAAAAATTTGAAGATGTAAGTAAGTGTAATACACAGATTTATGAGAAGTACTTTAAACTTATGCTAGACCAAGGAATTCTTTTACCACCAGCTCAATTTGAAGGATTGTTTTTATCTAATGCACATACAAAAGAGGATATAGCAAATACATTAAGAGCGAATAAGAAGGCAATGTCATTGTTGTAGGAAAGTTGGAAAGTTGGAACTGGAAAACTGGTTAACGCCTGTCATATTGAGCGAAGCGCAGCGTAGTCGAGATATCTCCGTATTGTCATTTATGTACTAATAAGCAGTTGGTATTTAGATTGGTTGGTTAGTTCGAACTGGAAAACTGGTTAACACCTGTCATATTGAGGGTCGCGCAGCGTAGTCGAGATATCTCCGTATCGTCATTTATGTACTAATAAGTAGTTAGTATTTAGATTGGTTGGTTAGAAAGTTGGAAAGAAAAACTTACGGAACGCATGGGATTAGTGAAATAGTTTATTTCGAACACGTTTTATGGGTTTAGGAATTGGAATGTGTTATAAAAAAGGAGGAGAAAATATGTTGGGAACTTTGTATGGAATTGGCGTTGGTCCTGGGGATAGTGGACTAATTACGCAAAAGGCCATAGAAATTATTAAAAATATTGACATCATTGTGTCACCTGTATCAAAAATGGGTAAGAAAAGTAAAGCATTTACTATTGCAAAACCACATACAAAAGAGAATGTAGAGACTGTAGAATTAGAATTTCCTATGATTGATTTAGAGAAAGAAAAGGAAGTCTTAACAGCAAAATGGAAAGAAAATGCAAATATTATTGCAAAACTAGTAAAACAAGGAAAAAACATAGCATTCCTAACATTAGGAGATCCTATGGTATATAGTACCTATTCATATATGATTCCTTATCTAGAAGAAGTTGGAATTAAGCCTATAACTATTCCAGGAATCACCTCTTTTTGTGCCTCGGCATCTGAACTAGGAGTACCTATAGTACAAGGAAATGAAACATTTTGTGTATTAACTCAAATCACATCTATAGAAGAGTTTGATAAGTACAAAGACTTATTTGAAAACATTGTCATTATGAAACCAAATAGCTCAAGAGAAACAATCAATGAAGCCATAAAGAAGTACGATCTTTACGACAAGGTGTACGCAGTATCAAATTGTGGGGATGAAAATCAAGTAATTTCTACAGGTATTATCAAAGAAGATGTTGGTTATTTTACTTTAATATTGATTAAAGGGCTGTAGATAAGCATAGGGTAGATTTTTTTTGGTCAATGAGCAGAGACAGTAATCTGTGATCAGATATCCCAATCAGGCTAGAGACAAAAATGTATTCTGAGCATTTCCCTGTGCCCCATTTACCGGGGAAGGATCTGCTTGGTAAATTTTAAAATACCAAGAAAAACGTAGAAATGTTTTATTTCTAACTATAACATTGTATAAAGGAGATATAACAATGCATAAAAAAGCACTTTTAGTTGTTAGTTTTGGTACGTCTTATGAGGATACTCGTAAGAAGACAATTGATAAAATAGAGGAATCATTAGCTAATCAATTTCCTGATTATCAAATCCATAGGGCGTTTACCTCTCAAATGATCATAAATAAACTGAAAAAAAGAGATGGACTACATATTCAAAACCCCAAAGAAGCACTAAATGAGCTAATTAATCAGGGTTTTGACGAAGTATTGATACAGCCTACTCATATTATTAATGGGTCAGAGTTTGAAGGTTTATATAAGGATGTTTTAGAATTTAAGGATAACTTCACCAAAATTCAGTTAGGAAAACCTCTTTTAACAAGTACTGAGGATTATAAAACAGTCGTCCATGCTATGTCACAGATATTCCCTGAATATCAAGAAGATACAATTATTCTTCTTATGGGTCATGGATCTGAGCATCACGCTAATGCTGCTTATCCTTGCTTGGATTATATATTTAAAGAAGAAGGTTTCAAACATGTACATATTGCAACAGTTGAAGGTTTTCCAGAACTAGATACGATTATCAAAAAAACGGAATTGACTTCCATAAAAAAATTCACACTAATCCCACTTATGATCGTAGCTGGAGATCACATACAAAACGACTTAGTGGGAGATGAAGAAGATTCATGGAAAAGTATTCTCCTATCAAAAGGATATGATGTTGATGCTGTTATAATAGGTATGGGAGAAATTGAACCCATTCGTCAAATGTTTATAGAACATGCTAAATCGGCAATGTCTATTTAATTTACAATTTACATTTTACAATGGAAAATGAAAAATGAAAAATGAAAAGTGAGTGAATAGAATTCGTCATTCAGCATAATCATTAACCCAACAGCTAAGAATCTAAATAAAAAGGTGGAATATTTATGCAAGATTATATTGCGCAACCTATGGAAATTGAAAATAAGAGTTTTGAAATGATTACTGAAGAAATGGATCAAGGTGATAAAGAATTTTTTAGCGAAGCTGAGTTGCAAGTAATCAAGAGGGTAATTCACACCTCTGCTGATTTTGAATACGCAAAAATTACTAAATTTATAAACAATCCTATTGAAAGTGCAATGAAAAGCATTGAGAAGGGTGGAAAAGTGTATGTAGACACCAATATGATCAAAGCTGGTATTAATAAACGTGTTCTAGAAAGATTTGGTTGTGAACTAGTAAACTATGTATCCGATGAAGAGGTTAGAGAAGAAGCGAAAAAAAGAGAAACAACCAGGTCTGTTGTATCCATTGAGAAAGCCTGTAAAAAGGAAAATATTAAAATGTTTATTATTGGAAATGCACCTACTGCTCTTTTTTCTCTAATGAGTATGATTGAAGAAGGAATTGTACAACCTGATTTTGTTGTTGCAGTACCCGTAGGATTTGTTGGAGCAGCGGAATCTAAATTAGAGTTTGCCAAATTTAATGTACCTTCCGTTGTGGTAGAAGGTCGAAAAGGTGGTAGTACCATAGGGGTGGCTATCTTCAATGCAGTGTTATATATGATGGATAACAATAGGTGATTTATGAATAGATTTGTAGTAAAAGGAAATAAAAAGTTAAGATATGGTTATACAACGGGTTCTTGTGCAGCTGGGGCTACGAAGGCTTGTGTACATATGTTGTTTACACAAGAAAGAGTAGAATATATTGATCTCCATACACCCAAAGGGTGGGACTTGCATTTACAAGTAAATGACATAGTCCTAGGAGAAAAGACCGTTTGCTGTGCAATAATAAAGGACAGTGGAGACGATCCAGACATGACAAATGGAATGTATATCTACGCCAAAGTGAGTTTTACAGATACTCCGGGAATTGTGTTGTCAGGAGGCAAGGGAGTAGGTGTTGTGACAAGAAAAGGTTTGTCCATAGCTGTTGGTGAGCCTGCTATTAACCCAGTTCCAAGGGAAATGATCCTTGCAGAAACAAAAGCCCTTGTGGATAAACACAAGTATAAGGGTGGGGTGCATATTGAAATATATACCCCCCAAGGAGAAGAAATTGCTAAAAAAACATTTAATCCAAAACTAGGAATCATCGGTGGAATATCTATATTAGGAACTACTGGAATTGTGGAACCTATGAGTGAAAAGGCATTAATTGACACACTGAAAATTGAAATGAATGTTTTACGAGAAAATGATCATAAAAATATCATTATTTTTCCAGGAAATTATGGAAGAAAGTTTGCCCAAGAAGATTTAGGATTAAATATTTTACCTAGTGTAAAAATAAGTAATTATATTGGTGAAGTTTTAGGATATATTGACACATTAGATTTTGAACATGTACTATTCGTAGCTCATATAGGAAAATTAATTAAAGTAGCTGGTGGAATTATGAATACCCATAGTAAATCAGCAGATGCTCGAATGGAAATATTAGGAGCATACACCTCTGCATGTGGAGGTGATAGTCAATTAACTAGAGAAATTCTAAATTGTATAACCACAGACGAGGCCGTAGATTTACTAAAAAATCAACCCTTTTACGAGGATGTACTAGAAAAAATCTTAGAAAGAGTAGCCTATCATATAAGTAACAAAGTTACAGGTAAAACCGAGATAGGTTTAATTATGTTTACAAATACACACGGAATTTTAAGCATGAACCACAATGCCAAACAGATGTTGAATTTGTTTCGCTAATTAATGCACACAACAATTTCAAATTGTCAATTATTCATTAATGTGTTTATTATGCGCTTTTGGCTTTACATTAATAATTATTAATTGTTAATTGTATCAGCGCTCCGCCCGCATAACCTCAACATATCAGGAGTACAATAGTGGTTTGCAAACAGTTGTTTAACAAACCCACGAAGAGAGGTGAATTCATGTGTATTGACGTCATCGGCATGGGACCGGGAAATCCTGATTATTTATTGCCTATTGGGTTACAAAGAATCCATGAGGCGGACGTCCTCATGGGTGGTCAAAGAAATGTAGAAGATATAGATACTTCTGATAAAGAAGTGTTTATTATTAGGAATAATTTGCGTGATATTACAAGTTTTATACAGGAAAACTATAAGACGAAAAAAATTGCGGTATTAGTTTCTGGTGATCCAGGATTTCATAGTATGCTTTCTTATTTGAAGAAAAACACAAGAGATATTACTATTCGTGTAACTCCTGGTATTAGCTCCTTTACGTATTTCTTCTCAAAGCTAAGCATGACTTGGGATGATGCAATACTTAGCAGTGTCCATGGGGAAAAAACGGATTACTTAACATTAATTCAAACAAACAAAAAAGTAGCCTTTTTGACAGACACGAAAGTAACGCCCAGAATAATTGCACAAGAAATGAAAAAGAAGGGAATAACACATAAAAAAATCTATATTGGTGAACGTCTTTCTTATGCAAATGAAAAACTAAGTAAGTTAAGTGTAGAGGAAGCAGTAGATTATGAATCAGATGCATTATGTGTTGTGGTGATCGCTGATGAGTGAAAGAATAAGACCTCGATTTGGCATACCTGATGAACAATTTATTAGAGGAAAGGTGCCAATGACCAAGGAAGAAATAAGAGTGATTACTCTGTCTAAATTACAACTACAAGAAGATAGTGTGGTCTTAGATGTGGGTGCAGGTACAGGTTCCATTTCTATAGAATGCGCCTTAATTGCAAGATTAGGGAAAGTCTACGCTGTTGAAGTAGTTGATGAAGGTATAGAACTCATCAAAAAGAATATGGAAAAATTCTCTGTAGAAAATATCATCCCTATTCAAGGCATGGCTCCTGCAGCATTTGAAGGAGTACAACATGTAGATCGGATCATTATCGGTGGAAGCAGAGGAAATATAGCAGAAATTGTACAATGGGCAGAGCACCATCTTTCAGATGATGGGATAATCGTAGCTAATTTTATTACCATTGAGAACTTATATTTATTTATTGAAGTGTTAAAACAAAAAAAATATAAATACGAAATAACCCAAGTAACTATTGCAAAAAGTAAAGTGATTAAAGACATTACCATGATGCAGGGCCTTAATCCTGTTTTTATTGTAAAAGCAAGTCGTTGATAATTTACAATGGACAAATTACAATGGACAATTAGAAGATAAGATTAGTTGGACAGTTGGAAAGTTGGAACATTACTACAGGATTAAGTGGGACTAAATAAAGGTTCCAACTGTCCAACTAACCAACTTTCTACTTTCCAACTATTTAAAGAACTAAAAATTAAGAACTAAAGAGAGGTATGATAATTTGGCTAAAGTATATTTTATTGGAGCAGGTCCTGGAGATCCAGAGTTGATCACCATAAAAGGAAAAAGAATGATTGATAGTAGTGATGTAGTTATTTATGCGGGTTCCTTAGTAAATCCTGCAGTACTTGATGGATGTAAAAAAGAAGCGAAAATTTATAATAGTGCAAGCATGACGTTAGATGAGGTATTAGAAGTTACAACCAAGGCAATTAGCGAAGGCAAAAATGTTGCTAGAGTTCATACTGGTGACCCAAGTATTTATGGAGCGATTAGAGAGCAAATTGATCCTCTAGAAAAAGAGAATATAGAGTGCGAAGTTATTCCAGGAGTTAGTTCTTTTACAGCTTCTGCAGCAGCAATGAAGAAAGAATTTACATTACCAGGGATTTCTCAAACGGTAATCTGCACTAGAGTCGAAGGCAGAACGCCAGTTCCAGAGGGAGAAGCACTTGAAAAATTAGCTTCTCACAAAGCGTCTATGGCAATATTCTTATCCGTACAAATGATAGAGAAGGTAATAGAAAAATTAACAATCCATTACCCCGTAACGACACCTATTGCTGTGATTCAAAAGGCAACTTGGCCAGATCAAAAGATCGTGTTAGGAACTCTTGAGAATATAGCTGCTAAGGTCAAAGAAGAGAGTATTACAAAAACAGCGCAAATATTAGTAGGCGATTTTTTAGGGGATGAATACGAATTGTCAAAATTATATGATAAGAGCTTTACGCATATGTTTAGGGAAGGGAAATAATTTGTGGGCAATTGTAACTGTCACTAAGAATGGAGTACAAAAATCCATAGAAGTAAAGGAAATGTGTAGATCACAGATACCGATGGATATATACACACTAGAGAAATATCAGGTTGAAGGTGTATATGCACCTTCCCACGATTTGAAGGAATTAATCGCATTAATTTATCCAAAGTATAAAACTATATTATTTATTATGGCCAGTGGAATTGTAGTACGTATGATCGCACCATTAATCCAGTCAAAGCGAGTAGATCCAGCGATATTGGTTATGGATGATAAAGGGGAAAATATAATTAGCCTTCTATCTGGACATATTGGTGGTGCAAATGAAAAGACAAAACACCTTGCCCAGATTATTGGCGCAAGACCCATACTTACCACAGCATCGGATATAAATGGTAAAATAGCTGTGGATACCTTTGCAATAAAACATATGTTGCATATAGCCGATTTTACTGCAGCAAAAAATATAACAGCTTTGATACTTAATGAGAAAAAAGTGTGTGTGATTAATGAAGGGACTATCGAAATCGCGAATGATTATTTGAGTGAAAATATGATTGTAGATGATATAGAAAATAGTGGGAATTATGATGGGGCAATAATCATTTCTCAAAGCAGTAATTTAAAACTCAATATACCCTATGTTCAACTAATTCGTCAAAACATTGTTCTAGGAATTGGTTGCAAGAAAGATACAAAATCAAAAGATATTATAGCGTTTATTTATAGCACCATGGAGAAATTAGAGTTAAATACCCAATCTATTAGAGTAATTTCAACTGTAGATGTAAAACAAGATGAAATAGGGATAGTAGAGGCGAAAGACCACTTCCATGTAGGATTAGAGATTATCTCTAGAGATGAGATCGCACTACATCAAGATAAATTTAAGAAATCCCCATTTGTCATGAAAACCATTGGGGTTGGTAATGTAAGTGAGCCCTGTGGATACATATCATCTCACAAGGGCACCTGCCTTTTAGGTAGAACAGCTTTAAATGGAATTACATTATCTGTTTGGAAAGAACAAGAGGAGGGTAATTATAAATGAATAAATTATATGTTGTGGGAATCGGACCAGGGAATGAAGAGAATATGACTTTTTCAGCAATAAATGCACTGAAAGATAGCGATATAATTATTGGCTATGATACGTATATTGAGTTAATAAAGGAATTAATAAAGGACAAGCAAGTAATAAGTAATGGCATGAGAAAAGAAGTAGATCGTTGCAAAGAGGCAATCCAACTTGCATCAAAAGGAAATACTGTTTCAGTGGTAAGTAGTGGTGATGCTGGAGTTTATGGCATGGCGGGTTTAATTCTTGAGATAATCAGCAAGGAATACACTATGGAAGATTACGATGTTCAAATCATCCCTGGCGTTACAGCAGGGAATTCTAGCGCAGCCATATTAGGAGCACCATTGATGCATGATTATGTAAATATTTCACTATCAGATTGGCTAACCAAGTGGGAAACTATTGAAAATAGACTCCACTGTGCAGGAAAAGGAGATTTCATTGTAGTGCTTTATAATCCAAAAAGTAAATCTAGAACAGAGTATATAAAAAAAGCGCAAGAAATACTCTTAGAATATAAATCGCCTCAAACTCCAGTAGGTATTGTGAAAAGTGCTTTTAGAGAAGATCAAGCCTCACAAATTACTACCTTAGATCAAATGCATAATTGTGAGATAGATATGTTCTCTACTGTAATTATAGGTAATTCCAAAACTTTTGTCGATGGTAAGTACATCATTACTCCTAGGGGGTATAGTATTTGAAATTGGTTTTTGCAGGAACCAAAATAGGTAGAGAATTTGTAAAACAATTATTATATGATGGTGAAAAGGTGATTGTTTCTACTGCTACACCTTATGGTGCATCTCTTTATAAAGATCATGACAACCTAATCGTAACTCATCAAAAGATGAATTGCGAAGAAATGATGGAGTACATACAGAATAAAAAAATTGACGAAATAATTGATAGTACTCATCCCTATGCTGTTCATGTTACAGAAAATATGATAAAATGTGCTAAAGCTTTAAATATTCCTTATAGACTATTAGAGCGGGATTCCTATATAGAAGACAATGGGAGTGATTCCATTACTATTGTAGACAATTACCAAGAGGCCTGTAATTATCTATTAGAACAACAAGGCAACATATTGTTAGCCATTGGAAGTAATAATTTAGAAGCATTTACTTCCATAAATCTAGAGAGAATGGTTATTCGTGTATTGCCTACCTCTCAAGTACTAATGAAATGCGAAAAATTGGGATTTTCGCCTAAAAACATCATTGCCATACAAGGTCCATTTAGTTATGAATTTAATAAGACAATATATAAAGACTACAATATCAAATACCTTGTCACAAAAGATAGTGGAAAATCTGGAGGGGTAGAAGAAAAAGTGCAATCAGCCTTAGACAGTGAAGTAGAAGTAATTATGATTAAAAGAAGGTAATGTAATTTACAATGGACAATGGACAATTAAAAGATAAGATTAGTTGGACAGTTGGAACATTACTACAGGATTAAGTTGAACTCAAGAACTAAGAACTAAGAACTAAGAACTAAGAACTAAGAACTAAGAACTAAGAACTAGCTCCCACCTTTGTCATCCTGAGCGCAGTCGCTGTGCCCCGTTTACCGGGGAAGGATCTCCGTATGTTACTAACCAACTAACCAACTAACTAACCAACTAACCAACTAACCAACTAACCAACCAACCAACTGTCTTTTACCTTAAAGCTGATAGCATAATGCTTAATGCTAAGAACTAGGAGGGTTTTATGATTTTAGAAGAAATTTCTAAAGCGATAGGAGAACTAGAAGAGGAACGGCTTTTTCAATTAATTGATGAGTATCTATCAGTAGAACCTTCTGCCCAAAAGGCTCAGGATATTATTTCCTATTGCCAAAAGGGGACAAAAGTGGTAGGAGAAAAATATCATACGGGTGAGTATTTCGTAGGAGATTTAATTTATTCTGGGGAATTGTTGACAGAAGTCATAGATTTATTAAAACCATTGATTCGAAGCGGACCCAATGTACATATTGGCAAGATTTTACTTGGTACTGTACGTGGAGATTTACACGACATTGGTAAAAATATCTTTAAAAGCATGTGTGAAGCAGCAGGGTTTAACGTATTAGATATTGGAATAGATCAACCAGTGAGTACCTTTGTACAAAAGGTTAGAGAGTTTAAACCAGATATTGTGGGAATGAGTGGAGTTCTTACTATTGCAATAGAAGCAATGAAGGAAACTGTAGATGAGCTGAAGAAAGTGGGCCTACGAGATGATATTAAAATCATCGTTGGTGGAAATCCCCTATCTCAGGAAGCCACAGATTATATTGGTGCAGATGCTTTTACAGTGAATGCAAATGAAGGTGTACAGATATGTAAAGATTGGATGGAGCTTCCTACAGAAGATGAGTAGCTTTTAGGTTGAAATGAGTAGGTAATAGATAAAAAACTATTGTATTTATATAAACGATATGATATCATTATGACAAATAAAATATATGGGAAAACGGTTAGAATCCGTTGCAGCCCCCGCTACTGTAAGTGCAGACAAACATCTAAGAAAACCACTGGAGAATATCCGGGAAGGTAGATGTGAGGATGAAGCATAAGCCAGGATACCATTTTTTAAGTAGTCTTCGGAGGGAAGAAAGATTTTTTACGAAATCGTGATTCCGAATATATTCGGAATTTTTTTTTATCGCGAAGACAATGAGCCAAGCGGCTGCTTGCAGACATTTGGCGACTGTCCGTGTAACCACAGAGAAACTCGCAAAGCGTGTTTCTTATGGTTATTCTGAACAATGGGGGCGTCCATGTATAGCAATATCTACCTCCTTTAAACTATTCGGTGAGAAACTCCTACGTTCTCACTGAATAAAAATTTTATAGGCAGAAGGTGTACATATGAATAGAGTGATGATTGCGGGAACAAATAGTGGAGTAGGTAAGACTACCGTTAGCATAGGCATAATGGCAGCATTAAAGAAAAGAAAATATAAAGTTGCTCCATTCAAAACAGGGCCTGATTATATCGATCCGGGCTTTCATAAATACGTAACAGGAAACCCATCTTATAATCTAGATAGCTATATTCTGAGTGAAAATAATATAAAGTACTTACTATACAATTCAATGATAAATGATAAAGATATAGGAATCATAGAAGGCGTCATGGGACTTTATGATGGTTTTGGTGTGACTTCAAATATAGGAAGTAGTGCACATTTATCAATAATAACCCAGACACCAGTAATTTTAGTTATTGATGCTACTGGAATGTCAAACAGTGCAGCGGCAGTGGTATTGGGATACAAGCTCTTAAACGAAAAAGTAAATATTCAAGGTATTATTGTTAATAGAGTATCAGGATTAGAGCATTATAAACTTGTAAAAGAAATTATAGAACATTATACAAATGTTAGGTGTATTGGTTACATGCCTAAAAATAGCGACATATCTTTGGGGAGCAGACATCTTGGACTAATTCCTGCTGACGAGTTATCTAGTCTAGAAAGTCAAATTGATAAGCTAGTTGGGATTGTAGAAGAATGTATTGAAATTGATGAATTAATAGAAATTTCAAAACTCGCTCCCCCAATAGGTTATAATGAAAAAATTTATGATGAGTTTATTCGTAAATATGAGCATGCATATAAAGATAAAAAGATTGGCATTGCCTGGGACAAGGCATTTTCTTTCTACTATCAAGCCAATATAGAAATTTTACAAAAATTAGGTGCAAAAGTTGTAGAGTTTAGCCCATTACAGGATAAAAAACTTCCAACTGACTTAGATTCTATCTATTTTGGGGGTGGATTCCCAGAAGTATTTGCACAACAACTTGCTCAGAACATAAGCTTTAAGAGTAGTTTGCTTGACTATTTAGAAAACAATGGAAAATGTTATGGAGAATGTGGTGGATTTATGTATCTCTCACAAGGAATAAAAAACCTAGAGGGAATTACTCAAGATATGGTTGGATTTTTTCCAACAATTTGTGAGATGACTGTTAAACTACAACGATTTGGGTACATAGAAATGAATGTAAATATAAATGGAAAGAACTATAACACAAGAGCACATGAGTTTCATCATTCCAAGATTGTCGAGGACGGTAATGAAGTAAACTTTAAATACGATATCAAAAAATATAGAGATGATCAGCTAATTAGGCAGTGGCAGTGTGGTTTAGAAAAGAAAAACACTATAGCAGGTTACCCACATTTGTATTTTTTGAGTAATTTGGAACTAATGACTTGTCTTTTGTAGATGAAAGATTAACAATCCTTCAAAAAACAAAATAGTTAATCAAAAGAAAGAAGGAATATCATGCGCAAATTCATCCATGGTGGAAATGTATGGGGGGAAGGTAATCCGGATAAGTGGATTGATTTTTCCGCGAACTTAAACCCCAAAGGGCCTCCTGATATAATGATTGAAGAGATTAAAAATAACATAGATAAAATTGTATATTATCCTGAAGTAAATATGGAACTGCCAAGTGAACATATTGGTAAATATCTAGGTGTGCCAGGTGATCAAATACTTCCTACCAGTGGAGGTATTGGAGCACTTTCTTTAATTACTGAAGAAATTAGACCCGCTAAAATAGCTATTTTACAGCCCGGTTTTGTGGAGTATATAAGACTAGCCCAGAATGTAAATGCAGAAGTAGTGCATATCCCAATTATAAATGAGAAGGGTAAAGTTGTTTATCCATTAGATAAGATAAGCCAGGTTTTAGATAAAGACACTATGCTTTTTATTTGTAATCCTTCAAATCCTATAGGAACAACTATGCCTAGAAAAATGATGTTGACCATACTTGAACTAGCTCAGCAATGTGGCGCAAAGGTTGTAGTAGATGAAGCATTTATTGAATATACCCAAGAAGATAGTACAAAGGACCTTGTAGAAAAATATTCTTCGCTAATTATCGCTGGATCCTTAACAAAGATATTTGCAATACCAGGTGTAAGATTGGGTTATATCTGCGCAAGTGTTGACTTTATAGAAAAATTAAAACATAGGCAAACTCCATGGAGTTTATCTTCATTTGCCTGTGATGTTACCAGTACACTAGAAAGTACGAAAGACTACGTGTTAGATTCTATTAGGGAGAATGAGGTTCAAAGACAGTATTTAACAGGGGAATTAGAAAAGTTGGGTGTAACTGTGTATCCTTCAAAAGCTAATTTTTTATTACTTAACATAAGAGAAAAGAGTATTAAGGTAGAACAGTTACAAGAGCTATTACTACCACATAGAATTCTTATTCGAAACTGCTCTAGTTATATATTTTTAGATGAATATTACACTAGAATTGCTGTAAAGAGTAAAGAAGATAATGAATACCTATTGCAAATACTAAAAAAAATCTTTGGAGAATAGGGGATTATATGAAGTATTATTTATTTGCGTTCATTATAGATTTAATCATCGGAGATCCGTATTTTTTCCCTCATCCAATTAAAATTATAGGAAATTTTATTAGCAGTATGGAAAAACAATTAAGAAAGTTGGCAAAAACACCTAAAGCACTAAAAACTGCTGGGGTTGTTCTCTTAATTAGCACTGTGACTATGTCAATGGCCATGGTATATATTGTATTACAATTACTAAAACTTCTTGGTCCTACTTATTATTTTGTTGGAGTTGTTTATTTTTCTTATGCAATATTGTCGACGAGGTGTTTAAAGGATGAGGCAGTAAAAGTCAAAAAGGCACTAGAAAAAAGCCTTGAGGCGGGTAGAAAACAAGTAGGCTTTATTGTTGGAAGAGATACCACACAATTAAATGAAGAAGAAGTAATAAAAGCAACAATAGAGACAGTCGCTGAAAATACTACCGATGGAATCATCGCACCCCTCTTGTTTTTATTTATTGGGGGACCCGTCCTGGCAATGGCGTATAAAGGTGTAAGCACACTAGATTCCATGGTAGGCTATAAAAATGAAAAGTATATAGATTTTGGTTGGGCATCAGCTAAGATGGATGATGTACTCAATTTTATACCGGCAAGGCTAGCTGGATTTATTATGGTACTTGCCTCAGCTGTGATGAGGTTTAATTATAGAGAATCACTTACTATACTGCTCCGAGATCATGATAAGCATAAAAGCCCTAACTCTGCTTGGACTGAAGCTGCTGCTGCTGGAGCCCTAAACATTCAACTAGGTGGAACACATACCTACTTTGGTAAGGAAATAGTTAAACCTACAATAGGAGAAAATAGTAAAGCAGCTAAAATTACGGATATTGTAAAAATGAATCAACTGATGATTGCATCGTCCTGTATATTTATGGGGACTAGTTTGTTGGTTAGTTGGTTGGTTAGTTGGTTAGTTGGTTAGTTGGTTAGTTGGTTAGTTGGTTAGTTGGTTGGTTGGTTGGTTAGTTGGTTAGTTGGTTAGTTGGTTAGTTGGTTGGTTGGTGGCAAGTATGTAATTAGCTACTCATCTGCTCGTATGATGGGAAAATATTTTATAAAAATCTACTTCTTGCGAAGCCAGAAGTTCCTCAACTTTACACTTTACACTTTACACTATACACTTTTAATTTTTAATTTAATAAATATTTTTTAAAGAACCTATATATTTCTTCCATCATTTCTGTTGTTAAATGATGATTCAATCTTGGATACTCAATAAAGTTTATTTTTGCCTTATCTAAATATAGTGGGGCAATTTTTTTATAAAAAATTCGTTGACTATCAATAGGTACTAAAGAATCTTTGTCTCCGTGGAGCAAAAGTATAGGTCTGTCTATTAGTTTTTCTATATGGTTTATCGGGTCTAGTCCATTTACGTTTTGATCATCTTTCATATCAGTTGGTGAATAAGATAGGTCCAATAGTTTTGCAAACTCGTGATTTGTATGATTCCATGCGCAAGAACCATTTACCACGGCTAAAGCTTTTACATTTTGATTACTTGTAAAAATTCCTGATGCAGTAAAGCCTCCCATAGAATGTCCTGCTACTCCAATTCTATTTTTATCCCCATTGTAGTTTTCTACTATTTCTTCAATGAGTGATTCTGATTCCATAACATTGTTTAAAATCACTTTCCAAAAATATTTCTCTGTATTTTCCCGTAAGTCATAATCTATAGTCCCTCTTTGTCCATGGTACACTGCATCAGGTAGTACTACTTGAAATCCTAATGTAGCTAACATAAATCCTCTAAATCTTTGTGATTCTTTATTTGAACCCCAGCCATGGTAAAAAAATATGGTAGGGTGCAAATCTGTTTTACTTATTGGTGTAAATAAGATAGCAGGTATTCCTTTAATTGTGATTGTTTGTTCTATTACATGATCATTATTCAACTGTTTTCCTCCAATACTCATGTCTTCTAGTTATTTACTATTATACTATTTTTATTTGGTTATACAATAGTTGCTTACGATCATTATTCTGATACTCCCACGCCTAAAGGCATGGAGTTCTTAAATAGATTAACTTCTTCTATACTCTCATTTATAAAGATTCTATAAATTACAACATATAAAAACTAATTAATTTCTTTAAAACTTTCACTATCAATTATCTCAATAGACAAATTAACGATAGCATAAGGCTCATATCAAAACCTTTATCTTTGATTCTATATTCCCATACTACTTATTCTTTTATCTTTACTACTTAATAATCTTGTTATCTCTTTATCGTGTAGCAATTTAAAATGATCAAATTCCTTGAAACACATTTCTCTATTGATTTCTTTTAGACTATTCTTAACATTCATAATAAGAAAACTACTGTTGGAGCTAATCTATTCTGACCAAAACCTGACGATCTATCTTGTCCAGAAATTGCTGATATTCATGTCAGATCAA
>MCHG01000282.1_pt1 | contig 20424 bp, 21 predicted proteins | sample 787351 | NCBI WGS metagenome assembly MCHG01 (sample SAMN05430296, study PRJNA330682) | permafrost metagenome | biome: Cold desert; feature: permafrost; material: soil; isolation source: enrichment culture inoculated with soil incubated with H2/CO2 at 20 degrees... ... | reverse complement strand
TACAGAAATTACAGCTTCAGGACCAGCTTCATAGATAACAAAAATCTCTTCACGTGTAAGCATAATAACGAAACAAATAGGATTCAATTTATATGCAATTTTTCCTCGAAACGAGAAAAAATTGTAGCCTTTGAAAGGCTATCTGAATAGTTACGATTAATATATCAAATTGTTTTCTATTCCTGCAATATAGTTCCGATTTTCTGCAGTTACGAATGGCCACTCTCATTCTTTTTGAATGACCCTTCTCACTCGCATTCAATTTTTCCTCAATAGTTCTGAGAAAAAACTTCCGTCTCACCATCTCTAATTGTATTTTTGATAATTTTTTCTCAAAATTTTATCATTGAAACGTTACCGTGACTTTTGGATTTAATAAACAGAGGATATTTTTGCATCAAAGCCTTATACCGATATTCAACAGTACAAAAATTATATTTATTGCTGAACTTTTCTTGTGGATTCCCGATCAAAGAAGATATTTTTTCCTTTCACGCTTAAAGGAAGTCCCATGGCTACATCTGCATTTATCATTTTAAAGTAACATGCCGCAGCCCCTGCAGAGTAAAGGACACGGTTGTCGACACAAAGGTCCTTTGCTTTTGCTGCTGCAGAACCCACAGCAATCCCGAGATCAAGATACTTGATCATGCACTGGGGGCCGAGGAACTCTTTCTGCACTTTTTCGTGCTCAAGCATCTCCTTGCAGGTTCCAAACCCGCATGCTCCACAGTCCAGATTGCCCACTCCAGAAGCTTTCAACCCGATAAGGACAATAGCATCGGCATCTCTTACGTTTTTTGCGTCCCTGATAAGGAATTTCAAGTCCTTGATTTCGCTCAGTTCTTCCATCCTGCTGGCAAGTTCGGATTTTTCTTCCGGAGAAAGGAGACAGGTAATAATGTCGTCAATGCCTTTTCCTTTTGGTGCTGTTCTGGCGGAAGTGAGAATAATTTTTGCAAGCAGCTCAATAGATTCGAGTTCAGGATTCTGTTTCATGGAAAATAATTGGAAATGATCTTATTTATATCGTGAACTTGGAAAAGATGTTTTACAATTATCCTTTTTCGATAGTTTCTCCCCTTACAACAAGTACTGTTTTTTTCGAGTATCTAACCACATTTTCGGCTACACTTCCGATCAGGAATCTCAGGATGCCGGTTTTTCCCTGTGTACCCATAACGATAAGATCAATGTCATTTTTTTCTGCAAAATCGACAAGCTCCTCCGCAGGGCTTCCTTCAAGAATTACGGATTCGACTTCAACGTTTGCAACTCTTCCGGCGTTCTCAACATAAGCTGTTGCTTCCTTACTTTCTGTTATGAGTTGCTCTTTCATTTCCTTTTTCCATTCCGCATCTCTGGAAGTAGTTATCGAATAATAAGCCCCCAGTGTGATCACGTGTACAGCGTATAGCTTTGCCCCGCTTAACTTTGCAATTTCAATTGCTGAATCAACTGCTTTTCTTACTAGTTCCGAACCGTCGGTTGCAACCATTATCTTCCTGTAAATAGTACTTTTCATACCTGACTCCCCCTTTTTAAGTCCGGGCATTATTCAATCAATTGTTGTAGTGCTGGTGCTGATGCCTGATTATTTTTTCCATTACTATAAACTTCATAGTGAATTCTGTTCCATTGTTTCTGTTCAGTTCAAGTTCGCCATCTAACTGTTCGACGAGGGAAGCTACCAGCTGTGTGCCAAGGGTGTCGGGGTTTTCTAAATCGAGGTTTTCAGGAATGCCTACACCGTTGTCAGAAACGGTCAGAGTATAACTGGTAATTTGACGGTCTCCATTTTTGCTTTCTTCTATGCTATTTATATATCCTCCATTATCTCTCCCCGGAAATGCATGTTTAAGGGAATTGGAAACGAGTTCGTTAATGATTATTCCTAATGGAACTGCAGTATCCATATCGAAGAATAGGCTCTCTTCCAGATCCAGGTTTAAGCATATGTAGTTATTTCCAACTTTGTATGTCTGGAAAAGGTTCTTAACGAGTTTCTCAAGGTATGGTGAGAAACTCACTGTGTTGCCTCCTCCGCCTTCATGCAGTTCCTCATGAATAAGAGCCATAGATATCACTCTGTCCTGGCTTTCCCTGAAGGCTTCCAGGACTTCTGAATTCTTAATATCCTTTCCATCTTTGAACTTTTCACCCTGAAGATCAAGAAGGGAAGAAATAACCTGAAGATTATTCTTGATCCTATGGTGAATTTCCTTTTTACGGGCAGTCTCAATATTTGCCAGAGCTTCCTCAGCCTTTTTACGCTCAGTAATATCCTGAACTATTCCCTTCAGTCGAATAGGTGTGTTTTTCTCATCAAAAATAGCTTCAGTTTGTGTGTGGACTGTGCGTTCTTCCCCATTAGCCAAGATAATCCGATAATCGATGTTAATGTGCGCCCCTTTTAAACCTCTCTGAAAAGCTTTATTCACATATTTTCGATCGTCCGGATGTACATAATTTAAAAGTTTACCGTAAATTAAATCAGATTCTTGAGGATCAAGCCCAAAAATACGATACAGCTCGTCAGACCAGTATATTTCACCAGTTACGAGATTCCAATCCCCATTTCCAATGTGAGTTATTCTTTGAGCTTCAGCAAGACTTTCTTCACTTTCTTTCAATAATTTATAGGCCTTCTCAAGTTGCGTTGTTCGTTCTTCAACCCTTTCTTCTAAGCTGTCGTGTGCTTTTTTAAGGGCTTCTTCTGCTTTTTTGCGCTCGGTGATGTCTTGGATATGAGCGATCGTGTAGATCGGGCAGCCTTTAAGATCGAGTACCGGGGAAGAACTCACATCACACCAAATCACTCGCCCATCCTTGCGGATATACCGTTTCTCAATCCACAAGAAAGGCTTCTCACTATTTATCACCGCTTTGTGAGCCAATATGCTTGGTTTCATGTCGTCCGGATAAGTAAAATCAAGAAATGTATGACCTTCAATTTCAGACTTTTCGAATCCAAGCATTCGGCAGAAGACATCATTTAACCTCAAGAGTCGGGCATCCGGGCCAACCAATGCCATAGCGACTGCACTATCCTCGAAAGCTGAACGGAACCTCTCCTCGCTTTCCTGCAGCGCCTCCTCTGCCTTCTTGCGTTCTGTGATGTCCTGAACTATTCCCCTAGCGTAAACAGGGATATTGTCTTCATTAAAAGTAAATTCAGCATCTGAATGTACTATTCGTTCTTCTCCATTGGCTGTGATAATCCGATTATCAACGCTGTATGGCTCTCCCTCAAAAGCTTTTTTAATGGCATTAACCACAATGTTTCGATCGTCCAGATGTACATAATTAAAATATGCATTGAAAGTTGCCTCGAATTCTTGAGGATTAAGCCCGAAAATACGATAAACTTCATCAGACCAGCTTAGTTCATTGGTTACAATATTCCATTTCCAATTTCCAATATGAGCCGTTTTATGAACCTCAGCGAGGTCTTCTTTACTTTCCTGAAGTTTCCTTTCAAGCTCTTTCTGGTCACTTATATCAAATCCATAAATGTTTACGCATTCTTCATCGGGCAAGGGGTGAAACAGGATCAAGTATACTTTATTTCCCACTTTAACTTCCATTTTTTCCGGGCTATTCCAGGAAATTACCCTTTGAACAAAATCTCCGATACAGGAAGGCAGTTTTTCTCCGACTAATACGCCCCACCCATGCAATAAGGGCTCACCTGCTACATTTGAGTAAAGAACAGTTCCATCCTTTGCCACACTGAGCACAGGATTCGGGTTCATTACCGGAAATTGCTCAATTCTTGATTTCATTATCCCCTTCAGGCTCCTCTTCTTTGAAGGCAATACACTGATTTTTAATGAGCATGTAAAAAAATTAAGATTTTAATTGCTATATTATTCGTTATTTTTCTGTTATATATATAGAACTTGATTTGGACCAGGTAAGTAATTCGTTAACGTTAGAGTGACTACTGCAATTCCTATTCATCTCGATTTGCATTTATACGTTTAAACCTCATTTCCTGATATTGAAATAATCACTTATCATCGAAATATAATATTTTTAAATTTATATAAATATATGATTCGGTTTTCTATCATATATTTACTCATTGCTTATAGGAATCATAGTTAAGTTTAGGAGTTAATAAATGCTGGTACTTTTCGACAATGTGCGTGCCTCAAAATTACTAAATGGTCCTTGAATTTTGGCGATGTTGCCCGAATGCTCTAAATTCCGATTAAATATAAATATTCTGAAAAAATCAATTAGACGGTTTTAGAATAGATCAATAAACAAGCAAAAAAAACCACATTCTATACATCGTGGTATTTCGCAAAATAAGCTGCTCGGAGTTCTGGAACTTGTTTCATCTGATTCAAAAGTAATGTCTGGAAAAATAGTTGGGATATAGGCTCCTCCAATTATTCAGCTCTGAGACCTGAAAATAGAAGTGTTCGTAGGAACTGGTTTAGTGGTTTTGAATGGTTATGTCAATAGAAAGATTGTCCAATATCCCGTCTTCAGGTTCGTAGGAACTGGTTTAGTGGTCTTGAATGGTTATAGGAGAAAAAAGTTGAACATTGATAGTGATAGTATAATAGATCAAGCTATAACAACAGGGCAGAATTTATAACTCCCGATCGAAAAAAAATGGACACAAACAATAAAAATCGTCATCAAAAAGAGTAATTTAAGAAGAAGTCCAGAGGTGCTGTATCCGTTCACTGTATCCCCCAATACAGTTTCTTCGAAATATTCTGCTCCCCCAAGCATGTTAATTCGAAGAAGGATCAGCGACCTCCAGGAGATTCTATTATTTTAATGATACCCCATTTTATCCCTTACTCCACAACTCCAGACTCTACTAAGATGATAATTTACTTAAAATTTATCATACAAAAAATTGTTTTGAATCAAAAAAATGTTTTGCGTTGAAATTTTTGATGTAATTAAATATTTCAATAAAATTGAAATTTTAAGCTCAAACAAATCTTTCAAACCAAATACAATATATATAAGTATATTATTATATATGTACAGATTAAGAGTAATAGGGTTTCCTCTTAATCTTTGGGTTGGCTCATAGGTAGGGACGTGAGAATAGGGACTCAAATCCCTACCAACTACTTCCAGGCTAATTTTAATGGTTAATACTATCACTTTTGGGGCTACTGAGACTTTCAATTTTTGTAACTTAGATCGGCTGAAGCCATGCCGGTCGCCAGTAACCCATTTCGAAATGGTCATTAGCGGGATTTCAGCCAACTGTGATCCGATATTCGATACCGCATACGGAATTTTTCATTTCTATGTTTTTACTCATTTCACTCCACAAATAACATTCATGAGATAATATTTATTCCGTACTCTGTGTTTTATAGAGCAAAAGCTACTTCAGTTTCCGAAAGAATTATAATTTATACAGCTTAACTGAAAAATAAATAGCATTAAGCCTCAAACGATTGATTCCTCTAATGGAGTTATTTGCATCCAAACCTTGATGATACTCCAAGAACTGGTGTATTCTTTCTCCGGGAGATTCTTAAGGTCTTTGATTACAACACGGCTAGCTCCATGCTTTATGGCTTGCTGAATGAGATTCTGTTTTGTTACTGGATAATGTAAATTTTCTAAGACAATCCTGACTTCAACATAACTGGCTTGCATTAATTTTCTCCCCATATTTTTGGTTATATTTGGCTTGGAAATCCTTAACAGTACAGGTGTTGGTTTTACTCCCAAAAGGACAGACCTAAGAACTTCCATGACCCACTTGTATATTTTATAGCCTCTCCATTCTTTTGAGCCCTTCCTTGTAAAGACAGATCTAAAAGCTTACATGACTTCACTCGTGTATTCTGTAGACCCTCGTTCTGGTTTAAGCCCTTATTTATACCCCCATTTACACATACGTCTCCCTGAATTAAATATCTGTTGATTTTTCCAATTTTGCTGTCCACACATCAATGGGAATTGTGCAATGAACAGTTAGGATTTATGCACTTGAGTATCAAAACCAAGTAAAATGTTTATTGCGATTCAATTTATGATCTGGACTGTTTAAGGTTTAATGATATTGATTCTTTAATTCAACCGCTACCGCGCAAGTCCTACAATTTTAACCCCGGCAAACTTATTTAGATACTAAAGCCATTATATTAGTGATCGCATATGACTCCCGAGGAAGCCGCAAAAAGAAAAAAAGAATGGGTTACAAAGATGAAGCTGGAAGGCAAAATGAAAGAGGATATGACCGAAGACCACAAGGCCTGCCTTAATGCCCTCCAGAACCCTGTCCGCAGAAATATCCTTAAAGCCCTTGTTGAGCAGAAGAAGTCCTTTGAAGAGATTAAAGCAGAATTCAAGCTCACAGAATCCCAGACAACTTACAATCTTAATATGCTTGAAAGTACCCTCTGTATCGAAAAGGAGGAGATCGAAGGAGTTACGTTTTATGTCCTGACTCCCAGAGGGGAAGGATATATGGAAAATGTTGAGTTGAAAAAGTAAAATTGGAAAAGTAAAATTGGAACAGCAAAAGAAGAAAGTCTCTCGAAAAACATGTATTATATTAAGGAATCTCTGAAAATATCGTGCATAAAATACGATTGATTATGCGTACAGAGTATTTCTCACAGTACAACCTTTTCTTTCAGTCAAACGGTAAATTAATCTTAGGCAAAGAAATGAAGGGTTTGTGGAGAGAGCTCACTCCAATTTGTCAAATATAATCTCCATTTTCCCCATTTCCCGTGCAAGATTTTTCGAGATCATGCCGTTTTCGAGCCAGCAAGCGTTCATAACAGTTGTCGGAACGAAACAGGTGGGTGTAAGAGGCGCTTTATCCGTCTTTTGTGCAAGTACGGTTTCGGATCCACCCATAAGGTCTTTCATTTCCATGTCAAAATCTGTACCCCATTTTTTGAGTTTTTCACATGTAGTGTCAATATGTATGCGAGTGTTCTTTCCTTCCTTTGTGGCAATAACCTTTGTAGTATGTCCGCATATTGTATTCAACGAAATTTCCGTAACCATTACTTTTTCCCCTGTGTAACTATTACTTTTTTCCTGCTGTATTATATTTCATGCGTCGGTATCTTAAAAGCTTCAATCAGAACTTATTGTTTTCAGATTTAAGTCTACAAAAACAATTAATTACTTTACATTATATAAATTTAAATATATATTTATCTCATTCACCTGCTTTTTGTGAATCTTTTCAGATTTATATTTATACTTTTTAACTCTCTAAGTCTTCTTCCGCAGGCACAAGCGACGTACAAAGACAAGTAAAAAATTGAGACTTTTCTGACTGTCTGATCGCAAAGTTCTTATACGATTCTATTTGTATTGGTAAGTCCATAGCAAATATGCTAGTTAAGTACTCCTGCTAATACAATTAATATATTATCAGAGCAATTCAGCTACTGCTAAGTGTGATTTTGCCCTGATAAGATTACCAGATCAGGGTCATCAGGATTACAGGTATATTTACAATCGGAAAGTACAGGTTAATAATTATAAATATTGATTACAATTTCAATACGCGTATGAGGTTTTAATATGAGATGGCAAGGTAATTCCAAAAGAAAAGTGACCGGTGGGAAAGTTATTGCTGCCCGCGGAAAGCGTAAGTTCGAAATGGGCCGCGAATCTGCGGAAACCCGTATAAGTGAAATAAAGAGGAAAAATGTCCAAACAATGGGAGGCAACAGGAAGGTTAGACTTCTCCAGTGCAACGTTGCAAACGTAACCAATCCCAAAGACGGAAAGACCGTCACTGCCCCTATTGAGACAGTTATTGACAACACTGCAAACAAACACTATGTCAGGCGTAATATTCTGACAAGAGGCTCCGTCATAAGAACTCCTATAGGAACTGCGAGAGTAACGAGCAGACCAGGGCAGGATGGAGTTGTAAACGCTGTATTAATTGAATAATTTAATATAACTTAACCTTGGAGGCAAGGGCCTTAACAAATTTCCTTCCTTTGTGCCGGTGATCACCATGGACGAACAGATTCGACATATACTGGAAATTCTTGAAAATGACGCTCGAGCAAGTCCCGAAGAAATTGCAGCCCTTACAGATATGTCTGCACAAGAAGTTACCCAGACGATCGCAAAACTTGAAGAAACAGGAGTTATCCGGCACTACAAGACAATCGTTGATTGGGATCTGGTTGGGGAAAATTATGTATATGCTGTGATTGAGCTGAAGGTTACTCTCGAGCGCAATCTGGGCTACCAGGCAATCGCAGAAAGGATCTATAAGTTTCCAGAAGTCAGGTCTGTAAGGCTCTTGTCCGGGGACTATGACATATCCCTTACCATCCGGGGAAAATCAATGAAGGATGTTGCCTTTTTCGTAGCAGAGAAAATTGCAACCCTTGACCAGGTAAAGAGTACGTCAACCCACTTTGTACTGAAGACATACAAAGAAGACGGGGTTATTCTCCACGAACCTGAGGCGATCAAAAGGCTGCCAGTCTCGTTTTAATACGAGATAGCTTAAAGCCTGATCCCCCATCCAGCTTTACATTTCATCTATTAATATAATTTTTCTCAGGGGTGTTTGATTGAGACCTCCATGCGATCCTTCGAAATTTGTTGCTGAAGCTGTGAAGAACATCCCACCTTCAGGAATACGCCGCTTTTTTGATCTGGTTTCCGGACTTGAGGATGTAATCTCCCTTGGCGTTGGAGAGCCTGATTTCATTACTCCCTGGCACATCCGAGAAATGTGCATCCATTCTCTGGAAAAAGGGCAGACCTCATATACCTCAAATTACGGGCTTCCTGAACTCAGAAACGAACTTACCAGGACCTATTACAGGCGTTATAGTCTGGACTATGATCCCGAATCCGAAATACTGATTACCACGGGTGTAAGCGAAGGCCTGGATATAGCCATCAGGGCAGTGGTAAACCCGGGTGATGAGGTAATTGTGGTCCAGCCCTCTTATGTAGCATATGTCCCGTCGGTTATCCTGGCAGGAGGTAAGCCTGTTATCGTTCCCACTTACAGAGGTGATGACTTTAGCCTGACTGCAGAAGCCCTCGAGCCTGCAATCACGAATAAAACTAAGGCAATAATTCTCAACTTCCCTAACAATCCCACAGGAGCAATTATGAAACAAGAGGGGCTCGAGGATATTGCCGACCTTGTTGTGGAGAATGATCTATTTGTTATCTCGGATGAGGTTTACGAGTGTCTAACCTATGGAAGCACTCACGTCCCATTCTCTTCTCTGGAGGGTATGAAAGAACGGACTGTCATGCTGAACGGATTTTCCAAGGCTTACGCAATGACAGGGCTCCGGCTAGGTTTTGCAATGGGCCCCTCTGAGATTATACACTCAATGATGATGATTCACCAGTACTCCATGCTCTGCGCTCCCATAACTTCTCAGATAGGGGCTATTGAAGCTCTTCAAAACGGTAAAGGGGAAATGGAACGGATGGTCCGGGAATATGACCGGCGAAGACACTTTATCGTCAGGGGTTTTAACAATATAGGGCTTGAGTGCTGTAATCCCAAAGGTGCATTCTATGCCTTCCCCTATATAGGGGGTACCGGACTTTCTTCTTCCGAGTTTGCAGAGCGTCTTCTGGACGAAAAGAAGGTTGTCACAATCCCGGGAGACGTCTTTGGAGAGGCAGGTGAAGGTTTCCTTAGATGTGCGTATGCAGCGTCTATGGATGACCTTAGAAAAGCAATAGAGAGAATGGGAGATTTTGTAGACGGATTGAAAAAGTGAATTCACCCAAATCTTTTTCGGTCTGCTTTCATTCCTTTCTATTTTTATACACATTTTTCTCCTCATCCATTCTCAGGATGAAGGGCACTTACTTTACTATCCATTTTTTCAATCAGCTCATTCATCCGATCGTACCATTCATCAACAATTTTCCTTACCATCTGCTTCGTTTCCTGGGTTTCGAGGGCTAGATATTCATAGTAGTATCCTCCGCTCTCGATGGATCTTGTTTCCCTATAGACAATTCCGCATGTCAGAAGGTTTTGTAGAGAACGGTATGCAGTACTCCTTTCCCTGTTAAGAATTTCCCCTAATTTTTCGGCTGTTAGTGGGCCATTCAAGAGCAGGGCTTTGTATGCTTCGACGTCAAGAGATTTCAAACCGAGTACATATTTTACCATGTCTTCGCATCTGAAGCTTGTTCTGATCATCTCGTGAATAGAGTTTGCCATAAGACCACTGTTTTAGGCGTTTTGCTCCGTTATTTATATTTCACTCAGTTTTTAGAGGATACCGACTACATGTTAAGATATTTTTATGCTGAAAAGAGTTGAGTTTGCTAGATGGAAGGAGGTTCTACCTGAATCTTTAGTGTTTTTTAACCTTTACTTCCTAATAATATTCAATAACATTCTTTTTTCTATTATTTATATTATTCTGATATATTACATGCTTTCTATTTTATTTGCCCTGTGCTATTTTAAAATGCTTACAAATTTACAAATGCTAACATATCTTGCGGCTAGCCGAAGCTAGTTAAGTATATATACAATCTCCAGACTCAATTGCTTTGACGGTTATGAAACCCATTATTCCTGAAGATGAACGTTCTCAAGAACCTCTCGATACTGATAAGATAATTTATCATCCGGATATGATAAGGGCCAATGAATGGGTCCTGAACGAGTATGAAGCCCCATTTCGGGAGCTCTGTGTGTTCGTCCCCTGTTCCAAAAAAAAACCCTATCATGAAAGCCCTTCCCATAAAAAGTTCGATCGAGTAATTTTTGGAATCGTAAAGCCTGAGGATGTACACATAGTAACCTTTGGAACCTGTGGAATTACTCCCAGGGAACTTGATACGCAATATCCTTTCATGAATTACAGTTTCATGATGGGAAAATGTAATGTGGCAAAGATCAAACGAGACTTCATAAAAATAGAAAGCGAAAGGCTTGCCGCTTATCTTGAAAAAACGAGAAATAACTACAGGCACAGAATAGCCTATTGTATAGGAGATTTCCGGACTGCGATGGAAAAAGCTCTGGAAATAGTTGACATAGAATTGGATATTGTCCCCGGGGAATCTACAATTCAGAGTATGCTCCAGCCCGAGAAGTCCTTTATCTATAATAGTCTCTCCTCTAAAGAGTACCTTCAGGACCTTTCCGATGCAATTACCGAAGCTCTCAAGCTTCCCAGAAGAAAAGTCGGCCTGAGGGAAGATTTATCTGTCGATGATACGGACTGGTATGTTCTTTAAGGTTGCTGGAAAGACTGTATTTCCAGCATTATCCTTCCTGATGTCATATAAAAAGAAGAAGGTATATTGAGAAGGCAGGTGCATCAATCAGCTTCCATGCTTACGGTTTCACCTACCGAAAGCAGAAGTTCTCCATAGAGTAACTTTTCCAGGGTTTCGGCTACATACTTCCTTTGCTGATATTTCTGAAGATCCTCATGCATCCTGAGGTCGGAATCTACCTGGACTCGCAGAAGAGCAAAATGAAAGGCTTTTTCGTTTTTTATATGTGCAGTGTAGAAGGTATCCAGTAGATAAGGGAGTTTGAGTGGATCTTCTATAGCTTCACTTAAAAGCAGCATCTCTTCAGGTATATCCTGACGATGCGCAGAAATGTCTTTCCTTCCTGTAATAAGTTGAAGGTTTTTTTCGGAATATTTTTTCTCGAGGATAATAATCTCGCCAATTATGTTTCCCACCTCATGTACAGATTAAATTTCAGGTCTCTAGACGAGTTTTTCCGCGTTCTCGGACTGAAGCACCTGAATGATGGATACTCCAGGTAAAAAGGAATGGAAAAGTTTTATGCCAGCATTCCCTTTACAATAACGTCGATAGCATCGTCTTCTTCAAGGCCGCGGGCCATGAGAGTTTCGACCTCTTTTTTATCCACACAACCGATTGCAGCTTCATGGGTTACCTTAGCCAGAGGATTATCTACACGTACAATGGGGATAGCTTCGGCTTTTGCGTTTCCCTGGATAACTTCCATGCAGTCCACGTGTCCCCTGGCTCTGGGAGCGTGACCCTCAGTAATTCCCCTGAATTCCGACTCCGCGTCATCGGTAATGGCTAATCGGCTTTTGATTACGCTTCGGGCATTTTCCCCATTAAGGGATATTTTTTCGAGTATTTTTATTTTGTCATTTTTCTTCCCGTATACCTTCGTAACCATTTCACAGATAGAATCTTTTCCGGCATCAACGCTATAATCGAACTCCAGATACCCCACCCTGCCTGAAACAAATGAAAAATTAGTGTAGTAACGTCCTCCTTCCTCGATTTTTATATGGGCCTTCGGAATAACCTGAATTCCTCCATGCGGGCCGTGGAAGTGTGTTTCTGTGTATTTTAATGAGGCGTTCTTTCCTATAAGCATTTGAGCGTCCATTTTATGTACTACATTTACCGCATTAGGAAAAGTACAGTGAGCTATGAGTTCAACAGCTGAGTCTTCTTCGGCAACGAAATCCATTTTAATTTCCTGGAGTCCGTCTTTCGGGACCAGTCCGAAGCAGAGGTGGACAGGAAGTGGAATTTTGTACCCTTTCTTGATTGTCATTTTAATGTCCACTCCGTATTCTGTTTCATGTTTTTCAAGAACAATGCCTTCTGTCCCATTTGCATTGAGCACTTTGTTTCCACTTACCACAAGACTTGCAAGCTCATGTTTACGGAGGACTGCAGCATCCCCCCCTGCTGCCGTATAGGCTGCGGATATTTCTGCCATTTCTGTGGAAAGCGTATTAAGAGTAATCTGGTTCATTGTCAGACCGCCTTTGGTGGGGATACCCTGCTGTCACATGGTATACACCTGTTTTTAAAAAATTCGCTAATTTCTATGGGGTCTCCGCTCCTGAGAATAGCCCCTTCACACATCAAAGATGCTTTATCGGAAGCAGCTGCAATTTCTTCCCTGTGTGTGATTACGAGTAAAGAAGATCCATTTTCCTTGAGAGTCTGGATGAAATTTATTATTTCCTTTAATGAAACAACATCAATCCCTGAATCGGGCTCGTCAAGAATTGCAAGTTTCGGTTTCATTGTAATTATAGAGGCAAGTTCTATACGCTTCCTTTCGCCTCCGCTAAGTGCCTCGCCAACTTCCCTGTTAAGATATTTGTCCGGTTTAAGGTCGACTTTTCTCAAGGCTTCTCTTAGTTCCTCTTCCGTGATGCCTCCATTGCCTTTTGCCCCGATTGCCAGATAATCTCTTACCTTCAGCCCTTCAAAACGGGCAGGCTCTTGCCAGGCAAGTGTAATGCCTTTTTTTGCACGTTCGCTTATCGAAAGCTTTGTAATATCTTCCTCATCAAAAGTGAGGCTTCCTTCTTCGTGTTCATAGCCCTGAAGCCCCATCAAGGTGTAGGCAAGTGTACTTTTCCCTGCGCCGTTTGCACCGATGATGCTGTGGATTTCCCTATCCCCTACCTCAAGGTTAACACCACGCAGTATTTTTTTTCCATCGCGGCTCAATATAAGGTTTTTTAAAGATAGAATCTATGACACCTCTAGCAAATTTTAGTTTGTCACTGCAGCAGATCTCTGCAGCGCTCCAAGTCCTCTACGGTATTTACGTTAATTGCTAACCTGGGATTCTCAAGTATCAGATTAAAGTCTTCCTGTTCGTTTCTGATCTGGAAACTGTCCAGAATATTAATTCCAGTAGGCACGATAAGTTTTCCATCTTTGTTGAAGACCGTGTCCGGCCTGATTCCGGCTCCTTTGCAAATATTAATCGGGACATATACCGAAAGTGCCGGCTTTCCCTCCTCCCTGTATTTCTCGATTACAGAACCTATAAGCTCAGGGTCTATAAGGGGAAGGTCTGACATAATAATCATTACCGGGCCAGTTGTTTTTGCAGTCTCCACTGCATAGATCATATCCCCTACGTAGTTTCCTCCAAAGGTCCTGATTACCCGGATTTCTCCTTTATACCGTTCCTGAATCATAATTTCGGTTTTAGGGGTTACAGGTGAGACCGCTACAAAGACTCGATCTATATTTTCTGTGGATCTAAGGGTATCTATCACATAACTTATGAGTGGTTTTCCAAGCAGTTCTACGCATGGCTTTTCCCCCATTCCAAGCCTTTGTCCGAATCCCCCTGCCATTACAATAGCGTCCATTATAAACCTCCCATGTATCCATTTAATGAAAGTTTCAGGATAACTGCGATAATAATCAAGGCCGTCACCCTGCCAATTTCGTTAGCAGTACCTATCCCGTCGCCATTTAAGCCGCCAAAATGGGCATAACTTCTGTTAAGAATTACCAGAGCCGAGGCACAGGCTGCCAGATAAGGCAACAGCCCTATCCATCCAAAAGGCAGAGAACATACAATGGCCCCGAATATAAATCCTATAATGAAATTTTTTCGGGTTGCTCCGTTTATAGTCATAGCCCCCAGGCCCGGATAAGCCTGTTTTTCCTGCGGAGGTATGGGTTTTCCAAAAGCAGCAATGGTCAGCATGGATTGCTTTGCACTAACCTCTGCAATAAACATTGATGAAAACATCAACATTGGAAGGTTAGATCCGGCAACCAGGCCTTCTTCCTGGACTGCCCTTATCGAACCGTACAGGGTAAGTAACAGCAGAATACAGAAGGACACCCCTCCTGTCCCGAGGTTCGTGTCTTTCAGAGCCCTGAGCTTCTTTTCAAGTGACCCGTGGGCCATGAAACCGTCCCCGAGATCGGTGACCCCATCAAGATGATTAAAACCAGTAATGTAATATAGGAATCCCATAATAAGGGCTGCAAGGACAGGCCCCGGAAATATCACCTGCCCTATATACGCAACTGCCCCTATGAGAATTCCGAGTACGGCTCCCACAATAGGGTAAAAATATATTTTTTTCATAAGCTCATCGATCCCTTCCATGCTGATTCCCACAGGGATCGTGGACAGGAAGCCAAAACCCGATTTAAAAGCAAGTAAAAATGAATTCATGATATACCGCCTGTTTTTCAATCTTTTCCTTGAAACTCTGCCATTCCTCTGGAATACATACTGGAGGACACCCCTCCTATAAGGCCCCCTATCACATCATCCATAAACGGTCCAAGATTTGCAAGGATTCCTGGCTTTTGTTTGTCATACCTGACAAACTCGAATGCGCCTTTGGAGCCGCTGATATAGGTTGCAATGCTTGTGCCAAGCACCTCATCTGCAATTATAAAACTCAGGTCTTTTTCATAGGAACTTTTGCTGAGGTTCGGAAGGTTTCCTGCCCTGCCCTCCCTCTCGAGCAGGATCCCGGAATAAATCAGAAGGCAGAGGTTTGGATCCGAAAGAGCGTATTTGAGTTCCCTTTTAAATAAAGCGTCTGCTTTTTCCCTGGTCTCAAGCCCAGGATGCGGGACATACATTTCGAGAGCCGTGTCTGCAAGATCCTGAATACTTATGCCTTCTTCAGCAAGGACATCGAGAATGTCAACGGTAGCTTTTCCCTCTACTTTTTCAGGCTGCCCTTTTTTCAGGTCCCTTTCCTCAATATCGGATAACTTCATAAGATCACTTCGGGATTGTCAAAACGGTTATATTAAATTTCGAAAATAATTAACTTTTAAATCGGGTTTAAATCTTTATACCGATTAATAAATGGATTTTATTGCTTCCGGTGGAGTATTGTTCGTCTGGCTTAACTCCGATCTTCGTCTGGCTTAACTCCGATCTTCGTCTGGCTTACTCCGGTTTTCTTAAACCTGATTCCTAATAAAATTCGGAAACGAATAAAAACCGGGTTGCGTAAGTAAATTGGAATTACGGATACAGGTAAACCCCTGCTATCTGGATCACTGCTGTAAAGGCAGCAAGTGAGAATCCTGAAGCAATTGCTATTAATTGGGATACCCTTTTTATATCTTTTATTTCCGTGGGGGGATACGAGGCTCCCAGCACATAAGTGTTGGGTTTTTCAAGTTTAACCCCAAGAGCTCCTGCAGTCGCTGCCATGGGATAACCGGAATTCGGGGACGGGGTCTTCATTCCATCTTCCATGGCGCTCCTTATGCTGTTGAAGGGATTGATTTTCCCCTGTTTTTTCGGGAGCAGAGCCACTATAAGAGCTGCGACAAGAATGAATATAACAGATATTCGGGCAGGGATCCAGTTCAATACATCATCTGATTTCGCTGAGAAGTATCCCAGTTCCTTATACGGTTCGGTTTTATATCCAACCATGGAATCCAGGGTACTTATAGCTTTAAACACATATGCAGCGACAAGCCCGAATTCCCCGAAGAGGGCATAATAAAAAATGGGGCTCAGGATTCCGTCTACGTAATTCTCTGATACGGATTCAATAACTGCAGAAGACATCTGGGTCTTGGTCAGTTTGGAAGTGTTCCGACTTACATATATTGGGAGCAGTTCCCTAACTTTCTCAAGCCTGTTTTCTTCAAGGTGCTTGTAAATTTCCCTGGCCGGACTCAGCAGACAATTAATAGCAAATGTAGCCTTCAGGAAATAAGCTTCAATAAAGAGTGCAAGAATCCCCGGAATTCCAGGAAGAGCTGCAATGTAGAGAACGGAATAACCCAGTAAAGCTGCGAAAAAAACACAGCAGAGGGCCATTATAACTCCATAAAATTTCCTGTGGGTTTTTGGAGCTGCATTTTTCAATAAGTTAATTAATTTTCCTATCCACACGACAGGATGCACGGCAGCCGGGGGCTCCCCAAAAATTATGTCTATACCGGCCGCAAGCAGAAGTACCAGAGCAAGGTGCCCGCTGTCCGGCACAATCATAAGATAGGCTCCATCACTTTTTTCCAGGCTACTTTCACAAGTTCGTCAGTATCCCCTTCCTGCATAAGGCAGTCAAGGATTTTCTGGGCTATTTCCTTATTGTGAACAAGATGGCAGTCAACGCAACTCCAGACATTTCCGCCTCTTGAGCTCTGGATCCATTTCCCCCCCGTTTTTTCATTCTCACAGGGATAAAATGGACAGAAGCAAAAGGTGCAGTTCTGGCCTTCAAAATGACAGGGGTAGTATTCGCAGGTCTTCCTGCCTCCTATGCCTTCTTCAGAGGCCTTTTCGATCACATGCTGCAGCTCATTCTTTGCCTGTTCTTTGCCCCACTGGGTAATAACATCCCCGATTACAGCAATGAGCCTGTCATTTTCTTCTGCAGTCCTGACTGCAACTCTGATGTAGTCTTTTCCAAGGCCATGGAATGAGGCACAGTCCCGAATAAGGACTCCACGAGCTGCTAGACGCTTACTCAATTCGCTTGAATCAAGCATGAATTTGCTGATATCGACAAAGATAAAGTTAACATTCACCTCTCCTGCTTTGAATCCCCTGATCCTGTCAATTTTTGCTTTGAACTTTTCTCCTTCTTCCCGGATCATGGATCTTGCTTTTTTCAGATATGGGTTGTCCATCCCGCCTTCGATATTAAGAAGGGCGGTTCCTGTAGCATTTGCCACGGTCCCAAGGTTCCAGGAGAGCCTGGCTGTATTCAGGATCTCAGCCATTTCAGGGGCGGCTATCCCGAAGCCCATCCTGATTCCGGGGATTGCAAAGTCCTTTGTAAGAGAGCGCATAACAAAAACGTAGTTGTTACTTGCTGCGAGATCTGCAACACTCTGCGCAGGGTCAGAGAGTTCTATGAAAGCTTCATCCACGAAAAGAAGAGTTTTATGCTTTTTGCAACGCTCTGCAAGAGCTTTGATTTCTTCTCTGGTACGGAGCTTTCCTGTCGGGTTGTTCGGGTTGCAAATGAAAAGGATTTTTGCTCTTTCCAGAACCTCATCAGGAAGTGTTTCTACCTCGTCCTGTCTGGGATATTCAGGTTCTGCCCCCATAATTCGGCATTGCATCTCATATTCCCCGAAAGTGGGCCATGGGAGGAGGACAGTATCTCCTTTTTCAACTACACATTCGACTACAAGCCGAACGATTTCCGTAGAGCCGTTACCTGGAATAATATTCTGTGGAGTTACCCCTAATCCTACGAACCTTGCAGCAGCCTCCTGAAACTCCAGATACCTGTTATCAGGATACTCCATAAGTTTTCCAAGACTCGTTTTGAGGATACTATCAAAGTTTAATCCGGTTTCCGGATACTCAAAAGGATTTCCCAGAGGATTAAAGTTAGCACTGAAGTCAAGAATTTCGCATTCAGGAATCCCGTAAATCTCAGACGTTTCCTGAATCAGCCCTCCATGCCTGCAGGGCTTAAGGGCTAGCAGGTGCTCCCTTAAAGGTACACTTCTTTTTTCTGACACGTTGATCGCAAATATTAGTGTAAATCATGTATATTAAGCTGTTTATTAAATTATACAGTACAAACTTGCCTTTATTTGCTTTACGATTGTTTGATTGCGAAAACTCTTGCTTTTGGAATCCATTCTACTTTATTTTACAAAATAAGTATATTAATAAAGTCTCGATTCTCTTTGTAATCTGTTACATTTTCACTGATTTCGATAGTATCGAAAAAGTCAAATAGAATGTTTTTAACTACTACCAGCCGAAGAGTTAAAGAAGAACTGAGTAAGTTCTGAACTACTGAATTGTTATTACGTGTCACTTCTTGACAGGAATTAATCGTCCATTCAAAGTAATGAGCTTTTGTGGACATATTGTCTATAAAAAGGGCTGCATTACACAGATGGTATAAATCTTAAATAACTAAAATCGAATCTTCAAAAGACTAAACAGCCCGAATCCTGTATTTCACAAACGCGAGATATATGAATTTCACAAACGCGAGATATGTGAGTTAGATACGGACTGGCGGTTTATGCCTCAGGATTATTGCTCAAACTCGATAGATATCAGGTGCATTTAAAGATGACAGTTAATAGACCAAGAGGGACCCGGGACTTTCTACCTGCCGATACTGCCCGGCGAAGGTACGTGGAAAGTATTATGCGAAAGGTTGCCCGCAACTGGGGCTACAGTGAAATCATTACGCCCACGTTTGAGCATCTGGATCTCTTCACCCTGAAGTCCGGGGAAGGAATTATAGGAGAGCTCTATAACTTCACGGATAAGGGAGGCAGGGACGTGACCCTCAGGCCTGAACTTACTGCTCCTGTCATGCGCCTGTATGTAAACGAACTTCAATCTTTCCCGAAACCCTTACAATTATTTTATTTTGAGAACTGTTTCCGCTATGAGCGCCCCCAGAAAGGCCGTTTCAGGGAGTTCTGGCAGTTCGGAGTTGAACTTATAGGAAGTGGAAAACCCGATTCCGACGCCGAGGTTATCGCTCTTGCCGAGGCCCTGTTAAAAGCAGTCGGAGTCAGGGGCGATATGAAACTCGGGAACCTTGCTGTGATACGTACTCTTTTGAGAGGACTTGAACCCGAAATTGTAAGCAATGTTATGAGGCTTGTGGATAAGAAAGAGTATGCAGGTCTGGAAGCCCTGCTTGAAGAGATTGGGGCAGAAGAGCAATTGAAATCCGACATCTTCAGGCTGATTAAGCTCGAGGGCAAGTATATTCTCCCGGATGTAAAGAAAATAGTCGGGAATATCCCTGAGCTTGTAAGCTTTGAAAAGACCCTTAAACTTCTCGATGCATATGGGGTCGATTACTCTCTAGATTTCGGAATTGCACGCGGACTCGATTACTATACAGGTATGGTATTTGAGGTCTATGCAGAAGGTCTCGGCGCCCAGAAACAGGTCTGCGGAGGAGGATCTTACCAGCTTATTCAACTTTTCGGAGGAGGAGATGTGCCTTCAACCGGTTTCGGGATAGGTTTTGACAGAATAATGGAAATCTGCCCTCTTGTACAGCCAGCACCTAAAAACGTTGTGATCATCTCAAAACCTGAAACTCACCTGGAAGCTGTAAAAATTGCAACCGAATTAAGAAATTACCTGCCAGTCCATATAGACCTCATGGAACGCAACTTCAAAACCCAGCTCTCCTTTGCAAATACTATCAATGCCGACTACGTGGTCATAGTTGGCGAAAAAGAGCTTGAAGCAGGAAAACTCACCCTCAGGGACATGGTCTCCGGAGAACAGGAGCTTCTGACGCTGGAAGAGATTATTGAAAAGATTTCATAAAATCATATTCTGTAGACATACACTATACAGCAATTCCCGTTTTGAACAAAAACATTTACGAGAGATGGTTAAATATTATAATATTTCGTAATAATTTTATTTCACTGTCAACATTTCAGAATACGAATCTGGAGGCATGTTTTGAACATTGACTGCAAAGAATGAAAGGAATTATAACATCAAATTCTTTAAAAAGCGACTTAACAGATGAAAAAATTTACCAGAACTGTCTCTTATTTTATCCTCTCAATTCAGAAGGTTTGAAATTATAAGGCCAGTATTTATTGGTTTTTATTGTAAGTGAGAGCGCGGAAAGGTCTGGAAGTATCCTATTCAAATTTGATGGGTTTTCAATCGCAGGAAAAATATAATTGTTTCTCCATTCACCCTTACTCACATCT
>MCHG01000281.1_pt1 | contig 20461 bp, 17 predicted proteins | sample 787351 | NCBI WGS metagenome assembly MCHG01 (sample SAMN05430296, study PRJNA330682) | permafrost metagenome | biome: Cold desert; feature: permafrost; material: soil; isolation source: enrichment culture inoculated with soil incubated with H2/CO2 at 20 degrees... ... | reverse complement strand
TTCAATAGCAAGTTACATTATTTACAGTTTTCCAATGAAAATGTCCGAATAATAATCTGAGATCTGCGGAAAGTCTGCTAAAAGAGTAAAAATGATCTTAAAAAAAGATCCTTTAAGATGATGAAAATTTATAAGGCCTTAGAAGAAAAAGGCCTTAATAATAAAGTTTTAAAAGTTTTTCTCTGCACACATCAGTACATGCTTCATAAGCATGGCAATTGTGATGGGGCCCACGCCTCCAGGGACAGGAGTAAGAAGAGAAGCCTTTTTAATTACGTTTTCGAAGTCTACGTCTCCGTATACGCCATTTTCTTCTTTTGTAATTCCCACATCAAAGATAACTACCCCTTCCTTTACAATGTCAGCTTTAATTAGGTGTTTGACTCCTGCCGCAACCACAAGGATGTCGGCGCCGAGGGTATATCTATTCAGGTCATCGGTGAATACATGGCAAACTGAAACGGTTGCATCCCGGTTTAGGAACATCGCAGCCATAGGTTTTCCAACAACATTGCTGTGCCCGATGATAACAACATTTTTGCCTTTGATAGGCACATTATACTCTTCAAGCGCCCGGATAACTCCATGGGGGGTACAGGGAACAAGACCTTCATCCCCGATCATGAGCTTTCCCATGTTGTAAGGGTGAAAGCCATCTGCATCTTTTGCAGGAGCTATCGCTTCCATCGCTTCTCGGGGGGAGAGGTGTTTCGGAAGCGGGAGCTGGAGCAGGATCGCATGCACATCCCTGTTTTTGTTAAGGGTATCGATTAGGGAAAGTAGTTCCTTCTGACTGGTTTCTGCAGGAAGAAGGTAGTCTTCTGCGCTGATACCCACACGTTCGCAGGCTTTGTGCTTCAAACGTACATACATCTTGGATGCAGGGTCGTCACCTACGAGGATTGTAGCGAGCCCTGGGGTAACTCCCCGGCCGCTTTCCAGACTCTCGACTCCTGACCTCACTTCTTCTTCAATCTGCTGTGCAAGAACTTTTCCATCTATGATCCTTGACTCATAGCCTTCAACTGACATTGGTAAAAACACCTGAGCCTCTTTGATCAGCAATAAACCGGAAACCTTGAGCAAAGTTCCCTTACCTTGCCACTTGTTTCAGACAGAAGCTTCTCGTTTGCTGTATTCTTGATTGCGATCTCGATATAGTCGGCAATTAATTCCATTTCCTTCTCCTTCATACCTCTGGTGGTACAAGCAGGTGTCCCTAGCCTCACCCCGCTAGTTATAAACGGACTGCGGGTTTCGAAGGGTACTGTGTTTTTGTTTGCAATGATGCCGGCTTTGCTCATGGCGGCTTCAGCATCCTTGCCTGTAATATGCATATTATTCAGGTTTACAAGCATAAGATGATTGTCTGTACCGCCAGACACGATATCAAAACCCTTCTCCTTCAAACATTTGCAGAGGGTCTTTGCGTTTTTGACGGTCTGGATCTGATCCTGAATGAAATATTCACTCATAGCCTCTTTGAAGGCCACTGCCTTTCCAGCTATGATATGCATGAGAGGACCACCCTGGATACCAGGGAAAACAGCCTTATTAATCCCAACTGCAAGCTCTTCTGTCCTGGAGATTATCATTCCGCCTCTTGGGCCCCGAAGGGTCTTGTGCGTTGTGGTTGTAACGAAATCTGCATAAGGCACAGGACTCTGGTGCACACCTGCAATTACAAGCCCTGCAATGTGGGCAATATCCGCAAGAAGGTAGGCTCCAACCTCATCAGCAATTTCCCTGAATTGCTTGAAATCGATTTCACGCGGATAAGCAGAAGCGCCGCAGACAATCATTTTAGGTTTGCATTCCTTTGCAATCTCCATAAGTTCGGCATAGTCCAGCGTCTCAGTCTCTTTACTGACCCCGTAGGGCACAATTTTATAGAGCTTTCCGGAAAAGCTCACCGGACTGCCATGGGAAAGATGCCCTCCGTGAGACAGGTCCATGGACATGATGGTGTCTCCAGGCTTCAATACCGAGAAGTAGACAGCCATGTTGGCCCCTGAACCCGAATGTGGCTGGACGTTTACATATTTTGCCTTAAAGATTTCTTTTGCCCTGACAATAGCAAGGTCTTCAGCAATATCCACGAAATCGCAGCCGCCGTAGTATCTCTTGCCAGAATACCCTTCTGCATATTTGTTAGTAAGAATAGAGCCCTGAGCTTCCATAACGGCTCTACTAGCATAATTCTCGGATGCGATCAGGTTCAATTTATATTCCTGACGTTCGGCTTCTCTTTTGATAGCCTCGTACAATTCCGGATCAATTTTCTCAATATAAGACATTACGTCACCTGGTAATCTATTCATTTAAAAACATTCGAAATCAAGATTTTTTGCTCGATTGGGTTGTTAACGTTAACATCAGTAAATATGTAAGAGCTGCAGATTGGAGAGTTACTCAAGAAGTTGGAGTTTCAACAGGTTGAGAGTCACTGCATAAACGAGAGTCATTTAACAGGCATTATGGTCTTCATGATGGGGTTTTCATACCAAAATACTATAACTTCCAGATAAGAATTCCTGGATCTTTTTGAGTTCAGGAGATTTCGAAATCTGAAAAGTCTTTATGGTCTATAAAGTTTCATGGAAATACCTGATTCGAACTACTTATAACTATCAAAGTATTAGGAGGATATTAATCGGTAAAATCTATTCCGGTTTGAGCATGGATTTAATCGATTGCTCAATTAAGGAATACTACATTTGTGCCCTCAATTTTAAGTTTACCCTCGACAAAGAGCCTGACTGCTTCAGGGTAGATAATATGTTCCTTTTCTAGAATTCTGTCAGTAAGGGTCTCTTCCGTATCTCCTTGAAGTACAGGCACGCAGCTCTGAATGATGATTGGTCCCGAATCCAGTCCTTCATCTACAAAGTGTACGGTACAGCCTGCAACTTTCACCCCATATTCGAATGCCTGCTTCTGGGCATGGAGTCCTTTGAAAGCCGGAAGAAGAGAAGGATGAATATTCAGGATCTTATTCCTGTATGCCTCAATTATTTCGTTTCCTAAAAGCCGGAAGTAACCTGCAAGCAGAAGGAGATCAGTATTATCTCGTTTCAGGACATTCAGGATTTCCCTGTCATATCCTGCTTTGTCGTACTCGCTCGGATCAAGAAAAACAGCGTTTACTCCATGACTTCTTGCACGTTCAAGCGCATAGGCATCTGCCTTGTTGGAAATAACCACATTGATTTCCGCATTCTTTATGTAGCCCCTTTCAATGCTGTCTATAATTGCCTGGAGATTCGAACCCCGTCCAGAAACCAGTACTGCAATCTTTACCACCATTGAAGCTTCTAGATTGAAACAGTGATATATTAGGGTTTTGGAACAATGAGTCAGGAACTATGCGGCATATTAAAACTGCAAATAGAGACTTACAAGATGATTAAAAAAGAAAAGAAACTGAAATGTAGTTTCGCGAGTAAATATCAAGATGCTCACTCCATACTCTAAAACCACGAAGGACACAGAAAAACTTACTATATACTCTATAACCACAAAAAGCCCGGAAAGCCCGGAAAGACTGTAATTCTCTAAATTAGTCTTCTCGAGCGCAATAAGAAAAACAAGACTGCTAACACTAAAGAAATAAAACTCATGTTAAGCCCTCTTTGAGCCTTCTTGAGCAAAAAGAAGTATCCTCTCCCATAACTTAGTCCGCTTGAACGAGCGAAGCGAGTGAAACGGACTTCGTGCTCCCGAAGCGAAACTCGGGAAGCGAAACTCGGGCAGTTCAAAAAAAGAGCTTACGCTTCTTTATGAGTTTCTTTACGCTCTTCTATGAAGTCAAGGAGTTCCTGAGAATCACTTATTTTATCAAGTTCTTTCTTTTCGATCAGAACTGTGTTTTCAACGGATTTAATTTTAGAATGCCCATTGATGATAAATACAGATTGTGTCTCTGTAACACAGGAAATGCTGCTCATGAGATGAGCTCTCTTGATGACTGTTGTATTGAATTCGCTAACTCCTGTAAGGATAACTGAAGACTTATCGCGTGAAATAGCCTTGAAAGGCGCCTGCGTTGTAGGAAGGACATCATATCCAAGCATAGAAATAGTATTAAGAATCAAATCTTCCGGCAAAAGCGTGGAAGCTCTAGTCTGATTCTCTGTTTCGGATTCTGCCTTTTTACGGGGCTTCCTGCTTCCGCAAGTTTTCAGGATATTTATGGGCCTTGCAAGCTCAACTCCAAAGATATCCTCTAACTGGAGCACGACATCTATGGACGCGTCCATTCCTTCTTCCTCGTACTTGCTGATAGTCCTCCTTGAAACCCCTACCATGGTAGCAAGAGTCCCAAGAGACATTGACTGATCCGTCCGAGATTTTTTGAGGAGATCTCCTTCTATGGATACATACAGCCCACCAGGGGCTGCTGAAACCAGTGGTGGAATATTTTCTATAAAGTAGTCATGAAGAGTCTGGACGCTCAGGGCAAGGATATCATAACGCATATAAACGACGCTATCCTCAAGCATCTGATCCCTGGTCTTAGCTCCCAAGACGATAGCAGAGCCTCCAAGATACTCGGCCAGGTACTTCATTTCCCTGGCAGTTTCTTCATTCAGGCCGTCAATGTTAAATAAAACCTTGCACAGTAATAACGTTTCACCTTTCCGTGCGGCAACGTCAAAGCTTCTCGGACGAATATTGCATCGGTCAGAGAGGGCAAAACCCGCACGTGCCAATACATCAATAATTTGATGTATAAGAACTTCTTTTGTCATTCCGGTATCAATCTCTGTTTGAACATCTATATATATGTTTCTTCACTATTGATAATCGTTACGGCGTAATAATAAGCCGGAGAATAACGAAAACTGCAGTTATCTGGAGTTGTTTGCAGAATAATAATAAGGGAAAGACCGGAACTAAAAAATGATTATCGGAATTGATGATACTGACTCAAACGAAGGCATGTGTACCACATATCTGGGAGCTCTGCTGCTTGACGAACTGCAGGCCTACGGCACTGTGGAATCACTGCCTCTCCTTGTGCGCCTTAACCCTACCATTCCCTATAAAACAAGAGGAAATGCTGCAGTAGCCCTGAAACTTAAAACAGACTTCCCGGAAAAGGTAATTGCTCATGTTTTATCCAGGATAGAGGAACTTGCACGCATGGAGTGCGAAAAAACCAATCCCGGAGCAGTTTTTATCCTGGAAAAGGATTACGAAAATCTCAAGCCTGTCCTCGGGAATTTTCTAAAAGAGGCTGTAAGGGATGTAATCGAAATCCGAAAGGCAAAAAGTCTTATCTCGAAGTTTGGGATTTTCTCAAAAGGCTTCAAGAACGGAAGAGGGCTGATAGGTGCCCTCGCAGCCTGCGGGGCTATGTTAAACCCTGAAGAATGGGACCACACTTTCGAGCACCTGGCATATAGGCAGAAGGAAAAATGGGGAACTTCACGCGAAGTAGAAAAGGAAAGTTTCTTTGAAGCTGACAGGGAAACATACCCTGAAACATGGGATACCGTGGATATCACTAACAGACTTGTAGTCTGTGTACCTCATTCAGCCGATCCAGTGCTTTTCGGAATAAGGGGGGAAAATCCTGAAATCGTTACTAGAGCTGCAGGCATGATCAGGGGTGAACCTGTTGAACGTTTTGCAGTATACAGGACGAACCAGGGTACGGATATGCACCTTCTGTCCGCAGCAAATATTGCTGAAATTCAAGATATGCATTCTTACAAGCTTGAGGGCACGGTTTCGGCTGTTCCGAAAACCATTTGCGGAGGGCATGTTTTTTTTCCTATAAGGGACGAGAGAGGAGATGAGGTCGATTGTGCAACCTTCGAACCTACCAAGAACTTCAGGGAAATTGTCCGGAAGCTCATGCCAGGAGATAAGGTTATACTTTCTGGAAGTGTTACTTCCAGGACCCTTAATATTGAAAAAATAGAAATTAAAAAGCTTGCACCCCTATACATAGAAGAAAACCCTAAATGTCCGGATTGTAAAAAGCACATGAAATCTGCAGGGCAGGGGCAGGGATTCCGCTGTAGAAAATGCGGGACACAGGCATCCTCAAAAATCAGATATGAAGCAGAAAGGGACCTTGAAACAGGACTTTATGAGGTTCCACCCTGCGCCAGACGGCATCTTGCAAAACCGCTAGTTAGGGAAAAGAGATATGACATTGGAATTTATCCTTCCCGATGACAGGGAAGGCTAAAACCCTGAATTCTTCAGATTTCTCGAACCCTTCAGATTACCTGTAGCCAGATTAACAAATTTCCGGGACAGGAGGGGCTTTTCTTTTATGCTCATTTCTCTCACTGCGTTTTATGACAGAGTTCAGTTGCTCTACGGAAACGCCAAGAGTATCCACGATAGCTTCGGGAGCTTCATTTTGTTCCAGCATCCTGAGCACATTATCTACCTTCACATAAGAGATCCCAAGTTCGGCTTCATCGGTCTGGCCTTTCCAGAGGCCTGCAGACGGTTTTTTGGTGATAAGAGGTTCCGGAACTCCTAGCCTGCGAGAAAGCTCCCATACCTCGGTCTTGTAAATCCCGCCGATGGGTTCCAGATCAACGCCGCCGTCTCCATATTTCGTATAATAGCCAAGAAGAATCTCGGTTTTGTTACCTGTTCCCATGACCATACGGTTCATCTGATTTGCATGGAAGTAGAGAAGAGACATCCTGACCCTTGCTTTTAGGTTGCCTCTCGAGAGCCGGTCTGCAGATTCACTATCAGAAACTGCAGCCATGAAAGCCGAAATGATTCCCGAAATATCAATTGTCCTAAACTCGATCCCAAGCCAATCTGCAACGGCTTTCGCGTCTTCGCTGTCTGTAGCAGTGGTGAGGCCGGCTTCAGGCATGTAGATTCCAAGTACCTTATCTTTCCCCAGAGCTTTCACGGTAAGCGCTGCTGTAAGGGCTGAATCTATTCCTCCACTGATACCTACAACGGCCCCTTTCACACCTGCTTTATGGGTCTCGTTCCAGATAAAATCAATAATTTTATTTTGCATAATTTCAAGGTTCATGCTGTCAATTCCAAATATTCGTGATATATAAATATGAGCTACACAAAGGTTAAAATAATACTAAAATTTGAATGATATCAGAGTCTGAACGATATTAAATAACTTTATACACAAAACTATAAATGTATTAATCTTCAGAGGAAAACGGGACGAAGGATAAACTTATTTAATAAATGAAAAGCATACCGAATAATATAACCCGAGCATTATAATATAAATAACTGATTATTGAATATATCCTACCAGTAGAACTTTTGTCCGGACAGGGGTATAGGCCACAAGAAATTTTCTTCAAGGACAGGAAAATGGATCGAAAATAGAGGCCTTATATGTTCCGTAATAAAAAAGTCGATATGAGATAGTATGAGATAAGATCTACCTATCAAAGGCATTCAAATAAAAAGAGCATCTAATATAGAAAAAAAGTAGTTTCAAATACATATTCTGCAATTTATGAAATTCAGGTTCTGTGAATTTTATAGAATTACTAAATAAAATTACAATCAAAAAGACAACTATTTTTGGGATGATCTATGGAAGAAATACAGTTGAAGGTTGAAAAGGCATATCCTATCGATCTTGGAAGAGGAATTATCAGACTTGATCCTACAGCCTTACTGAAACTTCAGCTCTCGCCAGGCGATATCGTGGAAATAAGGGGGAAGAAAAAGACCACGGCAAAGGTGTGGAGGGCAGACAGGCAGGATTGGGAACAGGGACTCGTGAGAATTGATAACTTCATTCGGCAAAATGCAGGCGTTTCCATAGGAGAGAAGGTAACCATCAAAAAGGTAGAAGCTCCTGAAGCAAAAAAGCTTATTCTGGCGCTCCCGGAAAGCATGACACAAGGTGGGCCTGAACTTCAGTTCGGAGAACACGCAAATGAGATCATAAAGCGACATATTCTCAAAAGGCCCGTATTCAGGGGAGACATCATTCCGATAATCAACTCGATGTCTCAGCCAATGACTGAATCCCTTACTACAAGCCAGGTAATCCCCCTGGTTGCTGTTGAAACCGATCCTGCAAATACAATTGTCCTTATTACGGAAGCAACGGTTATTGAACTTCGGAAAAAGCCAGTTCAGGGCTACGAAAAGGCAACCAGGGGTGTAACCACCTATGAAGATATAGGGGGCCTTGGACAGGAGATCATGCGGGTCCGGGAAATAATAGAGTTGCCTATGAAACACCCGGAGCTTTTCGGTCACCTTAATATAGAACCTCCGAAAGGAGTTATCCTCTACGGCCCACCAGGCACCGGAAAAACCCTTATTGCAAAGGCCGTAGCCAATGAATCGGGAGCAAGTTTCCATTACATTGCCGGTCCGGAGATAGTAGGGAAGTTCTATGGAGAAAGTGAGGAAAGGCTTAGGAAGATCTTCGAAGAGGCAACTCAGGACGCCCCGTCGGTTATTTTCATTGATGAGATCGATTCCATTGCTCCAAAAAGAGAAAATGTAACAGGAGAAGTGGAAAGGCGAGTTGTTGCCCAGCTCCTGACTCTTCTTGACGGAATGGAAGAGCGGGGGCAGGTTGTGGTTATTGGGGCCACTAATCGTGTGGATGCAATCGACCCCGCGCTCAGGAGACCCGGTCGTTTTGACAGAGAAATCCATATAGGTGTGCCCGATACCAAGGACAGGTACGAGATCCTGCAAATCCACACAAGGGGAATGCCCATCAAGAGGAATGAAGAAGTCAAGACCGAAGCGGAAGTCGAGGCAGAAGAGGGCGTTGAAATCGAAGCAGAAGTTGAAATCGAAGCAGAAGTTGAAATCGAAGCTGATGAAACTGCCCGAGAGAGAGAAAACAAAGAGGAGATAAACAAATACTTGATGTACCTGGCTGAGCGGACTCAGGGCTTTGTGGGCGCGGATCTCTTAGCTCTTGTGCAGGAAGCTGCTATGAGTTGCCTTAGGGAAAATTTGCCCAATCTTGACCTCGAAAAGGAAGCAATTCCACCGGAAAGGCTGAAAAAAATTTTTGTAACCGAGAAAAACTTTGAAGATGCTCTGGTGGAAGCTGAACCCTCGGCTCTGAGAGAAATTTTTGTGGAAATGCCCACAGTTACCTGGGATGATGTTGGAGGGCTGGATGAAGCAAAACAGTCAATTATTGAGGCTGTTGAATGGCCCATTAAAAACCCGCAAAAGTTTGTTCAGATGGGTATAAAGGCTCCAAGGGGAATTCTGCTTTACGGCCCTCCAGGGACGGGAAAAACTCTCATAGCCCAGGCCGTTGCCAAGGAGTCCAATGCCAATTTCATAAGTGTCAAAGGACCGGAGGTTTTCTCAAAGTGGCTTGGAGAATCCGAAAAAGCTATCAGGGAAACCTTCAAGAAAGCACGACAGGTTGCCCCTTGTGTAATTTTCTTTGACGAGATCGATTCGGTTGCTGGTATGCCGGGCATGGAGTCCACAGACAGTCACACTTCAGAGAGGGTGCTGAACCAAATCCTGACAGAAATGGACGGGCTTGAAACCCTCAAAGATGTTGTAGTCATCGCCGCAACCAATCGCCCTAACCTTCTGGACCCTGCAATCATGCGTCCGGGTCGTTTTGACAGACTGGTGTATATGGGGTCTCCTGACCGTAAAGGCAGACTCCGGATTTTTAAGATCCACACAAAGAATACACCCCTTGCCGGGGATGTAGATCTTGAAACCCTTGCTGATACAACTGAAGGGTATGTTGGTGCTGATATCGAGTCCGTGTGCAGGGAAGCTGTTATGCTTGCCCTCAGAGAAAATTTCGACATAGAAAGAATTGAAATGAGACATTTCAGGGAAGCTCTGAAGAAGGTAAAGCCCACTATTAATGAAAATATTGCCCAATTCTATGAAAAGATCGAAGCGCAGTTTAAGGGAGGCCAGAAAATCACAGAATCGGCTGCTTATCTTGGTTATAGGTAATGAATAACCCAAGTAACATGAGTAACTCTTTAAAGGAGAAACTCTTATAAAGGAAAAGTTTTTAAAGAACATAACCTCAAATGGAATAAAATCTTTAAAGTGAAAAGCCAGGTTTACCCAAATCCGCATAATAATGAGAACGGAGACACGATAAAAATGTCGAAAGTATTTGCAAGGAACCTTCTCTTCAACAAGCAGGTGATGGCCACCGATGGAACAGAGATAGGAGCGCTGAGCAACATTGTAATCGAAATCAAAGGGGGAAACATCATTGACCTGATGATCACCCCTAATCCCAACTTTGACGCTTCCAGATACAAAAAAGCGGACAACTATATACTTATGCCTTTCAACTCCGTAAGTGCAATTAAGGACTACATTATAGTGGACAAGTTGAAAGCAAGGGCATGATTTAAAATAAAGAAGGGAAAGAAATTCCCTTTCTTTTCAGATCTTTTCTTTCCTTTTTTGTTCTGTTCCTTTTTTGTTCTGTTATTATTTCAGTCCAGAGGGACTCTTCTTTTATCACCCGAGTTTCGCTTCCCGAGTTTCGCTTCCCGAGTTTCGCTTCCCGAGTTTCGCTTCGGGAGCACGAGGTCCTTTTCGCTTCGCTCAAGAGGACTAATTTGATGTTTGTAATTTTTCTTCGCTCAAGAGGACAATTATCGCGGAATAGAATTTTGCTCACCTTTTCGAATTGCGATTCGGAAGCCCGCCGTCCTTTTTCCTCGCTTCGCTCGTCAAGATGACTAATTTTTCAAAGTCATAGCTTTTCCATCCGAGTTTCGCTTCGGGAGCACGGGGTCCTTCTTCTTTATAGAAATAGATTCTTTAGTGAATTAAGTGAAATATTTACATCTGATACTATAGTTGAGTCAAGAACTATAGTTTTGATAATGAAGGGAAAACAATCATTAGTGATTTACTGAATGATAATAATAAGAATAAGCTTGGTATTCATTCTGAAATGAGAATAAGAAAAATAGAAAAAAATCATATCAAGTATTTAGAATACCACAGGCAGAATATTTTCTTAAAATGATTGGAATATAGCATTCTCTATGGCTTTTTTGGAGGAAACTTCGTCGAACTATATCTTCTCCGCAGGGTAGCAAGGGCAGAGGGAGATTTTGCAGTGGTTCCGGAGCATGCCGTGTCGTCTATGGAGGGATTATAAAGATCAAACTGTATTGAACCATGGAATCGGTAAACGAAAGATGGTCAAGAGGATGTTTATGAAATGCAATAAAGATGGTACTGTTTTTTACTTTAAAATAGGAGTTTTTAGACGTGAAAGATTTTCCAGAATTTATGAAAAGCAAAAGTAATCATATCAGCAGTAAGGAGCAAAATACTGAAGATATCGATGGCTATTTTTATGAAGGTGTAGACGGCAGTCAGATGGCTTTTTGGACCTGTTACTCTGACAGAGTTTCTAAAAAACATACTCATGAATTTGATGAGTACATGGTTTGTATTAATGGTCAATACACAGCAGTATTGAATGATGAGGAGTTTGTTCTCAATCCCGGTGATGAATTATTCATCCCGAAGGGGACAGAACAATGGGGAAAATGCATTTCGGGAACAAGAACTATCCATGCATTTGGTGGTAAACGTATTCATAGGGCTGACGAATAAAGAATTGTAAAAATTTCGGCTTAGGGAGTGCCATATCTCAGAAAGAACAGAATTTACGTAAAGCGATCGCGACTAAATAGTTTTAAGGGTTTTACCACATACTTGCCATACTCCTTACCGGATGACTTGCACTTACGTAGAAAAGGGTTTTGAAGTAATTATTGATAATATTGATAAGTGAGTAAGATGCATACTGAAAGTGATAATATTCAGGATTACCTCAAAAAGAACGAGATCGTAGACTATGACCATAAGCTGATTGTTGATACGTGCCTTGAATTAAAAGGAGGCACGGAAGATGAAATCAGCTTGATTAAGAAAATTTATGAGTTTGTTCGGGATGATGTTCATCATTCAGGGGATATAGAGGAGCAGAAAGTCACCTGTAGAGCGTCAGAGGTTTTAGAGTTTGGTCATGGGATATGTTGTGCTAAAGCTCATTTGTTTGCAGCCATGCTGAGATTTTTTGGGATACCGGCTGGATTCTGTTATCAGAAACTTTGTTCAAGTGAAGACGTTAACAGGAAAGTTTTACACGGCTTAAACGCTGTATATTTAAAAGATTTAAACAGATGGATAAGATTAGATGCAAGAGGTAACAAGCCAGGTTTGGATGCTCAGTTTTCTATAGACGAAGAAAAGATTGCCTGGCCAGTTAATAACGAGCTTGGGGAAGAAGATAATCCAGTAATATTTAAAGAGCCCAATCAGACTGTTGTTAAGGTATTAAAGAAAAGTAATGATAGGACAGAGTTATGGGTGCAGTGGGAACTTGGGCTAAGAGACTTATTTAGCACCAAGGGTTAATTTGGAGTTGTACCTGGCGATTTTTTTAAATCCAGCCGTTAGATTCAAGAAATTCAATAGCTTCGACAGCTCCGTCCCCAAACGAGGCTTCTGTCACATAATTGGCAGCTTCCTTTATTCTGTCGTCCCCGTTTCCTACGGCAATTCCGAAACCTGATGCTTCAAACATTTCTACGTCGTTTGCTGAGTCTCCTATGGCCACAAAGTCCTTAGCTTCAAGCCCCATCAAGCCTGCAAGTTTCTGGAGTCCTACGCCTTTGTTTATTCTGGTACTTTTGATATGGATGGCGTATTTGGTATCAATCATTTCTACATCAAAGTTTTGAGTTTCAAGAAGATCAATGGCTTTTTTAAGGTCAAAATCTCTCCTGAGGGCAATCTCGGTTTTTCGGTAGAAGGGATCAAGTTTGGTAAGATTGAAATGTTCGGAAAGGAAAGAATAAGCTTTTTCACATTCTTCCAGGCTTTCCTCAAAGGTGCCTTGCAAATCGAAGCGGACAGTAATAGCCCCTCCGTTTTCAGCGATTACAGCCCCGTCCAGGCCAATAAGCCTTGATGTTGTCCTTGCATAACATAGAATGTTTCCTGTGGCAAGAACGACCGGGACTTTCAGAGAGCGGATTTTTTTGACAGCCCCCAGATGAAGTTCCCTTTTTTCGCAGGTGATTGTCCCGTCAATGTCAACAACGATAGCTTTGAATTTCATTAAAAAAGATTGAAAATGGGTAGATAAAATGTTTCCCCATCAATGTATACTCATCCAGATTTAGTTTTCAGAACTGTATTGTGTCATTTTCCAGATTTTGATGAATAAAATTCCATATTTTAACTTGACTTTTTAAGATTAGACAGTTACTCCAATCGCTGTTATCGATTTCACTACGAACGATATCTTTGGCATACGAGATCTAATGATGACGCTTTACATTGTAATGTGACATAGTCAAGTTAAATCTGGAAGAGTATAAGATACAGCCTTGTCATAACATGGCTGTTTTCAGATATTGTCTTTTATTTTACTCTTGAGTAATCTAAGCCACGCAATACTTAGAATTCCCACAACAAACACAATCAATAAGTCGTCAACGTGCAGCACTGAGAAACGGAACAGATTTCTTAAAGCCGGTACATATAGGACCAGAAGAAGGCCTGAAAGCGCTCCTACAAGCACATACCTTAATGCTTTGTTTTCGGAATGCAACGTTTTAATTATGCTCTGTGACCAGGAAAGATTTGCCACAATTAAAGTAAGATTTGCAACTACGAGAGTAGCGAATGTAAGTGTGCGTACTTCGACTTCACCCTTGTTCATATATAATGCATACAATAGAACGACAATTACTCCTGCAAGCATGCTTGTGCCTTGCAATAGACTCAGGGCTAGGCCTTTTCTTCCAAACATTCTTTCCTGCAAATTTCGAGGTGGCCTATTCATTATGTTTTTCTCTTCAGGTTCAGCCTCAAAGACTGTTGAACAGGCCGGGTCAATTATCAACTCCAGGAATGCTATGTGTGCAGGCAAAAGGACCAGAGGCAAATTAAACAATATAGGGAACAAAGCTAGCCCTGCAATAGGCATGTGGACTGAGAATATGTAACCTATTGCTTTCTTGAGGTTATCGAAAATCCTCCTACCCAGTCTGACAGATGCAACTATGGATGAGAAATCATCGTTTAGAAGGACAATTGATGCAGACTCGCGGGCTACATCCGTACCCCTTTCTCCCATTGCAATCCCGATGTGAGCTGATTTCAAGGCGGGTGCATCATTTACCCCATCGCCTGTCATTGCAACAACTTCACCGTTTAATTTTAAGGCATTTACAATTAGTAGTTTCTGTTCCGGCACAACACGGGCGAAAATATTTGTTGTTTTTATTTTCTCTGCAAGCTCCTCCTGTTGCATGCTGGCAAGCTCAGGGCCGGTAATGTACTTCTCCGGATCTTTTAAACCAATCTGCCTTGCGATATGCTGGGCTGTACCTGGATAATCTCCAGTAATCATAATGACTCTTAATCCGGCTGTATAGCATTCCTTTACAGATTGGGCAACCTCTGGCCGGACCGGGTCAACAAAACCAAGCAATCCTATAAATTCAAATTCGAAATCATGCTGTTTTTCAGGCAAAGAGTCATCCTGAAAACTGGCTTTAGCCACCCCTAGAAGCCTCAACCCTTTGTCTGCCATCTTCTGGACCTGGGACAGCATTTTCTCTTTCTCTGCTTCATTGAGACCGCATAACTCAAAAATAGCCTCCGGAGCGCCTTTTGTAGCGACAACATGTTTCCGGTGGTCGTTAGATTCCCATACATTTGATAGTGCAAGTAAGTTTTTTGAGAGTGGATATTCCCGGATGAGTTTCCATTCGCGGTGTATATCCTCATGGTCTGGAAGGAATTTTTCAGTACTTTTTTTTATCTCCTTTTCCAGCGGATCAAAGGGATCCTGCTGGCTTGCTAAATAGCCGAATTCAAGCAGCTCATGGAACTTCTCAAGCAGGCACTCATTTTTATCGATTTCACAAGATTCATTTCCTGAATATATGGAGCTTAAGATCATCTTGTTCAGTGTCAAAGTCCCGGTTTTATCCACACACAACACTGTCGAAGAGCCGAGAGTCTCAATAGCTGGCATGCGCCGCACCAGAACATTTCTTTTGGACATGCGCCACGCGCCCATACTAAGGAATATAAGCAAAACCACCGAAAACTCTTCGGGGAGAAGAGCCATGCTCAAACTCAGTCCTGCCAGCAGGCCGTGCAACCAATCTCCTCTGGTTAGCCCGTAGACTACCACTACAAGAGCACAGAGTATTCCTCCGACAATAGCAAAATTCTTTACAATTAGAGATGTCTCTTTCTTTAGTAGAGAGTCTTCTTCGGCAATCGTTCCCAGAGCCTTTCCTATCTTGCCCATCTCAGTGCGTATGCCCGTTGCACTTACCTGAGCTACTCCGTGGCCCTGAATCACCAGTGTTCCGGAATATACAAACGGTAGATCGTCTCCTCCGGGCTGTCCGGGCTGCAAGGAGATTAAGCCGGTAGATTCGGATTTTCTAACTGCCAGCGATTCACCTGTGAGCAAAGATTCGTCCACCAGAAGATTTGCACAAAAAAGTATGACTCCATCTGCGGGTATACGGTCTCCCTCTCTTAAAATCAGAATGTCGCCTTTAACGACTTCCCTTCCTGGAATCCTCTTCTGTTCTCTGTCTCTTATCACAAGAGCCCTTGGGCTTGAGAGACTTTTTAAAGCATCTAATGCTCTCTCGGTCTTTCTCTGCTGGTTAAATGTTATACCCACGACTACAAAAACGAATATCAACAGTATAAGGGCATCTTTTACTTCTCCGAGGAGCAAATAAATCAGACCTGCACCTAAAAGAAGAAGCAACATAGGTTCTTTAAGAACATTCAGTAAGATGGAAAACAGGCTCTGTTTTTTTTGGGATGGTAACTCGTTATAGCCATCATTTTTGAGTATTCCAGCGGCCTCTTCTTCTGAAAGTCCAGTTATATTTTCAGGATCGAATGTTGTTTCCATTTTTGTTCATACCTGCTGTAATATGTCATGATACTTATCGTGTTTTAGAATTTCGAATTCTCTTCCTTGGAATAGTATGCATTGCTAACGGGAATCTTAAAAATAAATGCCTAAAAGTATAGTTATTTCAACTCTGTTATTATAGTTCTTAAACCAATGAATTATACTTTTTATCTGTAGATGGAACGTTTCCATCCAATTCTTTGCAAGTGATAATGACAAGTGATAATGACAAGTGATAATGACAAGTGATAATGACAAGTGATAATGACAAGTGATAATGACAAGTGATAATGACAAGTGATAATGACAAGTGATAATGACAAGTGATAATGACTTATCTGTCCAGTTAATTCGTCTCTGATTATATTCCTCAAATATTCTTTTGATCAAATAAATCTGACAGATACTTCTCTTTTGAGCGTCCTCCATATCAAAATTGCGCTGGCGGACCTCGCTTCAAGCAACACGCGATATTCGCGTCGCTGCTCCTTATTCCGTAAAAAAGAGAAAAAATTGATACGATTTAGTTTTTTTCAGCAAAATTTCACAACAAAAGAGTGATGAACAAACATCGTATAATTTTATACTTTTAGGGGAGATATTTCTGCCCCCGCAGCTTGCTGCGGGGTATTCGAGTGAAATAAAAAAGTTTCAAATTTTAAAGCTGTAAATCTATTTATCGTCCACTCGTCATTTTCATTGATCTGTGATTCCGGCTGTGGTGACTGCGACAACAGCTTCTCCTTCGGGCAGGTTTGGAGAGTCCACCAGGCGGATGATTCTTTTTTCTCCTTTGGATTTCCGCAGATAGAGTCTGAAGGTTGCCGTATGTCCCACAATATGCCCTCCGACAGGTCTTGTGGGGTCGCCAAAGAAGGCATCGGGTTTTGACATGACCTGGTTTGTCACAACTACACAGGCATTGAATAAGTCCCCGAAACGAAGCAGGCCGTGCATATGTTTATTGAGTTTCTGCTGTCTGTCTGCCAGAGTTCCCCTTCCGATGTATTCAGCCCTGAAATGAGCCATAAGAGAGTCAACGATTAGCAGGCGAACAGGTTTGCCCATTTCCCTTAGCTCGTTTGCCAGGTCTGTTGCGGAGTCTACAAGAAGTATCTGGTGATTGGAATTGTATGCTCTGGCAACATGGATATTCTGGAGGAACTCCTCAGGGTCAAGTTCCATGCCATATTTTTCGGAAAGCCCCTTTACCATCTGGGTAATTCTTTCAGGTCTGAAGGTATTTTCAGTGTCAATTATGATAACTGAACCATTCAGGCCTCCGTGTTCCCTGTCCATCTGGACATTTACTGCAAACTGATGAGCCAGTTGAGTCTTTCCGGAACCGAATTCTCCGTACAGTTCGGTAATAGCCTGGGTTTCTACGCCCCCACCCATCATTTCGTCAAATTCCGTACTACCGCTGGTCAGCTTACCTATCATTTTTCTCCTTTCAAGCACGACGTCCCCGGTCTCAAAACCTCCGATGTCAGCAGCTTGCCTTGCAGCATTGATAATTTTTGCAGCAGTCGATTCCCCTATTTCGGCTGTAGTTGCAAGTTCAGAAGGAGAGGCTACCGCCACTGCTTCAATGGTGTTAAATCCGGCTTCCTTGAGTTTTTCTGCAGTTGCAGGGCCAACTCCGGGCAATTCTTCAAGTGACATTTCGCTCATTACAATTTCTCCTAAGATGCACATGTTTATATAAGGTGCATAACGGTTGCTCCACTATCTTTTTGAAGGTATATATAGCTAGAGGAGGCAGGGTGAAAGTATTGTGGGGCCTGTAAAAAAGCTGGCATAATGCCGAAAAACGTACCAAAATGAAGAAAGATGAGGGGTCTTTTTTGAGACTTGCACACACAAAAGAATGAAAAAAGGAACGAAAATCTCAAAAAAACCGAAAAAAACCAAAACTTCTTTTTACTTGGTGGATTATCACCCATCATGTCAAAGGTCGCAGTCGGCGGTACGTTTCAGTATCTTCATGACGGACACGCCAAACTAATTGAAAAAGCATTTGAGATCGCAGAGAATGGGAAAGTCCATATAGGGCTTACCTCGGACGAGATGCTGCAAAAAAGTCACGGCATCGAGGACTATGAAAGCAGAAGGGCCAAACTGCTGCAGTATTTAAAGGAAATGAGGTTTCCGGAAGACAGATACGAAGTTACAAGGCTGAATGATCCCTGCGGCCCCAGTCTGGAAGAGGACTTTGACTACATAATTGTCTCTCCTGAGACTTATCCGGTTGCCCTTAAAATCAATCGTATAAGAGAAAACAAAGGAAGGAAACCTCTGGAAATCGTATACGTTGAATATGTGATGGCTGAAGACGGAATTCCTATTTCCTCAACAAGGATTGCAAAAGGGGAAATTGACAGGCACGGCAGAATGAAAAAAGACATTCAGTCTTAAAAAACTCCAATACATGATTATAAGTTAGAATTATCTCGTTTTTAAATATATATAAATCAGGCCAGAAATATAATGTGATAATATGCCAAGAGAATTTACAGAAAAAGATATTGAGATTTTTAACAAGCTTGCCCCAGAAGCCGGAGGTACACTCTTTTCCAGAGAAGCGGGACACCAGTTCCCTTTCATCCTGCGCCCGATTTCGCATAAATTTGCCGAGTCTTCAGAGGATTTCAGGGCACGGTTGGAGAGACTGAGCCCTGAGGAGCTCGATTACATTGTAGGGCTTGCCCTGGAAGGAAAGGAAGACGTTCAATCTCTGGACGAAGACTTTGAAGAGCTGATTGCAGTAGTTACCGAAAAAGTATCACCAGAGAGGGCAAAGCAGTTAAAGGACTATGTTGGAATCTTCTGAAAAGGACATTTGAAAAATGCCCTCAAAAAATATACTTTTTGGAACCGGGGGAGTCCCTAGAAGCACAAAAGGAAAGAGCAGCGTCTCAGGGATCGAGCGGGTCAGGGAACTTAGCCTCGACTGTATGGAACTAGAGTTCGTTCAGGGAGTGCGCATGGGAGAAAAAGGGGCAAGAGATGTACTGGAAGTTGCACTAAAAAAAAATGTAGCCCTGAGCGTTCATGCGCCTTATTATATTAACCTGAATTCTTATGACAAAGAAAAAATAAAGGCAAGTCTGGAAAGAATTTACCAGGCCGCCAGAATAGGCAGCCTCTGTGGAGCTGAGTCCATTGTTTTTCATGCGGCTTTTTACCAGAAAAGCAGCAAACAGGATACGTATCAGAAAGTATCCGAAGCTCTGGAAGAACTTACAGGGCGACTGCGGGACGAAAAAATCCATGCAGTCCTGCGCCCCGAGACTATGGGCAAGCCCGCTCAGTTTGGAACCCTCGAAGAAGTAATTGCCTTGAGTGCGGAAATTGAAGGTGTAATGCCCTGCCTTGACTTTTGCCATCTGCACGCAAGGGAAGGAAAAGAAAACTCCTATCCCGAATTTATATCAATTCTCTCAAAAGTAGAGGAAGGCCTTGGAAGAGAAGGAATCTCAAATATGCACATGCATATCGCAGGAGTAGAATATGGCAGAAACGGGGAAAAGAAACATCTGAACCTGAAAGAATCCGACTTAAATTACTCCGAACTTATGAAAGTTCTCAAAGAATTTAAAACCAAAGGGCGGGTTATACTGGAAAGTCCAGTTCTGGAACAGGACGCTCTTCTGCTCAGGAAGATTTACACGGAATTATTGTAATAACGAACTCACTAATTAATTACACTTTTGAAATCACATATCCTACTTTCCGCAGTATTTTTTGAAAGTCACTGTTTTTTCTGATGGCGTTTTTGAGACATATTAAGATAATCTAAAATCCAGATGGAACGTGATGAAATTGAATGATATCGTTTTTTGGTCTCTAAATCCGACTTTCCGCAGATGCCTCTGATGCCTCTGTAATTTGGATATTTTTCTAAACAACAATTATTTGCCTAATTTAGTGTTATTAAATTGAATTATTGTATTATTTTAGGTGATTAATTTATTAGTTTTGTATGTGGATTTTTATGTTGGGAGAAAAATGTCAGTTTTTTGAAGACATCTGCGGAATGTAGGCTAAATGCACCTATATCCAACTTTAAGTCCTGTACAGAAGTCGATAAATCTACGTTAGATTGAAAATCGATAGCAGTAAAAATTGTGAAAATATGAAATTTTACTGCGGAAAGTGGGACATATGGTATATAACTGGATTATAAAGCTGAAAACGCTGAAAAAGCGATATATACTATGCCCCTAAATTAGTCCTCTTGAGCTCAGCGAAAAGGACACCGGGCTCCCGAAGCGGAACTCGGGTGCCGAAGCGGAACTCGGGGTTTAGATCAGTGAAGAAATTTAGGGGATTCACTGTAATTGTCGGGGACCGGCGTTGATGCCTTATTATTCTTTTCTGTTACAATAAATCTTATAGTAAATTCCGTGCCATTGTTGAGAGCGTCGTAAAAGTACAGAACTGTTAAATTTATAATAGAATGTTGCACTTTTCGTTTCTTTTCTATCCCAAATCAAATCACTTATATACGGTTAACACTTTCAT
>MCHG01000280.1_pt1 | contig 20502 bp, 14 predicted proteins | sample 787351 | NCBI WGS metagenome assembly MCHG01 (sample SAMN05430296, study PRJNA330682) | permafrost metagenome | biome: Cold desert; feature: permafrost; material: soil; isolation source: enrichment culture inoculated with soil incubated with H2/CO2 at 20 degrees... ... | reverse complement strand
TCGCCAGTGGGCTTTCACTAAGGATTGATATATTCTTATCCTGGGCTCGAAGACATGCTATTAAATGTGATTTAATTAGATCACAAAAGCTTTTTACGATCAGACCTGCAAAAAAGCGTGAGCACAAACATCAATATGATGATTATCCACTCTTTATATGCACGACACATAATCCCAACTATAAAATTTTTGGATTATGGGCGGGAGGTGAAGAAACCCACCCACCAGACTCGACGAGAGGACAGGCGTACCATACCTGTCCGGGTTTGTTTCCGAGCAAGCGTAATTAGAGTTGATTAGAGTTGAAAATATTAAAATTTCATTACAGCGTCAATTGCTAAAATTACATTAAAAGAAAGTATATATCTACAAATTACGTAGAATATTTTGAGATGTATGATTTAACGTCGAACTTACGTTTACAGCCCTCGTAACTCATATATCGGAGCTTCCCAAAAGTTTCTCTTTCCTTCCAGGCCCGGTCATGAACCCCTCCTATACTCCAGGCAATTCCTGTATACCCATTAGGATCTCTTCCGTCCAGTTCGTATCTGTTATTAAGGTAGATTGCAATCTCAAGCGCTTTTTCAGGAGATTCGCTCCATTCGAGAATTTTCTTTGCCCAATACATCCGCATGTAGCCGTGCATTTTCCCTCTGATAAGGAGTTCCTTCTGGCTCGCATTCCAGAGTGGATCGTGCGTCTTTCCGGCTTCAAATTCTTCAAGTGTGTAGAGATGATCCCTCCTGTCATGCCTGTGATAATTCAGGGTTTTCCTCGCCCATTCGGGAAAACCATCAAAGTTGTCATAAAAAAGCTTATAATAGCAGAAATTGTCGGCAAGCTCTTTACGCACAAAGATTTCCTCGAAAAAAGCCTTTTTAGACTCCGGATCAGCCTTTGTCTTTTCCAGCTCAAACACGACCCTCTGAGCCGAAATATTTCCAAAATGCAGATAAGGGGAAAGGTTGGATATTCCGTCTTTTGTTGGGTCATTTCGCAGGGTGAAGTAGGATTCAAGCTTCCTGGCAAAAAAATCATCCATCATTCTTCTGGCAGCTGTTTCTCCGGGTTCGAAATATTCAGGTTTAGAGAAGGAATTGGCATTTTCTTCACGAAACTCCTCAGGAAGAAGAGCTTCAATTGAGTTTTCCTGGATTTTTGGGAAGGTTTCCAGTTTTCCGGAGCTGGCAGAAATTTCAGGAAATTCGATATTAGCTTCAAGTTCCGGGTATTCCTCCAGAAATTCAGGAAGGAGCCTGTAGAGTTTAGGGCGTAATGTATAGGCAGCGTATTCTTGCTTTTGAGAAGCTTCCCAGCAGGGGACTATATTGTGGGCGTCTACCTCAAAAAAGGGAACTTCGATCTCCGGTGCAACTTTTTCCAGCCATCTCCGCTTAACCCGAAGTGGACTAAAATCAGTAACAAGAGTTCCAATCCCGTATTCTCTTACAAACTCCGGGATTCTTTTTCCAGGGTCTCCTGACAGGAAGAAAAAAGGTATTTTCTTTTTGGCAAGGGCTTCGTCAACTTCCTGCAACCCTCTGAGCATGAACTCATAATGTCTTCTTACGGCTCCTAAAAACCCATTCGCCAGACAAAAGACCACTACTACAGGCACATCGGCTTCCAGCGCAATTCCCCTGGCAAAAAGCAGAGCCCAGTTATCCTCTACTCTCTGGTCGCGGCTCATCCAGTAAGCAACAGGCCCGTTGCCTGATTTCCCCGATTTTAGAGTCCGAATACGTTTAGAGTTCATAAATGGTTTTGGGTCCCCGGGATATATAGAGATAACATCTCAATAAAAAACAGCGTGTACTTTCTTAGGAATACTAATGACATTGCTAAAAAAAATGCGAGCGTGCAAATGTTCTGGAAAACACCAGTTTTTGAGAAGGCTCACCAGTACCTCTTGCTCTGTAAAATCAGTTAAACATTACATACTATCCATATATTTTCTTACATCGCATTCCATTGTCCACATCAGTAAAAAATATAAAGAAGTTAAGATTATATGGCTACAAAAATAATTTTAGTTATTATTTCTAATCTCAATGAATAAAAACCGCTACTATAACTTAAGAACGCTCAAAATATTTGGTACATACTTTTAAAAATATAATCTTCAGATCCTAAATACACTAAAAGCCAGAAGCTTACTTTTTGATAACAAATTAAAATTTGGACATTAAAAAAATCTTTTATTTGGGTGGTTTTTGTGTGGAACGAAATAAAAGTAGAATAATATTGTTTGCAGTGGCTCTTGTAGTCAACATAGCTATTACAGGCAGCGGAGCAGCTGCAGCTGAGTTTGTTGTGCATAACGGTGACTCTATACAGGCTGCAATTAATAATTCAAACCCCGGCGATTTAATCATTGTAGAACCTGGCACTTATACGGAGCAAATCTCTGCATATACCAATGGTCTTACAATTAGGTCTCAATCAGGTAACCCTGACGATACGATAATACAGGGTCCTCGTTTCACTATTTTGGCATCTAAAATAACTATTAACGGTTTCACTATAAAGGGTAATGATGGTGACGGTGGAATTGCAGTTATTGACAGAATGGGAGAGTGTCGGATTGAGAATAATAAAATATTGAATTCTGTATCTGGCATTGACATACCAACGGGTAGTGCATCCAACGTAGCGAATAACAATGAAATTTCAAACTGTCAATATGGAATAGCAGTCTCGGAAGGTTTTGAAAATATTGTTAGTAACAATAAAATTTCAAATTGTCAAGAAGGAGTTACTTTTAGGGAAGGTAGTAAAAATATTGTAAGCAACAACGAAATTTCAAACTGTCAAAACGGAATTACCTATATGGAAGGTTTTGAAAACACTATCAGTGCCAATGAGCTTTTAAACTGCGGAGCCGGAATTAATCTCGGAAATGGAGATGCAACCCCCTCAGAAATCCGAACTCAAGTTGAAGACAATACGATTACGAAAAATGACGTCGGAATTAATGTAGGCGGCATTGGCGGCGGCTATATCTTTGCAGGTAATACTATACTCTTTAATGAATACGGTTATAAGGATTATACTGGTGCAAACCTCATTTACAATAATTATTTTAATAACACGGTAAATGTAAATCTGCAAAGAAATCAGCAAGAACAAAACACTTGGAATACTAGCAGAACTATAGGGAAAAATATCATAGGCGGCTCCTACATCGGTGGAAACTGTTGGGCAAGACCTGATGGAGATGGTTTTTCCCAGACTCATTTTGATGCCAATGGAGATGGTATCTCCGAAAAACCATATTCTCTTAATGGAGTAAATATCGACTATCTGCCTCTAGCGTTTCCTGCTCAAAATCCAGTGCCTGTACTTCCTGCAGCAAACTTCAGTACCAATACCACACAGGGTAAGGCTCCCCTTTTCGTCCAATTTACCGACTTTTCTCAATATGCAGCCGAAAGAAACTGGGACTTTGAGAACGATGGATATACGGACTCGGTATATGTAAATCCGGTTCACATGTACATAGATCCAGGAAATTATACCGTTAACCTGACATCAATCAATGAAAACGGTACGGATTCAGTGTTTTCTACAATTACTGTTTTAGAACAATCAATACTTCCTGTAGCAAACTTCAGCGCCAATATAACACAGGGTCCTGCTCCTCTTACAGTCCAGTTTACTGACCTTTCGGAAAATGCAATTTCCTGGAGCTGGGATTTTGATAACAATGGGCAGTCTGAATCCTCCGATAAAAATCCGGCTTATATGTATATAATTCCCGGAACTTATGTCGCGAATCTGACAGTGAGCAATGGAAATGGAACTGCCTCAAAACTTGCTACAATAAATGTCACAGAGGGAAGTGAAAATAACTCCGGAGACAACGGAAGTATCGGTGCTGATGAAACCGATGGAAGCAGCATTGAGGGGCGCAGCCACAGAAGTAGCAGTGGAAATAGGGTTGCCGGTATATCTTCTGAACCCGCAAGCAATGTTGAGATTAAAGAAATTTCGCAAACTTTTGTTCCGAATAGAAATAATGAAACGGAAAAGGAACTTGAATCCAAGAATAGAGCAATTAATGAATCCAATGCCTGGAATAAAGGACCGGAAAATAAACAGAAAGAAATTCCAGGCATATCTGGCTTTGAAATGGTTTGCGGAGTCGCGTGCCTGCTTGGTGCATTTCTGTATAGAAAAAAGTAAGACACTTACTATTTTTTGGTTAAAAATAATCATTTAGTTATAAAGTTGCCAGGTCAAATATAAAAAATCGATATTGAAGGTGATAATGGCTTTACCAGACGTGGATCCACTTAAAGATTTCAAAGTGCATGATTTTGAATAAATAAATGACCGGGCCCAATCTGAACTTATCGTCAAATATTAAGCGTTCGGTTACGTATTTTTTAATAAAGTTATTCAAAATTTTATTGAATGAAATTAACAGGTGATAGTTGTGTTGAATCGAAAGTTAAAAATCCTTTTCTTTGTGGGCTTCCTTATTCTTGCAGATATTCCTTCTGTTTTGTGTGTAAGTTCCGCGCCGATTATCTACGTTTCTGGGGATGGGAGTGGTGATTTTAATTGTAATGCGACAGAAGCGGACTTACAGATTAACGAGGCCCTTCAGTTCGTGGCAGAAAATTCCAGTTACACAACTGTTTACCTCAAAGGTCCGTTCACATATTTCATAAACGATACTCTTCTGATTGGCAGCAATACGACTCTTGAAGGCGATTCCAGTGCAACAATCAAGCTTGTCAACAATGCTAATTGGGAAGCTTATAAGCCAATTATTGAAGAAAGGAGCGTTGGCATCCATGATATTGCCATCCAGGGCTTTACAATTGATGGGAATAGGGAAAATAATACTAACGTTATTAGCGGACAAAATTACTACAACATGATCCACCTGATAAAATGTCAGAATATAAGTGTATGTAATATGTACCTGACTAACAACCACGGCGACGGGTTGAAAACAGATTCCTGCTCGAATATAAAGTTATATAACAACACGATATACGAGTTGGGCCATGATGCTCTTTATGCCAGTGGTTGCTCAAACGTGGAAGCTTACAATAATAAGATAACCTGCAGGACGAATAGTGGTCTCAGGCTGTATAATACAAACCATGCAAGTTTCTACGATAACACTATTACTTCCAGAAATGCTGGAGGCGCAGGAATTGAGATCCAGAAGTATGGAACACCTGCAATGGATGATATTGAGGTGTATAATAACATAGTATACAGGACTGCTCTCGCCGGGATCTGGGTTTTCGGATCAGGATCTTATTCCACTTCCTCTGCAAATGTCCATATTCATCACAATCAGATCTATGATACCGGAACTAAGTCCAATACCCAATTAATAGGCGGGATCTTATCCGATGGATTCAATGCTCTCATTGAAAACAACGTGATTGATGGCTCATATGGGGCTGGTATTGTACAGAATAATGTGTATTCTCCTGGTCCAGCTGGCTCGGGGTATATGGTCACAGTAAGAAACAACATTATAACGAACACTCGAACATCAGCAGCCGGGGGAAATGGATATGGAACATATAACCTGCTTACAGACACACACTCTTTTGTACTGCAGAGCAACTGTTTCTATAACAACACAGGTGGCGACTTTATAGATGTTCAGGCATCAACTTCGGATATAGCAGCAGATCCTCAATACGCAGACAGAAGTAAATACGACTATCACCTGAGGTCAAAAGCAGGTCGTTGGGATGGGAGCGGTTGGGTAAATGACAGTGTAAGTTCCCAGTGCATTGATACCGGATATCCTTTGTCGGATTGTTCTAACGAACCGGAACCCAATGGAAACAGGATCAACATAGGCCTGGACGGAAATACGAGGTATGCTTCAAAATCAGAGTTGTATGTGCCAACACCGATACTTCCCACTGCAAACTTCAGCAGTAATATAACTGGCAGCTATCCTACTCTTTCTATCCAGTTTATAGATGCTTCTCAGAATACGACTGTGTGGAACTGGGACTTTGGGGACAGCACCTATTCAACACAGCAGAATCCAACGCATACTTACTCTGCAGCAGGTACCTATAATGTTAACCTGACAGCTAGCAATGGAAACGGTACAGATTCAAAACTTTCTACAATTAATGTCCTGAAATCGACTCCTACAATTACCTGGAGTAATCCTGCCGGCATAATCTATGGAACAGCATTGAGCAGCACTCAGTTAACTGCATCTGCTTCGGTACCTGGAACATTTGTCTATACTCCAACAGCTGGAACTGTACTGAATACAGGTACGAAGACATTGCATGTCGATTTCACACCTACTGATTATGCAAGTTACACTACAGCGTCAAAGGATGTTACAATTAATGTCCTGAAATCGACTCCTACAATTACCTGGAGTAACCCTGCCGGCATAATCTATGGAACAGAATTGAGCAGCACTCAGTTAACTGCATCTGCTTCGGTACCTGGAACATTTGTCTATACTCCAACAGCAGGAACTGTACTGAACACAGGTACGAATACATTACATGTCGATTTCACACCTACTGATTATGCAAGTTACACTACAGCGTCAAAGGATGTTACGATCAATGTCTCAGAAAAACCAGTACCACCTGTAGCAAGTTTCAGTAGCAATATTACTTCTGGAAATGCGCCTCTGAATGTCCTCTTTACTGACACGAGTACAGGCACACCTACTTCATGGAACTGGAATTTTGGAGACGGAACAACAAATTCGATTCAAAAGAATCCAGCGCACACTTATTTAAGGGCTGGAAGTTATACGGTTACGCTTACAGTGAATAATGCAGCAGGCAGCAATACAGTAAGAAAGACGAGTTATATCACTGCCGCGACTTTGAGAGCACCTGTTGCGGCTCTCTCTGCGAATTTGACTTCCGGAACCGCACCGTTAACAGTATTGTTCAGAGATAGGAGCACTGGTGGATCACCTGCTTCATGGGCGTGGAGTTTCGGAGACGGTACATCTTCAACAGAGCAGAACCCTGTGCACACTTACAGTAAAGCCGGAAGATACACTGTTAGATTAACAACAAGCAATGCCGCGGGTAGTAACACGGTAACAAGGTCGAATTATATTGTCGCAAACGCGCTAAGACCCCCCTTAGCTGCTTTATTTGCAACTCCCACTTCCGGGAGTATCCCGTTGAATGTCACTTTTACTGACAGGAGTACCGGGTCACTCGTTTCATGGAGTTGGAGCTTTGGTGACGGGACCTCTTCAATAGAGAAGAACCCGGTGCACATTTACAGTAAAACAGGGAGATACACTGTCAGACTAACAGCAAGGAATGCCGCGGGTAGTAACACGGTAACAAGGTCGAATTATATTGTCGCAAACGCGCTAAGACCCCCTGTTGCTGCTTTCTCGGCATCTCCAACCTCAGGAAACTCACAATTGAAAGTCACGTTCACTGACAGGAGTACAGGATCACCAACTTCATGGAACTGGGTTTTTGGGGATGGGAGTACTTCAACACAGCAAAATCCGGATCACACATACAGTAAAGCCGGAAAATATACAATCAGCTTGACAGCAAGGAATGCCGCTGGAAGTAATATGTTAACTAGATCAGGATATATAAGCGTCGGAGCTCCCCTGAGAACTCCAGCCGGTGCATTCTCGGCGTCTCCAACTTCAGGAAAAGCGCCATTGAGGGTGCAGTTTACTGAAAGAAGTACGGGATTGCCCACTTCATGGAGGTGGAGTTTTGGAGACGGTACATCTTCAACAGTCAAGAACCCTTTACATACATACACTAAAAAAGGAAGATATACTGTTTCCCTGACTGTGAGAAATACCCAGGGTAGTAACACTAACACCATGGCCGGATATATCACAGTCTCTTAAGGAAAATGGATACCTTAGTTGAAAAACCAATAAAAAGTTCAGGGCTAAAAGGGAGTGGGATAATGAATCAAATCTGGCAGGATAGGCAAATAACCTTGTTTCGCCAGGTTTGAGAGCCTTCTTTTATAGAAAAGATATTATAACTCAAAGACCTGCCCGTCATATCCAAGGGGTAAAAATATCGATTCAATATGATGAGGGCGGAAGAGGTGGCTGAGGTGAGTCAAAACTACTTCTTTTGCATTGAGTTTCTCTGCAAGTGCCATAGCCTCTTCTGAATTCATATGCTTTTTGATATGGATATGCGGGGGGACTATAGCATCGGCAATCAGAAGGTCCGGATCTTTCATTAGCTCCATGCTGGTTTTGGGAATTCCCGCGCTTGTATCTCCGGTAATCACTACTTTTGTATCCCTTTCGCGGATTATAACCCCTGTAGGGACTTCCACAGGGGGATGGTCGACCTTGAAGAGGGTGAACTGCAGCCCGATAATTTCAAATGGCTCACAGAGCTTCACATAATGATACCTGGGTTTAAGGAAAGAGACATAATTGTTTATGTAATCGAGAGTTTCGGGAATTCCATAAACATCAACTTTGTTTTGAACCCGATAGAACTCCCCGAATCCGGAGTAATGGTCGTAATGTCCATGAGTCCAGATCACTCCATCTATGCAGGAAAGATTTTGCCTGAGAAACTGCTGTCTGAGATCAGGGCTGGTATCTATAAGGATTTTACCCCCCTCGGACTCCACAAGGATAGAAAAACGAAGGCGCTGACTCTTTCCCCCCATCCTGGCATCCTCGCATGCCGGACAGTTGCATCCTATTTTAGGGGTCCCGACAGCATCGCCAGTCCCCAGCAGTGTTAGCCTCATGTTTACTTCTTCCTGTCGTAATCTTCGGATTTGAGATCAGCCCTTCCATCAAAAGAAGTCACAGCTTCCAGTAGGTCCATCTGTGTGAGTACTTTGCGTTCTTCCAGAAGAGCGCTCAGGACAGCTTCCCTGATGACTATGCGCAGGTCAGAACCTGAATAACTCTCTGTCATTTCTGCAATTTCCCCTGTGTCAAAGTCTCCTTCGATGTGCTTGGTTACAATATCCAGGATATTTTTACGCATTTCAAGGTCAGGAAGAGGGAAATGAACGATTTCATCAAAACGCCTCCATGCTGCGCTGTCAAGCATGCGGGGGTGGTTGGTCGCGGCAATCAGCAGGACTCCATGCTCCACAAGGCTGATTTCGTCGATGGCCTTAAGGAGGGTATTGACTGCCCTCTTGATGGCAGCATTTTCGTCGGATGTTCTTGCTTTTGCTACGAAATCCAGCTCATCTATGAAAAGAATGCAGGGATTTAATTTCTTTGCGAGCAAGAAGACTCTGTCAATGTTCTTTGCAGTCTCTCCAAGATACTGGTCTGTTATCATAGAGAGTTTGACCTCGACAAAGGGAATGGAGAGCCGTTCTGAAAGGGCACGGGCAACAGAGGTTTTTCCGGTTCCAGGTGGCCCGACAAAAAGAAGTTTCCCTATGTCATGCAGGCCGATTTCCCTCAGGTATTCCCTATGCTCTATGGCTTTCATGATCTTTTCAATTTCACTCTCCTGTTCTTCGGTGAGCACAAGGTCCTTGATTTTTTGCTTTACATCTTCAGGAGCGATAATTGCCACGAGTTTGAGCATTTCTTCGCTTTTGTCTTCCTTCTTGATATCTGCTATGAGGGATTCTATCCATTCCCTGTCAACTTCCTTAGGCCTTATTTTTGCCTTTGCAAGCGCGTAATTTGCAACTTGAATCTTTCCAATTTCTCCGTAGTAATAGGCCAGGACAGGATTACTTTCAATCCTTTCCTTGGAACCTTCCTGCTTTTCAAACCATTCTGTGGCAAGTTCGAAAGCGCTCAAACGAAGTTCAAAACGAGACTTGTCAGTAACTATGAAGGGAACGTTTCTTACGCTTTTTTCTATGTCCTTAATCCCGTACAGTTTTTCAATCCGGATAAATGTAGCTGTAATGGGTTTGGGAACCGTTTTTTCTGTGCTGCTCCAATAATTTTTTCGAATATTCTTAGGAAGATCGTTTACATCCAGTTCTGGATAACGATTATAGATCTCTGCGGTCAGCAGCAATTCTACGATGTCTAGTATGGTGCTTGACATTTTTTTTACCCGTTGCGTGCTTAGATTAACCCACTATCAAGTGTTATGCACTCAAATGGGGTAAGTTCTTAAATCTTTCTTTAAGTTGTTGAACTTAGTAATTGATTTTCTTCAAAGATATAATTTACGAAGCCGCCGACAAAATAATAGAAAGCCGACTGGAGATGATAACTTTATTTAGCAGAAGAAGTTATCATCTACTCTATCTCTTCAGGGAATTTGGAGTATATTTTCGGTAAAAGCCTCTGCCGATCCGAGGTAATATCTCAATTTCCAGAGAGTTGTTGCGAGTTCTGGAAATGACCGGATTAGCGCCATGAAGGGTACTTGCTTTTCGAAAAAGAATCGATCTGCAGATTTACTTCTGGAATACTACGGCATTATCAAAACTTCTGCATTATCATAACTCCTATATTAAAACTATCATTCCGAAGATCTCTCTATCTAAGGAAATTCGGAATTATCCCTAGAGAGGACCATTACATGACAAGAGAACAGCTCTATTCAGGGAAAGCAAAAACTATCTATAAGACAGATGATCCTGAAACCCTTATCGCTGAATTCCGAAACAGTCTGACTGCATTTAACGGAGAAAAAAAAGGGGAAATGGAAAAAAAAGGGTATTACAACGCCCAAATCTCAAAAAAGCTCTTTGAGATGCTCGAATTAGAGGGAACTAAGACTCACTATATCGAAATGCTTTCCGATATTGATATGCTCGTGAAGAAAGTTGAAATCATAAAGATTGAAGTTATTGTCAGGAACATCGCCGCAGGCTCGATTACAAAAAGGTACCCCATGAAAGAAGGCACTGTTTTCGAATCACCTGTGCTCGTTTTTGATTTCAAGAGCGATGAGTACGGTGATCCGATGTTAAACGACGATATTGCTCTTGCGCTTGGGTTGGCAACACGGGAAGAACTTGCCATACTCCGGAAGCTTGCCCTGGGGATCAACGAACTCCTTGTGCCCTACCTGGATAAAAGAGGTATCATACTTCCTGATTTCAAGCTGGAGTTCGGAAGAGTGGATGGAGAGATCATTCTTGCAGACGAGATTTCCTGCGATACCTGTCGGTTCTGGGACAAAAAGACCGGCCAGTCAATGGATAAAGATGTCTTCAGGTTTGACAAGGGTGACATTTCCAAAGCTTACGAAGAGGTTGCCCGGCGCATCGTGCCTGAAATATTTGAATAAATATATAAAACTTAGAAGCTTGAATACGTCTGATAAAGGCTTTCAAGACTCTCTTTATTCCTTTTTTATTTTTGCTTTTAATAACCAGTTTCCTCTTACTAATGTTCCTGTTTACTTACGTTTTTCTGTTTTTAACTTTATTATGTCTTTAAAAAGAAATCCAGAGTAGTTTGAAATTGGAAGTCAGAAAGCATACTTGCCTTTTGCATCCATTCTGCTTTCGGCGTGCTCATCCTGCCTGCAAGATCTGAAACTGCTGCTTCAAGAGAATCGAACTGTTTTGGGGGATTTCGAAGAGCACTTCTCATGCCCTCTCGAACCACCCAAACCCCAAGGGGAGCCCAGTAATCCGGAGTTATTTCCCTGAGCACGAAAACCGAAGCCTGCCTTCTAATTTCCGTAAGATACTCAAGCACAGCCAGCCTTGAGGCATAATAACCTCCTGCCAGGGGGGAATACCCTTTTTTCCCGTAAAGACCTTCACTGTCTTCTCCGATCCAGCTTGATTCTCCAGACCAGATTGCTTTTGGGAGCCAGATTTCAATCAGCTCGAAGGAATAAGCCCGCGGAAGAATAAGGATTTCAAAGCGGTTCCCAAAATGGGTCCCGCTGAAAAGCAGAATGTCAGAAACCAGGGGAAAATCCTTTATGCGATCTGTAAGTTCCTTTCCTGCCATATCATCCACAGCTGTTATTGACCAGCGAGTGGGCACGATTTTCCTTTCTTTTCCAAGCAGGCCAATTGAAAACAGGCGTGTAATGTGTTCAGCTGAGATCTTACCTTTATAGAGTTCAATCACAGCATCTTTTGCCAGGGCGTCAGTGTCATAAACAAGGTAATCCACCTTTCTCGGGACGTTCGGGTTTTCTGTGAGCTCAAAGTTTTTAACAAGGCCTGATGGACCCATAGGCATGAGCAAGGCATCGAATTTGAGTTCATGTTTTGGAGCTTTGAAAAACCAGGCTTCAGTATCTACTGGCTTTCTGGATAGAGCAAGTTCCTGAGCCTTTGCAAGTAGGGGATTTTCTTTGCTGCGTGCATCTTTTATATGCAGATTTGTATTTGCCCTGACCATACGGGAACGCATGGAAATTATATCTTCAATCTGCATGTTTGCCCAAGCTGAAGGCTCTTCAAGAAAAGAAGCTTCATTTTCCGTTGCTAGCGGAGGGATCAGAGGGCCTGCGGAAACTCTCGGGTAACCATAGCTTCCGACGAAAAGAGCAGGTGGAGATGCTCCAAAAACAGAATCTCCTGAGATTACAGGAGCAATCGATTGTAAGGACTTAAATTTTTCAAGGATTGGGCAACGAGGACGTCCGCAAAGTCCTTTCCCTTTACATTTAATACATAATGTGCTATTCACTTTGAATCCATGTCCTCACATATGATGCAGGCTTTAGCTTCAGGAGCATTCCTGTACAGCCAGCCGGAGTTCTGAACAAAGCTGCAAATATCGCACATGCCTTTTGCCTTTTCCTGAGAAGATAAGCCTCCGTTTAAAAGTATGAGTGCAAATTTTCGAATTTCGTTTTGCGTCTCCTCAGAAAAATCAACTTCAGCCCCACGCTTTTCACTCACGTATTGGGATACCGCAGCCCTTGAGAGTTCCAGAGTATCCGCCACATCCTGCTGCGTGCACCTATGCTCTAAAATCATCGTCCTCGAAAGCTCGGCCCGGATTGCAGGCAAGACTTTCTGTACCATAATTTCACAAGTTGTTTTCATGGGAGACCAGTGCCTGAATAAATAGATTGAAGTTCAATACACAGTGTACTTGTTTTTAATTTTCCAAGTATAAACTATGTCTCCCTCGATGCACCACATCAAAAATGCATGCTACCGAGAATTGGTAAGAATTATACAACTCCGAGCCTAGAAACCCGACTTTGATTTCTCAGGCCCGTTTTCTTTCTGGAGGCTGTATAGTTTAGTTTTTTATTTGTTCAGCAGAGAAACCCTTTTCCATGAGGACTTCTTTCATGCGGGTCAGGTGGTTTCCCTGAAGTTCTACAGTATTTCCTTTTACTGTACCGCCGCATGCGAATTTTGATTTAAGATAAGTGGATAATTCGTGTAGATCAATTTCACTGGCATCAAAGCCTTCTACAACTGTAACTTCTTTTCCATATCTTCTTCTGTTTACTTTTACAGTAATTCTCTGTTGCTCTTTTGCAACCTCTTCGCAAATGCAAAGTTCTTTTGGAAGCCCGCATACCGGGCACATTCCGCTGCTCATTTGTTTGTATGTCCTCCGAATTTGTAATCATTGTATATGTAATTTACATCCAAAAATTGCTGAATAGATATAAAGTACTTCTCAATGAAGGTATTAAAGCCTAATGGTATTTTTCTGTCACTTTATGCTGAATTTAAGCTTATGGACAAAAATCTCCGACAGCATAAAAAGCCAGCCAAAGCTTTATTTTTCAATTTTTTATTTTAATAGAGTATAAGTTAGTAGAGTAAAATTCAACAACAATATATGCTGCTTGAAGAATGCCGGCCACAAGCGAAAGAGGGAACCCTGCTTTGGATCATACAAGAGCTAAACTTCCCAGAAATATCATGCTCAAACTGGAAAGGAAAAACCCGGAAATCTTCTTTTTTGCCGGAAAAAGCTTCTCTTAGCCAGCAAGAAATTAAATATATCTTGAATTCCATCTTTCTATAATCGGTCTAATTACATATATATATACTTATATTATATAAATATACTGGTATAAAATTATCCGGAATTAAGTAATACATGCCCGGGGGCTTCTTATGAACGAATTAATAGGTTTTGTGAACGGAAATAATGTCAGGCAAAAAGTGCTCTCCTTACTTTCCTCAAAAGGAGAAATGGAAGGAAAAAGAATATCCAAGACTCTAAGAGTCGTATATCCAACTATCGCAAAGACCCTCGATGAGCTTGAGGAGAAAGAATTAATTGCAAAAAAGGAAGAAATGTACTCCCTTACAGAAACCGGAGTAAAAGTGGAAAAAATGATCCAGCAAATCTAATTTTTATCCACTTTATTTTAATTATATCTACTTTTTATTTCATTTGTCTCTTTTTAGGTCGTCCACTGATATGTGATTGATGTTTTCATAACTTACTCTCCAACATGGCTTCAGCTTGTGTTAATGTGCTCGCAATGCTGGCTGACCCCAGCAGCGCCAAAAATGCAGGAAAAGAAAGAGTAGAAGCTGGATTTCGATTATTTTGGAATAATATCAATCGACTACTGGTGGACCACCTCTTTTTATCCGATTCAATATTTTTTAAGGAAATAACCGAAGTCTCAAAAGTAAATATTTACGCTTAATTCATTTCAGGCTTCATGAGCAGGAAAACACCGACTGTAGGAAAAAACTACTCCAAAATTTAACTTAGAAAAGCACGGAAGACACAAAATAACTGTTGTTATAAATTAGTCCTCTCGAGCGAAGCGAGAAGGACCTCGTGCTCCCGAAGCGAAACTCGGGAAGCGAAACTCGGGAAGCGAAACTCGGGAAGCGAAACTCGGGAAGCGAAACTCGGGTGGTGCAACTCTGCTGACAAAGAAATATTTATCTAATCCTTATCCCTTTATGTCGGCATAGTCTGTTAATGCTACACTAAAAACCCTGAAAATTGACGGAATCATTATCAGAGAAACTGAATCTTTGGAATCCAAAAGAGGCTTAATAATCAGAGGCAAGGCAATGTTACCTGAAGAAGATCTGAAGATCATTAAAAAAGAACTCGGGCGAGAACCTACCCTGGTAGAGCAGGGCTGCTTTTTAAACTTATGGAGTGAACACTGTTCCTATCGCTCAAGTGCCCCTCTCCTGAAAACCTTCACTACCACGGGTGAAAACGTAATTATCGGCCCCGGAGATGACGCTGCAATAATTAAATTCGAAGACGGATACGTGCTTGCCATAGGCATGGAAAGTCACAATCACCCTTCATATGTAGACCCTTACAACGGAGCAGCTACCGGTATAGGAGGCATTGTACGGGATATAATCTCCATGGGAGCCCGCCCTATAGCCCTAATGGACCCTCTCTATTTCGGGCCTCTGGACACCCCAAAAAATCTCTTCCTTTTCGAGCAAATCATTAAGGGAATTGCAGGGTACGGAAACTGCATAGGAGTGCCTGTGGTCAATGGTGAGACTTTCTTTGACAGGAAATATAGTGGAAATCCGCTGGTAAATGTTGTCGCGGTAGGGCTCTGTCGGGAAGAAAATATCATGACTGCCCGCTCCCAGAAAGCCGGAAACAAGCTTGTGCTTGCAGGCTCCAGTACCGGGAAAGACGGACTTGGTGGAGCATCCTTTGCTTCTAGGGATCTTTCCGAATCAGCCGAAGCCGAAGACCGCCCCAGTGTCCAGGTAGGGGATCCATATACCGAAAAACTTGTAATAGAAATGACTCTGGAAGCCATATACAAGGGCTATGTAAAATCATGCAAGGACCTTGGAGCCGCGGGTCTGGGAGGAGCAAGTTCGGAGTTGGCTGCAAAGGGAGGACTCGGAGCCCGCATCATTACAGATTCGGTACCCCAGCGCGAACCCAATATGAACGCTTATGAAATTCTGCTTGCCGAATCTCAGGAGCGCATGCTTTTTGAAGTAGCTCCTGAAGACGTCGATGCCGTACTCGCTCTAGCAGAAAAGTATGACCTTAATGGAGCTGTAGTTGGGTATCTGACAGAAGAGCCCATGTATACAGTTGAGTTCAGAGGAGAAATCGTTGCCGATCTGCCTATAGGTTTCCTTACAGGTGGAGCCCCGACCTGCGAGAAGCCTTCAATAGCACCTGCTCCCAGGATGGAGGAAGAAGGTAAAAAACCTGAAACTCCGGAAGATTTGAAGGCTGCTTTCCTGAAAGTTCTGTCCTCCTATAACATTGCCTCAAAAGAATGGATTTACAGACAGTATGACCATGAAGTCCAACTCAGGACAGTAGTCAAGCCTGGAGAAGATTCAGGCGTGCTCAGGATTACAGATAAAAAAGGAATTGCACTTTCCTGTGGCTGCCAGCCCAGAGCTACACTGCTTGATCCTTATTCTGGAGGAAAGACTGCAATCATCGAAAATGCCATGAACCTTGCAGTGAAAGGTGCGGAAGGACTGGCCATTGTAAATTGCCTTAACTTTGGGAACCCAGACCGTCCGGAAATTTACTGGCAATTTAAAAACGCTATACTTGGCCTTGGAGACGGAGCCAGGGAACTTTCTATTCCTATAGTAGGAGGAAATGTTTCTCTGTATAACGAAAGCGACGAATTCAAGACTGCAATTCTCCCGACTCCCTCAATAGGGGTGATAGGGAAAATAGATCTCGAAACTCCCCTTCCTTCAGGTTTCTTTGCAAAATCCGGAGACAGCATTATTCTGGTAGGAGAAACAACTCCGAAAATGGGAGGCTCGGAGTATTATGCATGCATTGGAGCCGAAAACTCCGGAAAAGTGCCTCAAGTCCCGGAAAATGCCCCAACAATAATAAAAGCCGTAATTGAAGCCGTCAAGAGTGGAAAACTCAGTTCGGCTCATGATCTTTCTCTTGGAGGACTCGGTGCAGGGCTTGCAAAGATGTGCCGAAACTTATGTGCGAAGGTGGACTTAAGTGAAGTTGCAGAAATGCAGGCTGATGAAGTTTTGTTCTCTGAAGCACCCGCAAGAGCGCTGCTTGCTACAGGCGAGCCAGAGGCTGTGCAGGAAATCCTTAAAAATGTACCTCACACCATAATCGGTAAGGTGGGAGGTAAGGCCTTGGAAATCAAGGGAAAAGATTTCGAGATTTCACTCCCCATAAAAGAAATCTCGGAAGCGTATGGCAGTCTTACAAGGTTTATGGTGGGATAATATCCATCTTACCTTTTAGGCTGTTACTTTTCTTTATAACTTTATTTTTTTACGGCATTTTTTGAATCTTAACCTTGTTTTAATGCAATTACATATACTTCTTCTCAGATTTCTTCCTAATTTTTTTGAAAAATGGATCAAATCCTTCTTAAGAGGAAGGATTATTGAAAGGAATTTTTCTCTAAAAAAGTCGGAGTTAAGGTCGTAACAAACTCATAATTTTACTCTTAACCATTCTATCTTAAATATTCTACTTTCATAATGCCTTGTGTACTTCTTATTACTCTTCATTAGTATGAGCATAATTATTTATTTTCAAGTCATCATACCATTGAGGCAATTCTTCCAAACCGCTTTTTAGTGGCTTCATTCTTAACAAACTCTTACAGGTAACTCTATGAAACGCAACTTAAAGGAATGGAAAGAAAAAAGGGCAGAATTTCTCAAAGGTAAAACCTGTTCCTGGTGCGGCACTTCTGACTCTTTGTGCATCCACACTCCCAGGGCTTTTTCTCCGGCTCAGATCAGTTCTGAGATTTACAGCGCTGCCTATGTCAGGTTCAAAGAGGTTTACAGGCAAAAGTACCAGAAATTCGATCACATACAAACTGGTAAACATCGTCATAAAAGCCACCCTGCCTGGCACAAAGCCTCGACTGTACATAAAATTGAGCCTGACCAGGCTGACCTTGAAGAACAGTATGTTGAGGCTCTTGTTGAAGATTCGGGAGAAGGCAACTTCAAAAAGCTTTATCATGATTGGCTTGAAGAAGCCGGGATTAAAGAGCTGATCGATGAGGAAGTTAAAAAGGCAGAAGAAGAATGCCAATCTCTAACAAATGCAATTGCACTCTGCAAACGCTGTCATTTTGCAAGTCTCCGGGGTATGGAACTCTGTCCTGTATGCAGAAATAAGTATAAGTCTTTACGCTATGATACCTGCTTTGATTGCCTCCCCGAAGAGAAAAGGGACGAAGTCCTGGCAAGGCAAAAGAAAAAAGGGGATTTTCCGGAGAATTCAGGGCAGATCTCATAGAAAGAATTTCCCGGCATGCTATAGTCACCGTTAAGTAATGAGGCATAAATCTTGGGTATGCGACATAATGTTGCATTATTTAGGGCGACGATTGAACAATCTCCAGGCTGGAGGCATTTTCTTTCCTCAGAGAAGAGCCCAGCCGCTTCCTCCACAGGCCCTGCAGATCCCTATTTCAAGGTTCCCTGACCCACTGCATAGATGACATATTCTTGAAGGCTGGGCAACGAGTACATCTCCCTGTCCTCCGCAAGCTTCACAATTTCCACTTTCATCATGCCCGGTTCCGTTGCAAAGAAAACATTTTTCCGGAGAGTACTCAGTATCAACATAAGTATGGAACATTTCATCACCTTGGTATGTGCGTTTACAGAAATATTGCCTAAGTGAAAGAATTCTTTTGATACATATTTTCGACTTTCTGGATTAAAAGAGCTTGCAAAAAGATAAAATGGAAAATGTTATAACCTAATTGGTACTCTGTTTTTTTCTTTCAGTATCTGCAGACTTTATCATTTGTGTTTGTGCAGGCTTTATCATTTGTGTTTGTAAAATGTTCCTGCGAGAGTTTCAAGGAAATCAAAAAGCTTTTTCTTAAAATTAATAAATTTTTTTTCTCTGGCGTTCTTCTTTTCAGTTGTCAGTCACTTCAAGGCATTTTATGGCAGATAATTATTTTTTTCTGTGTACTTGAGGCTGTTTGCCAGCTCAATATCCCGGATATGACAGAAAGCTTTCGCAGGAATGTAATTTTTTTCCTGCCCATTCTTTATAAAATTTATTCATAACTTTTTTCTTAGTAACATAAAATATATTTTTGATTATTCTAGTAGTTTTAAATAACATAAAAAAATAATAATCATCGGGGAGGAGATTTTGAAGTTGTGCTGAGAGCACGGGCTTTAAAATGTATATCTCCTGAAATTTAGGGAGTAAGAACTATGGCATATAGAGACAATCCATACTTTTTGTCAGCAAGTACGATAAAAAAGGATAAGATCGTCAATAAATCTGGAGAGAATCTTGGGAAGATTGAAGAATTAATGATTGATCTCCAGGATGGAAGAATAGCATATTCTGTGCTCTCTTTTGGTGGATTCCTGGGCATGGGCAATAAACTATTTGCTATTCCCTGGAATGCTCTTACACTGAGGGCGCATGAGCACGCCTTCTTACTTGATATTCCTAAAGAAACCCTTGAAAAGGCAGAAGGCTTTGATAAAGACCACTGGCCTACAACTAACCGCGAATGGCTTGCCACTATGTACAGCTACTATGGATACCAGCCTTACTGGCAGACAGGAGTAGCGGGACAAACAAGAATTTTGACAGGAATGTCTGAAGAGACCGAATCAGAAAGGATGGCCCGGATGGGGAGTACGGCAGGTATAGATTATACAGATTTTTTGTCAGCAAGCACGATAAAAGGAGATAAGGTCGTCAATAGATCTGGAGAGAACCTTGGGAAGATTGAAGAATTAATGATTGATCTCCAGGATGGAAGAATAGCATATTCTGTGCTCTCTTTTGGTGGATTCCTGGGCATGGGCAATAAACTATTTGCTATTCCCTGGAATGCTCTTACACTGAGGGCGCATGAGCACGCCTTCTTACTTGATATTCCTAAAGAAACCCTTGAAAAGGCAGAAGGCTTTGATAAAGACCACTGGCCTACAACTAACCGCGAATGGCTTGCCACTATGTACAAGTTCTATGGATACCAGCCTTACTGGCAGACAGAGATGGTGGAAAGTCGGCCAGGTAATATTTAAGCCTGTAACTGTGCAAGCAGATACAGGTCAAGCTTACTTGTAAATAGCAAGGTTGGGAGAACTTAATCGGGGAGAGATTTAATTTTATGCATGGGGGTGCAGGCTTTAAAATGTATGTATACTGAAATTTAGGGATTTGGGACTATGGCAGATAGAAATAATCCTGATTTTTTGCCAGTCAATGTTCTCGAATGTAAAGTAAAGCTTTTGATAGGCAAATAGTTCTCTTTCTCTCAACCATTTATCTAATTTATTCATAATTGCCCATCTACATAACATAAAATTATATTTTTGATGATTCTAGTAGTTTTAAATAACATAAAAAAAATAATAATCATCGGGAAGGGGTTTTTGAAGTTGCGTCTTCAAGGATGCAAGCTTTGGAATTTACACCTATTACATTTGTAGAGCTAAGGAATGACTAAAATATAATTTCAAATATTTCTGCTACCGATATTGTCTTTGATTGTTATTTGGGAAACTGGAATTATAGAGCCATTCCCAAGTGAAAACTTGAAGTTATTTTGTAACTATTCAGCCTACTGAAAAAAGTTATAATTTAATATAAATGCTGCAACTCTCAGAATAATAGCGGCGCTTGATTGAGCGCCGCTAGAATAGCATCCATAG
>MCHG01000279.1_pt1 | contig 20678 bp, 17 predicted proteins | sample 787351 | NCBI WGS metagenome assembly MCHG01 (sample SAMN05430296, study PRJNA330682) | permafrost metagenome | biome: Cold desert; feature: permafrost; material: soil; isolation source: enrichment culture inoculated with soil incubated with H2/CO2 at 20 degrees... ... | reverse complement strand
ATTTTTTGGTAAAATAAGCAGTTATAATCTATTTTTTTGCTTTTAAAGCATTTTTGTCAATTTTGGCAAAACCTCAACTCTCACCAACTATCAGAAAGTTCCAGAAAGTCCTTTGATTAACTTTCGTTTTTGAAGAACCTCTGCAACTGACAATTAGAGCTGCAGTAAGAACTAGCATACAGCCTGCAAGCGAACCTGCTGAAAGGGCAACTCCAAGCACTGCAAAATCAAAGAAGACACCAGCTACGGGTTCTATCAGAGCAAGTAGGCTTCCCTTATGAGATTTAAGATTTGCAAAGCCTATAGTAGTTAGAACCCCTCCGATCCCAACAGAGACAACCCCAAAAATTAGCAGCGAAACTAGATTGGAGACCAGCACTGAAAAGGAAGTCTCAAAAGCGAAAGGTACCATCAGAAGGCAGCTGATAGCAGTTCCCCAGAAGGCAATTGCAAATTCGGAGTTGTCTCTTTTCAGGATTCTTACGTTCATAATGATAACTGCAAAGACCAATCCTGCAAAAAGTCCCGATGCGATACCTATGAAATGATCACTGGAAAATTCAAGAGTATTAAACCCTCCATTAGGCCTAATAACAAGATAAACACCTGCCATTGCCAGGAAAAGTGCTGCAATGCTTTCCCTTCCAACATTTTCTTTCAAAACGAGAGGAGAAGCCAGCATTACGTAGACCGGAGCAGTATATTCGAGCAGGATAGCTGTGGAAAAACAGGTTTTCTTTACGCACATGAAATAAAGGAACATATTAACCAGGACAAAGATGCCCTGTAAGAGAAGCCGAAACTTACATTTCCCGAGTTTCAGCTCTCCTAGCCTGTTCGTTACCAGAAGAAAAGTGAATATCAGGCAAAGGCCAAAGAATAATCTGTAAAATATGATGGACGTTATCGGCATGTCATGGATGCGGGAGAGAAATAATCCGGTCATCCCGTAGAGTACACAGCCAATCAACACTGCCAGAAGAGCATTCTTTTTTACCTGAAACACAGGACGAGTAAAAAGACTTCCAGCTTAAAGAATTTGCCGGGATACTCAACAAATTAATCATGACCTATTTACAAAATTTATCTCGATCGATTAGCTGAGATTTCAATTGCACCTGGGAATTGTAATGAAAATGAGTTAAAATAATAAAAGAGAGAATAAGAGAAGGTTAAATGAAGAGTAAAAAGAAACGAATAAGGACCTATTATGAATAGAGGACCTATTATGAATGGTAAGACCATAATTTGCGTAGTTTTATTAATTGTGACTATAACTGGCCCAGGATGCATCTCGAAACCGGAGAGTCTACAACAAAATATTACGCATGATAACAGTACCGAAGACATCACGAATATCGAAGGCCTCTGGCAGGGAAGTCTGAAAGTCCCAGGTGGGGCGGAACTAAGAATTTTGTTCAATATTTCCACTAAACCTGATGGTTCAACTGTTGCCACAATGGACAGTCTTGATCAGGGAGCAAGCGGCATACCTGTAGAAACAGTTACTTATAAAGGTGGCAAGCTGAGCCTTGAAGTGAAATCCGTCAGGGGTGTTTTTGAAGGAACAGCTAAAGAGGACGGTAAAACTATCGAAGGGAAATGGAAGCAGGCCGGATCAGTTTTTCCACTTGTGCTTAACCATATTGATAAAGCACCTGATCTGCGCAGAGAGCAGGACCCTGTAAAACCTTATCCGTATGCTGAAGAAGAAGTTGTTTATGGAAATAAGGAAGCAGGAGTAAAACTGGCAGGGACGTTAACACTTCCCAGGTCGGAGGGGCCATTTCCAGCTGTAGTGCTCATAACCGGCTCCGGCCCGCAAAACCGTAATGAAGAGATAGTAGGTCACCGTCCATTCCTTGTACTTTCGGATTATCTGACACGCCAGGGTATTGCTGTACTCAGGGTAGATGACCGGGGAATTGGAGGATCAACCGGAAACTTCTCAGAGGCCACGAGCGAAGATTTTGCAGGGGACGTACTCTCAGGCGTTGAATACCTGAAAAGCCGCAAGGAGATAGACCCGAACCATATCGGCCTGATCGGGCACAGTGAAGGAGGTCTTATTGCTCCTATCGTAGCAGTTAATTCTTCTGATGTTTCTTTCATCGTGATGATGGCAGGTCCTGGCCTGACAGGAGAAGAAATTCTGTACTTGCAGAGTGCCCTGATTGCCCGGGCAGGAGGGGCAAACAACGAGACTATTGCCCTAAATGAAGCTCTCATGAAAAGTATGTTCTCCATAGTAAAGGAAGAACAAAATAATACAATCGCCGGGGAGAAAATTCACAAACTTCTAAATGATGAGATGGCAAACATGAGCGAAAAAGAAAAACAGCATTTAGGCTACTCTGAAGCTAACCTTGACGCTCAAACCCAGGCACTTTTATCGCGATGGATGCGTTTTTTCCTGACATATGACCCCAAACTGACATTGATGAAGGTGAAATGCCCCGTACTGGCAATAAATGGCGAAAAAGATCTCCAGGTTCCGCCTGAAGAAAACCTCCGTGCTATCGACGATGCTCTCAAAGCCGGAGGCAATAAGGACTATACAGTAAAAGAGATGCCAGGGCTCAATCATTTATTCCAGACTGCCAAAACCGGGTCCCCCATAGAGTACGCAAAGATTGAAGAGACCATTTCTCCAGCCGCTTTGGAGCTGATAGGGAACTGGATCTCAGAGCATACACAGAAGAATGAAAGATGAGCAATTAGTGTTGAGGAGGAAAAGAGGCATTGTATTGCTATGCAGACCTTTTTTCTGCATTTCACTCCTCTACTCCCTTACCCATATCATCACACATTTATTCTATCATTTTTGCCAATACCCTGCCTTGAGGGATTTTCACAGCGCCTGGAGTGAGCGGATCTATGGCATTAACATCTGCATACTCACAAATTGTTTTTAGAATATTTTTTTCAGGTTGAATCCGTCGTTGCTCCTTGGAAAATCGATGTATATCTTTATGAGCGAACTGAATGAGATATATAAGTCTTTATTATATGCGCCTCACCTCTTGAGCCGGAGGGCTTCGAGTAAATTAAAGCGCAATCTTAAGAAGTACTGAAAAGGGTAGAGTCGCAAATTATCAACTGTTTAACAATGGAAGACCATCTTTAAGATTCAAACCAGTGGGGAACTGAAATAAAAGTATATTATTCCTTTTTTCACATCGGTTACGAAAATTTGAACTAAAAATAAGGATGATAAATGGCCTGAGGGCTGAGAAGATCCGCGCAAAAGAATTTTCGAAAAAGAAGGAGTTGTTAACCTTATGACTGGCCGCAAATATGAACACTAGTCGACTTGTCGATGACAAAAACTCTTTGACGGCGAAGCCATTACTGACAGTCTTACTTAAATTATAATTAAAAATGGCGAGCCAAGGCTCGAGAAAATGCCTGGTCACGATTAATGGGAACAACTTAAGATACCTCATAGAAAAACAGATTCCAATGGCTTCTAGGCCTTCATAAATGCGGTATTTGAGCACTAAAAAATCCCGAATAAAAAATTTCATCATTCTATGACTTGAGCGGCGGACTTATTTCTCTTGAATCCCAGCAAATCTGCATCTCTGGAATGATGGACCTTAATAGTCCATGGCTGCAGAAAATAGCCTCATATAGGAGACTTGTTAGAATATGAAGGATAATCTAAAGAGATAAATTAATTAAACCTCCTTAAAGGACTTACATTTTGTTTTTAAATGATATTAAATATAGTTTAAGGCATTTTTCAATGTGATAATGTTTTAGATACGAAACTAAAGTATTACAAAGCTTTGAATCCGTTTTTCGATTTTTATTTTAATATCATAAAAATAAGTATGTTTATATGTTAATTTTCCGTGTGAGTTTTTGGTTACGAGTATTCTCAAATCATTAAGGGTAATCTCGGAACAAATGAAGTAGGAAAATGAATTACTAGAAAAATTTTTGATTACGAGATAATTACGGGTGAAGTACTAGAAAAAGGAGGATATATATAATGCAAAAAAATTTTATTAAAGCAGTATGTATTTTTACATTAGTCTTCTTTGTCATATCCATGACAGCAGCAGCATGTCCTTATGCAGATGCAAAATCCACTAAAACAGCCGCAAAAGAAAAAACACTCACTGCCAAATCCTGTAAGACAGGTTATACTTGCACTTCCCCCATATGTAAGAGTTGCGCTACATGCAAAAAATCCTGCAAATCGTGCAAATCCTGCAAAAAATGCAAAAAGATTATGAAAAACGGCAAAGCGATATCTAAATGCAACAAAGGCTGTGCATGCAAAAGATAATCAAATTGCGCTTAAGGTAAATGAGCTGCTGTAATTAAGCACTTTAAAAGTAAACGGCTTAAAGGGAACAGGAAGTTGTAATCTTCCGGGATTTAATCCCTCCCTTGATACTTTTACCTCAGAAACTAAGGAAACTGTTCATTCCAGTCCAGGATTCTTTTTATATTCAGGCATTACTTTTTTTATTCCCACTTATGGTCTACGATTTTTCAACATCTTTCCCTACTCTTTGGATTCTCTATTTTATTCCTTGAAATTAATCAGCATCCTAAATTAGAAGTATCCATATATGCTGACTTCTATTATATGAAAGATTTAACTATCAAAAGTAAGCACAAAATGTCGCATCATTTAAAACAGTAACCAGATTTTATGTGGGATTTTAAAGATATAATTAATAGTTATAAAAAATGAAGAGTACAAATCCTGAGATCAGTTCTGGCTTGCAAGTTCAAACCAGACAGGAGTTTTGTCCTCAGGGTCAAAATTATAGTTAATGGTGATTTCTTCATCTTTCTGGATATCTCTGATACAAATGTATTTTAAAAGGCTGTTATCGAAGTCTTTCCTGTACTTGGCATTTGGAGTATACGAATGGTTGTAAAGAGACCCGTAGCCCAGTGCAATTGCTGCTTCTTCCGAGGCTTCACCCCATGCAAAATAATAATTGTAGAGCTGGGTTAACTCAAAAGCATCCACTTCTTCAGCTGGGAGGACTATAACAGGACAGCTTTCTATTATCTCTCCTCTTTTAAGATTTCTCTCTGCAAATACTCCTCTACCCTTTCCAGGTGATTCTTTAACACTTATCAACGACATATAATCAGGTTCCTGCAGGATATTAAGAATTGATGGTGAACTATTTTACTATTTTGAGTAAGTAAACGGATTTATAAGTTTCCCTTCAAAAAGATTCTCCGAAAGATCAGAAGGTAATTTACAAACAATAGGGAAAATTCCACAGCTTATAGATTACTCATATTTCCCCGAATCAACAAAACTTTAGAAAAACAGAATGAGATTGAGACATCGAGACAGACCTTTTCATAACAGATTACTGCCAGAACAGATTACTGCAAGGACAGATTACTGCAAGGACAGATTACTGCCAGAAATCTTGTTTTCAGTGTTTTGTGAGGCAGGGAAGTTCCGAGGCATCTTCACGAAGAAGGAGCTCCTGTCCGGACCGTGAAGCTGTTATTTCTCCCTTTTTTCCGATAAACCTGAAGTAACCAAGCCCGATTAGAAAGATCGGATATATAATCTTCCAGGTAAATCCAGAGGTCAGAAAGCTCAGGGATATAAACGAAAGAACCGAGAAGATCCACCTCTGCCATCCGATTTCTGTTTTCCAGTAAGCAATTATGATAAAGCCACATAGGAAAATAAAGTTCTGATTTACGAGCAGCATCATAGCAGTAACAGGAACCTTGAAGAAGTAACATCCTGTAATCACGAAAACAGACAGAGCATATAGAATCACAAGGCTGGATACAGGAATATTCCTCTTTGAGAGCTTTCCAAATACTGCAGGGAAAACACCTGTCCTGCCTCCGGCATAGATTAAGCGGCTTGCCGTAAAGTTCCAGGAACATGCGTTTGCTGCAAGCACTATAATGATAAGCCATATGAGTAAGCTTCCACCTGGAGTAAAAAGAACCAGACCTGAAAGGCCGGCAGCTCCCTTAAGAGAAATACCTGCAACACTGGCTCCGACGCTTATCAGGGCAAGTAAAATATATATGGCAGCGACCAGAATAAAGCTCAGCCAGTAGAGGCGAGGAACGTTTTTTTCGGGATCTTTCATCTCACCCAGGGAAAAAGAAAGGTTCTCCCAGCCCAGAAAGGCCCAGAAAAGGAGGGCTGTAACATTCCACACTATGTGTGAGTCCACATTTCCGCTCCCATTCAGAGCTTCTCTTGCAATCCCTAGCCCGGAACCGAGAAAGTCAAAGTTAAAGACAATAAGCATTCCTATAAGCAGGAAAAGTACGGTAAGGGCCAGATAGTTGATCAGGGTAATAGCTCTTATTCCAAACAGGTTTGAAATAAACATCAAGGTTACAAGAAGGATTGCACAAAAGGTCACTCCCGATTCGGAGAGCGAAAAAAGCTGCCGCATATATTCACTGCCAATAAAAGCAACAGCAGGAAGCCCAAAGAGATAAGAACCGCCTACAAGGTAAGAGATAGAGTACCTGCTCCAGGGCCCGACTGCTTCCTCGGCATACCCTGCAAGACCGGCAGTTGAAGGGAATTTAAGGCCTAGCCGAGAGCAGATCTGGATCCGCGGAATGGTAACAATAATTATAAGCAGCCACCCAAGGATTGCCTCATGGACATTTCCCACGCCAAGCGCCAGACCAGGCAGTGCCAGGATTCCTGTGCCTATGAGCATGCAGATTGCAAGCCCTATACCTCTTCTCAAGCTAATTGTTTTTCCGAGTTCGGTCATTTACATCCCTTAAGCCAACCAGTAAAATATTTTGTAATATTAATTTGTTTCCCAGCAGACTTTCCGGGTCATCATGTGTATCCCACCGGAAATATCGGACAAGGCAGAGAATAAATGGAAAAATAGGCAATAAATATTAGAAAAGCAGACCTTAAATTACTGAGAAACAGAGCTACTTTAAAGAGCCCTGTTTAGCTGATTCATTTTTAGTTTTTAGCTTCATTTTTCTCCAGGCAAATGAGCTCTTCTGCGTATGGCAGCGTCTCTTTCATCCAGTTGCAGAACTCTCTCCACTCCTCAAGCTTGTGATTACGGCGCTGGAAGTAAATATTCCGGAGTTCGGCATAGTTGGTTATGACTGTCCGTTTCTGCATGTAAGCGCTCGGAAGGTCCTGGATAAGTTCCCTGAAGACGGATTTTCGGTATTCAGTGTCTTCTTCACTATCCCCTTCACGGGATTTGTAGGCTTTGATGAGATCATTTAGATGCCGGATCTGGGCATTCCTGTAATCTGTCAGTTTGTCAAAAGAAAAGTCGTGAGGAGCCAGGTCTCTGCTGGTCAGCTTATGCATTGTGGAGCAGGAGTTCTTTTCTGCGAACTTATAAGTGTCAAACTCCTTCCACCAGTAGAAAGGAGCTGTGAGATCAAAACAGACCGTAATAAACCTTAAAAACTTACCGTGTTCATTTCCTGCAAGTGTCAGCCGCTGGGCCAGGCTCAGGTCTTTTTCTCCAAGCTTGCAGTTCCCTGCCTGATCAGGCTCACTACTGTCCATCAGATGCCAGGAGTTCATGGGATTTCGCATTCCAAGAATTGCAAAATAAATATTGTATGTACCATGTAATTTTAATTCAATCATAAGAGCGCCTCTTAATCCTTATATGCTAAATAATTTGTAAACGCGTGTGGGAAATAATTTATTAAATCTATGTATGGCTAATAACTTATAACTCATTTTAAATATTTGTTGCTCAGGATACTTTCATTTTTAACTTTTACATTTAGCCCAATTTCTCTTAAGGAATATCCATCAAGACCTGGGAAATCGAAATCAGGTCAGAGTTTAAGAAACTAAGCTTCATTTTGTGAGGGGAATTTATTTAAGAAAAATGATCGCCCCTTAATCCATGATTTATTCTTTCAAGTACAACCTTTCCGCAAGTTCCGGATTTTTCCGTTTTATCATCAGTGACAGCACTGTATGTTTTCAGTCAGATACTGTTAACTTGAATAAACTTGCATTTCCATGTAGAAAACAATCAGAAGCCTGTTCTTAAATAAGGAAATTAAAAGAAAATGCTGAGCTGGAAATGACCCCTACAGACCCCTTTTATCTTGGAATTCTCATTCTCACAGGCGCTTTTACGGGCATTATCTCAGGTCTGCTGGGTGTGGGAGGGGGCTTTATCATGTCTCCTATCCAGTACTGGCTTTTGCAGGAAACCGGACTGCAGCCCGACCTGGCTCTAAGGATGGCTCTCGGGACAAGCCTCTTCGTTGTCTTGCTAAACTCTATAAGTGTTACTCAAAAATATCAGCAAAAGCAAGCAGTGCTCTGGAAACAGGCAAAGATTATGGGAATTTCCGGAGCACTTTTCAGTTTTGGAGGAGCGGCGGTAGCTTCTCACCTGCCGGCTTCAACATTGAGCACAATTTTCGGGATCGTGGTCATAATTGGAGCACTTAGAACTTATATGACGCCTGCTTTTAAGGAAAAGGACAAAATCAGCTCCAATCCAGTATCTTATATTTTTGCTGGTATTTCTATAGGTTTTTTTTCAGGGCTTCTTGGGATAGGAGGAGGAGTACTTGGAGTTCCAATCATGCTGATTTTTCTACATTTTGACATGCGGAAAGCCGTCGGAACTTCGGCTGCGGTAATAATCTTTACCTCTTTTGGAGGATCAATAGGGTATATAATCAATGGATGGGGACAGCCTGGGCTTCCTTCTTATTCTCTTGGATACATCAATCTCCTTAACTGGATTTTACTCGCAGTCCCGGGATTTCTTGCAGCAAGAAAAGGAGCTGAAGTTGCCCATCTTGTAAACCCGGAACATCTGAAACATCTCTTTGTACTTCTGATGACCTATGCAGGGCTGAAAATGATTGGAGTTGTTTGAAAAACAGAACTGCTGAAAGGAAATTTCCAAAACTGTTGGAAAAAATCCATTCCTGCTCAAGCGCTTTCAATAGCTTTTACAGGATCAAGCTTTGCAGCCTTCCGAGCAGGGTAAATGCCTGAGATTATGTTGATTATAAAGGCAAAGAAAGCAGCATATACAAAATTGAGAGGCTGGACTTCAAGAGGCAAGGTCTGCAGCCCGAAATACATTTCCTGAGGGACCTCGATTCTATAGCTCTGGAGAGCAACGGTTGCAACGTAGCCAAGAATAGTGCCGAGCAGCAGACCAATGGCTCCAAGGATTATGGACTGAAAAAGAAAAACAGCCATTATGCTTTTTTGAGAAGCTCCCATGGCTTTGAGAATGCCTATTTCTCTGGTTCTTTGGGCAACAATGGTGATCAGGGTATTTGCAATCCCGAAACCTGCAATCCCGTATATAAGGGCATAGAAAACGTTTGTGAGGGCCATCTGAGTGTTCAGCAGATTAAGGATTTCTGCATTTGCCTCTATCCAGCTTACTGCATTAAGCCCGGTTTCTCTTTCAATTGAACTTGCAATAACATCTGCCTGGTAAGGATCTGCAATCCTGACTCCTATTGTGCTTACAACCCCTGGTTCATTGAAAAAATCCTGTACTGAATCCAGCCTTGCATATGCTGTTACCTCGTCTGCTGCAGTTCCTGTATAGATAAGACCTATAACGTTAAAGGAAGTTGTTTTCGAGCCCGGAAAGACTGCATCTACGCGGTCTCCCAACTGAACTCCAAGATTTTCTGCAAGCTTGTCTCCCAACACTATTCCATATCTCGTATGGGAAAGGGCAATGAAGTCTCCTTCAACTACATCCTTGCTAACCCTCAAAACCGTATCTTCAGCCTCGGGTTCAATTCCCTGAAGAGAAATCCCTTCAGCATTATTCCGGTACTTCAACGCAGCTTGGCCCAGATATTTGGGAGATACGGCTACAACCCCTTCTTTTTCCGCAATCTGAGTTGAGGTGTACCTGTAGAGGTGAATGAAATTCCCTTCAGTCTGAGGATTGATAACGATATGAGGACTGTTTTCGATACTTGATTTAATAAGTTCCCCCTGGAAACCTGAAAGCATCGCCATCATCACAGTGATTACAGATACAGCAAGGGCAACTGCCAGGATAGCAAAAAAGGTTTGCCTTTTTCTGGACAAAACCTGCCTCAAAGCGATTTTCAGTTCATACATTAGGACAAACTCCTGACCTGAATAGTTAGGGATTTTTCAGTCAGCGGGAAATTATCACAATTTGCGGAAGTTAAACCTGCTAAAATTTCAAATTATCCGGATAATTATTATTCAACTCTATTGGATTCTTACTTCAGACTTGTTAATTTCTTAAAATTCATTCTATGATTCATTCTTGTAATTCATTCTTGTAATTCATTCTTGTAATTCATTCTTGTAATTCATTCTTAATTTATTCTTGTGAAGCTGATTATAAATCAGTTTCTTATATATCAGTTTCTAACACTTTCGAAACGAATTCTAAATTTAAAATAGAAAATAAGGGAAATATAAAGAAAGAGAAAGCAAGGAAGAATAAGTAAATAAAAGGAAAAGTAGAGAGAAATGGGGAGAGAAATAAGGAAAATAAAGAAATAAGGAAAATAAGGGACAAATAAGGGAAATAAGGGAAAATAAGGAAAATAAAAAAATAAGGAAAAGTAAGGGAAAAAAGGAAAATAAAGGACAAATAAGGGAAATAAGGAAAAAGTAAAAGAAATAAGGAAAAAGTAATGGAAATAAGAAAGAAAGGTTAGAGCTGCACGTAATGTGCAACCTCACCCAGATCTTCCTCGATTCTAAGGAGCTGATTGTACTTTGCAGTCCTTTCGCCGCGTGCTGGGGCTCCGGTCTTGATCATTTCTGCCCCGATGGCAACTGCGAGGTCCGCAATGGTGGTGTCTTCGGTTTCGGCGGAACGATGGCTTACAATCACTGTATAGCCGTTTCTGGAGGCCATGGTTGCAGCGTCAAAGGCTTCAGAAAGAGTGCCTATCTGGTTAATCTTCAAAAGGAGTGCATTTGCCGCCCCCATATCCACACCTTTGGAGAGCCTCTCGATGTTCGTAACAAAGAGATCGTCGCCAACAATGATTGTATCCCAGAGTTCATTTGTCAGGGCTTCAAAGTCCTCGAAGGCTTCCTCATAGAAGGGATCTTCGATTGAAAGGATCGGATAGGAGTTAACAAGTTCGACGTAATAATCCAGTAATTCTGGAGCAGTAAGTTTCTTTCCGTCGATTGCGTAGAATTCATCTTCATAGAACTCGGATGCTGCAGCATCAATCCCTATTGTAACTTCGGATTCGGTGTACCCTGCTTCCTCAATAGCCTGTACAAGAGCATCAAGAGCTTCTGTAGACGCGCTCATTTTAGGGGCATACCCGCCTTCATAGCCCACATTTGTAGAAGATCGGCCGTATTTTTTCTCCAGTGACTTTCCCAGGACTTGGTAGATTTCTGTCCCGATCTGTAGAGCGTCGTAAAAGGTTTCCGCACCTTTGGGCTGAATCATGAATTCCTGGATTGCAAGCTCGTTGCCTGCGTGCTTGCCCCCGTTGAGGACATTCATAGTGGGTACTGGCAGGGTAAAGGCATTTGAACCTCCAAAATAGCGGTAAAGAGGAATATTGAGGGAGTCTGCAGCTGCTTTTGCGACAGCCATAGATACACCAAGAATAGCATTTGCTCCCAGATTTGATTTGTTCTCGGTCTCGTCGAGCTCGATCATAAACTCATCGATTTCCCGCTGGTTTCGCACATCAAGTCCAAGCAATTCTTTCTGGATAATTGTATTCACATTCTTAACGGCAGTTAGAACTCCTTTTCCCCCATACCTGTTAGGGTCTGCATCCCGCAGTTCAAGAGCTTCATTGGTACCAGTGGAAGCCCCTGAAGGGACACTGGCTCTGCCAAATCCCTTAGGTGTAAACACATCAACTTCGATAGTGGGATTTCCCCTGGAATCCAGGATCTCCCTGGCATGTATCTTTTGGATTTTATATTCTCCAGAATCCTGCTGTAGACCGATATACGACATCATTTCACCCTTTTTATTTATGATCTATTTATACATATATTCTGTTATTTGAAGCTTAACCTTAGCTCAACTTAACCGTTACATGTCCGAATTGTATTTAATTCTTTATCCGGTCAAAAAGAATAATTTTAATTAAGTTCTACGCTCGTTTCTTAAAGAAGTTTACTTCAACATTTATAGATTAGATTCGGATTCCGGATTCCGAAAACGCCTTTGCTTCAGGGATCCATATTAGCTCAGTACAAGTTCAGGAAGTATTGGGCTTTGGAGTATTTACGTATATTCCCTAATTTTGTAATCCATATTTCAAGATGTCTATTTCCTGTAAACACTAGCCTTAAAGGTTTTGGTTAGATTACGAAATAGGTTTTTCCCGGAGATTTTTATTAGAAGCTTTTATACCAAATATCCACAAAAAAGACTTAAAGGGTTAGATGGAATTTTACTCTTTAACTATACTCAATTTATTTAGAAAAACAATTTTATCTACATAAAATATATAAACATGAAAGTATTATTTACTTTTAATGATCGACGATTCTCCAGTTAATTTCACAGATAAAGAGTATTCAGTTATTGATATGCTCCAGAGCCTGGGTCTCCCGAGGACAGAGGCCACCGCAATCGTATGTCTGAAAGACTGCAGGGAACTCAGGTCCCTCCACATAGAGCTTGTTTCAGGGCTAAGGCAGCCAGAAGTAAGTGTAGCTATGCGTCCCCTTAAGAACAGGGGCTGGGTGGACGAAAGACCCGAAAAAAAGAATAAGGGAAAAGGCAGACCTGTAAAATATTACCAGCTAACAGTACCCTTCACACAGATAGTACAGGCACTTGAAGAGGAATTTTTAAAAGATAATACAGAAAAAGTAATTGCTCTCAGACGGCTCAGGGAACTAGAGACCTTATTGCAAAATTGAACTGGAAGAGAACTGCCAGATTCACTTTTCCGGACAGCACCCTCAATAATTTAATTATTATAATTCAAACTTTCGAGTACTGCTGTAGGCTTATTTTAAACAAGGTATCATTCCAAATCCGGGATCTTTCCGAAGCTCACGGGAGCAAATCCCTGTTCATTATCTGTAACTCTTCTGGCAGAAATACCTTCCAGCTCGAGGATGAATGCCTCAACAACCATAAAAACCTCGCTTTCCCCCCTCAAACATCCCAATTTAACACTATCTCCCCGGCCTGTTCCTACATGCAGGTGGATCTTCGGCTTCCCGTCCTCAAGAAAAATGTTCCCAATTCCAAGAATCTCATGGACATTATCAAAGCCAGACCAAACAGGTTCCGGAGGTCTCATACTTTCTTTCGGGCCTGTAACAAGGTTTCCCTCTTTTAATGCTCCGAGAAGGGTAAAAACAGCAGATTCAATACATTCCAGCTCCGCAAGTTTGATCAGTTCCAGAATCAGGTCATCTCCATGATCAATTCTGACTGTAAAGACCCTGCCTATACTTCCTTTTGCATACTCCATATTTTCCCCTCACTGATCCGTAATTTTCCCGTCCACAAGCCTGATAATCCTATCAGCTTTTGAGGCCAGGTCCTCGTTATGAGTAACCACAATAAATGTTTGATTATACTCCTTGTTTAGCCGCCTTAGCAGTTCGTAGATCATATCACCTGTTTTTGTATCAAGATTGCCTGTAGGCTCATCCCCGAGCACGATTGCAGGGGAACAGCTCAGCGCCCTTGCTACTGCAACTCTCTGGTTCTGCCCTCCTGAAAGTTCACCAGGTCTATGATCCATCCGGTCTTCAAGCCCAACTTCCTTCAGAAGCTTTTCGGCAATTGCCTTTGCTTCTTTCCTGTTTTTTCCCGCAATCAAGAGGGGCATTATTACATTTTCCAGGGCTGTGAAATCCGGAAGCAGGTGATGGTACTGGAAAACAAAACCAAGCATCCTGTTTCTCATTTCGGAACGTTCCTTGTCCGACAGTTTTGTTACATCGTTACTGTCTATAAGGAGAGTCCCGGAACTCGGGGTGTCCAGCAAGCCTATCAAGTGCATAAGAGTGCTTTTGCCTGAACCCGATGGCCCGACAATTGCCACGAATTCCCCCTTTTTAATTCTCAGATTTGCATTGTCGAGCGCGTGAAATTCCATTCCGTTTTTATAGATTTTTGTCAGGTTTTTAAGCTCGATAATTAGACTCTCTTCTGTCATGCTTTTCCTATGTTTTCAAAGCGATTATATTAAAAATAGAGGGTCTCTTAAGTAAAGATCTTTTGGGCAGATAGAATACCATACTAAAACCCAGGTTTCGGACAGAATCTTGTCTTTTCCGGATATAAAACTTTCATGGCTTTAATCCTATTCCCTTCTACTTACAATATAAACTGCTGTGATAATGAAACCACAGCCCAGAATGGTCGAGGTATAGAGTGGATTTTTCAGGACAGTACTGTCAAAGAAGATACCTGATACGGGTTCTAAAAGGGCAAGAATACTGCCTGTCTGTGCCCTGATTCCTGAGATGCCTTTTAGGTAGATAACGGCAGCGAATGTAATAGTGAAACCGAAGAGCATCAGAGTACTAAAATTATTAAGGAATAGGGGAGAAGGAGTTGAAAGTGCAGACGGCAGCATGATGAGAAGACCTACTCCAGTCATCCAGAAAGTCTGAGCCAACCCGGTATAATCGTGCCTCAGGTAGCGAACCGTGACTATAGTTATACCGAATGACAGCCCCGACAGCAGGCCGAAAATGAGACCTTTCAGAAAATCGGAGCCCTTATCTAAGCTCATCAAAACTTCCCCCGGACGGGCAATAAGTAACACCCCTGCAATTGCAAGGAGGAGAGGTAGAAGGCTTTTGCTACTGTTTAGTTCCCCAAGGATTGAAGGAGCAAGCAGGTTAACATATATAGGGGCTGTATAAAGCAGAAGGACAGCAACGGAAATCCCACTATATCTGATAGAAGAAAAGTAGCATATGCCTGTAGTTACATTCAGAAACCCTAGCAGCAGAAGATATTTTCTATTATTTATAAGTTTGAGCTGTCCGAGCCCTCGACTGAAAAGCAGGTAAATAAACATCATGCAGAGACCAAAAAAGAGCCTTGAGAAAAGAATAGACCCAACGGACATATCCTGAACCTTATCCAGGAAAACCCCTATAGTACCGTAGATTATGCTGCCGATTATAACTTCGGAGTAAGGTTTGAAAGAATCTTCCTGTACAGGCATGGTCGAGAATTAAAGGACTGCAGATATATATTTTATGGACAAACTACAGAATTGTAAAGTAATGTACATTTATTTAGAAAGTGTAAAATTGGATTACAGGATTTATTCATCCTGTGCTCTTAACACTTCTTTATTCCCGAAAAATATCTGTCTACTAAAAGTTATCTTTTCTCCAAAGATCAGCTTTTTGATTAAAACGATATTATCCAGGCTTATTATAATTGCTGCAGCCAGTATAAAAATGGAGCCAATAAGCATCCCTCTATGAATAGGGTTTCCAAGTACCGTATAGTCAAAAAAGATACAGGAAACAGGTTCAAGAAGAGTGAGAATGCTACCTGTGATAGCATCTACTCCTGCAACACCTCTTATATAGAGTACTGCCCCTACGCCAGTAATCAAGACTCCAAAGAGCATAAGGATTTGAAGGTTTGCGGCAAGCACATGTCCTGGTACGGAAATTGCAAAGGGTGAAAGAAAGACCAGACTGATTACACTCTGCCAGAAGAGTTGAGTAAGTCCACTATATTCGTCTTTGAGGTAACGAACCGAAATTATTACTCCACTGCTGAAAAGGCCTCCTGCAAGTCCGAAAAACACTCCTTTAAGGTAACTGCTGCCAAAATCGAGATGTTCAAAACCCCCTTCAGGCCTTGTTATATAGAAGACGCCTATCAGGCCAAGGAAAAGGGCAAGAATAGTTTTTTGTGTGTTTTTTTCTCCTAGCAGGAGAGGTGCAAGAAAAGTCAGATATATGGGATCTGTATAAAGGAGCAGGACTGCCGAAGAAGCTCCCAAATACCTAATTGCAGAGTAATAGGAAAACATTTGCGAAACATACAGGATTCCCAGAAGAAGCAGGTAATTTTTCTTTCTTTTTAGAGAAAGCTGGCCTAAGTTACCGGTAATTGCAAGATAACATAGAATGGCTGAAAGTCCGAATAGAACTCTAAAAAATATAATTGAACCTACGGTCATTTCCCGTAATCCTTCCATGAAAATCCCAACGGTACCATAAATTATGCAAGCAGTTAGTAGCTCAAAATGGTGCTTAGAGGTGGCAGTCATATATTATTTAGAAACAGACAAATATATATGTATTTTTAGTAAGATAACATTTATTAGAATGGACAAAAGTTTCATGAGTAAGCAATAATTTAGTTCCAAAATTTTAATCTGATGCTTTATTTTAAACACAAATACGACATCATAAGACACTATATACTCAATAACTCAATGACTAAGCATTAGATCAATAAGCTACAAATAAATGACAGATATATCAGTTCTACAAATTTATTTTACCGACCAAAAAGTTCAGTTTCCTTGTTTTTTCAGGCTGAGAACTACATGCTGTCTGCTCCCAGTCCTGTAGATTGTAAGTCCTTTGAGTCCCTGCTTCCAGGCGTAAATTAAAGCTTGTTCGATATCTTTTTTTCCTGCGTATTCGGGCATATTGATTGTTTTAGAAATTCCGGCATGACAGTGGCGTTGGAACGCCGTCTGCACATTAATGTGAGCCTTCCAGTCTATGTCAAGCGCTGACCTGAAGATTCTCTTTTCTTCTTCGCTTACAATTTTCGGGTTTTCCACATTCTGCAGGGTGCCGTGCATATAGACGTGCTCGAGGAGCCAGTCATAGTCAACATCGGAAAGCTTTGGCATGAAATGCGCCTCGAAAAACGGATGGACAAGCATAAATTCCTTTCCCACTGTCTGAGTCCGCCTGTACACCCAGCTGAACACAGGCTCGATTCCTGCAGAACAGCCAGCAAGAATGCTGATTGTACCGGTAGGGGCGACTGCAGTCAATGAAGCATTTCTCATTGGAAGTTCCCATGTGGAGTTATCATGTTCCGGAAAAGGTCCCTTTTCTGTGGCAAGTTTTCTCGATTCCCGGACTGCAGCCCAGCTAATCTGCTCCATAAGCTTTTCTGCGAGCTCCCTAGATTCTGATGAGTCATAGGGCAGCCCAAGCTTCAAAAGCATATCATGAAAGCCCATTACTCCAAGCCCTACTTTCCGGGTCTTCTTTGTCGCAGTCTCAATTTCAGGAATCGGGTATGTATTTTTATCAATTTCATTATCCAGGAAGCGGACAGCTTTTCCGGCTGTCTCCCTGAGAAAGTCCCAGTTGATTTTCCCCTCTCTAACGAAAAGGGAAAGGTTTATGCTGCCAAGGTTGCAGGATTCAAAAGGCAGGAGTGGCTCTTCTCCACATGGGTTTGTGGAAGATATATCACCAAGTGACGGAGTAAAATTATCTCTGTTTATACGGTCATAAAAAAGGATTCCTGGTTCACCGTTTCTCCAAATCCCTTCAACAATCTCGGAAAAAATGCCTCCAACACTCATGCCTGTTTGCTTATTCCAGATTTCATAGATCCGACCTGCCTCAACAAGCTCCATGAAGGCATCAGGAATCAGAACAGAGATATTGAAGTTGCTCAACTCTCCTTCCAGGTGCTTTGCCCTGATAAAAGAAATAATATCCTTGTGTGAAATGTTGAGGACGCCCATATTGGCCCCTCGGCGTCTTCCAAAATGTTTTATAACATGGGTTGCCTCGTTAAAAAGCTTCATTAAGGCTACAGGACCACCAGCAGCACCATCAGCGCATAGACTAGGAGAACCTTCGGGGCTTAATTTTGAAAAATCAAATCCTGTACCTCCACCGGTTTTCTGGATCATGGCCGCAGTTTTGATGGCATCGAAAATCTCCTCTATACTATCCTCCACAGGAATCACAAAACAGGCTGCAAGCTGCCCGAATTCAATACCCGCGTTCATGAGCGTGGGCGAACTCGGGAGAAAAATCTTCCTGATCATCAAGTCTCGGAATTCTATAGATTCTTCTTCAGTTGTTGCAATTGCCTTTGCCACCCTGTCACAGATGTCCTCCCAATCTCTCTCCCCTTCTTGCAGATACCTGGTAAGGGTTTCAATAGTCAGAACATCCCATCTTTCTTTAGTTCCGCACACAAAAATCTCTTCTCCTGTGAATTCTCAGCAGGCTTCAGTTTTCGCTAAAAGAAGTTATACTAATATTATACGGGATTTTTTATCATTGTATCCGAAAATTCGATCAGAAATTGTGATCAGGAAGAATGTTTAGAAGGAATAATTAGGAGTAGCAACTCTAAAAAAATAACTATTAACCATAATTGGAAGAACAAGCATAATCAGAAAAGAATGATCGGAGAAAATGATCGAATTAGGAAACAGAATCTGAAGGAGAGATTGAAAACATTAAATGATATTCGAAAAGTCCAGTACATAAAAAATGAAAAATTAGGATTGACCTGAAATCAAGAAACTTCAGACCAGTTCAGCTTTTATAATTTTTACTTCGGTTTTAGGGCGATCCTGGCGTTCAGTTTTCACCTTTCCCATAGCGTCTACAACTTCCATGCCAGCTATTACCTTCCCGAAAACGGGATGCATCCTGTCAAGATGGCTATTGTTCACAAGGTTGATAAAGAACTGGCTCCCACCCGTATTTGGGCCTGCATTTGCCATGGAGAGAGTCCCCTTATCGTTCCGGTTATGCTTTGTGAATTCGTCCGGGATTTCATAGCCTGGACCTCCCATACCCGTTCCTGTCGGATCTCCGCCCTGAATCATGAATTTATCAATGATCCTGTGGAAGATAACTCCGTCATAGAATCCTTTATCTACAAGTTTTGCAAAATTCCCTGCCGTTATCGGCATGTCCTCAAAAAGCTCGATTGTTATGTCGCCCATAGTAGTATGCAGAATAACTTTCTTTCCCTTCCATAAAGCCATTTCTCTTCCTCTGCCGTCTTTTATCCGATTTAGATGTGACCTGTCTTTTTGTTGACTTTTTGTGCACTTTATGCTCGCCTTGCATGTAAATGCTTCGCCGGCATTACAAAAAGTGAAACATCACTCAGTCATTTTAGTTTTGCTCAAGCTTAGGAGAGAGTTCGGAACGTCGGGCACTTCGAGAAGGAAAGTCAAATGGAAAAAATATTTTAGTTTCGATTTATTGTGTCTGGTTAGACGCGCCCACGTGTCCCAATGATAGTGATTTGATAGAAGAAAGAAAAAAGGAGGACTTTACTCCCTGATAGATGTACTTTTTTATTAATATGAATATAAAATTATATTTAAAATGAATACTATTATATAAATTTTTTGAATAGATTCTACCAATATTTCGTCTTCTGCGATAGAGCTTCGAGCCTTATTTTTAAATTTTTAATATAAAGGAGCTTAAATTTTAAAAAAGATATGCAAACCCCTTCAAAGTCTTTATTCTTCCCATTTTCAGGTCATCTTTTTACTCATTTATTTCATACAAATTCCTATGTTATTATATACGGCTCAGTTTATTTCTGAATAGAAAGAAATTCCATTAAGTTCCAACTTAATAGTGAGGGGAATTTGTATGAACAGGTGTAATGTTATTTACCTGTTGGTAGCCGCAGGACTCTTACTTATAATATCTGTAATTTCAGCTTCAGCAGAGACAAATGCAACCAACGAAACAAATCCGATAGAAAACCTAACGTCTTCGTATAACGAAACTGGACTCGTGGAACGGGAAATAGCCCTGAACATCCATTTCCTTACATCCATGCTGCAAATGCTTGACCTCAATCTTAACCTTATAAACGAAACCCTGAACGCCCATCTCAAAGAATACCCCTTCCTGAAACCTACAATCGAAGGGACTAATGAAGGCATAAAAACAGTGGATTCAATAATCGCTGTCATGGAATTGAATCCTGATAACCCGAATGATACAAATGTTACCCTGAGTTCCTTAAACGAAACCATGGCACAGATCAACTCTAGCCTCGAATACCCGGATGGAATGATCAAAGCTGCTAATTCAACGATGGGAGAGTCTAATATTACTACGCCTATGATTGGGGATATGTATAAAAGCGTAAAAACGATGGTTTCGCTTCTTGATCAATTTTAATCTTTAATTCGAGAGTGAAGTTATGGAATTTATACAATGAATAAAGGAACATTTAAGCCTTCATTAGTAATCCACTGAATCGTTTTTAAACGGTTTTAAAAACCAAATTCATATAACTTCCCTGCTCAATAAATGATGGAATTAATAGTCAAAAAAGTTGAGGTAAAAAGTACTCCCATTCATTTTTGTCTTTTATTCAAAGAATTTAACGTTTTTTTTTAGGAAAAATCGCCCGCTAAAAGCCAATTGAGTGATATTTGCCCTTAGGGACTGGGACAAGTTGCCGTAATTAGAAAGCCCAATCTTAACAAGCCTCGTCTAGAGTGATTTGCCGAAAAGCAAAATTAAAAATTTGAAGAGTAGTCGGTAAGAAAAATAGACAGAAACAGCAAGAAATTAAGAAGACAATTTCTACAGAGATTTCTACAGAGTAAAGTATACAAAAACAATTCAAAATAGAAATATCCAAACAGTATCAAAAAAACAATCTGAAATTGAAGTAGTATAGGGTGAGTATGGCAGCGATCCAGAGTTCCCGAAGACTCGCGTACTTCAGTACAGTAAGGAACGTGGA
>MCHG01000278.1_pt1 | contig 20684 bp, 17 predicted proteins | sample 787351 | NCBI WGS metagenome assembly MCHG01 (sample SAMN05430296, study PRJNA330682) | permafrost metagenome | biome: Cold desert; feature: permafrost; material: soil; isolation source: enrichment culture inoculated with soil incubated with H2/CO2 at 20 degrees... ... | reverse complement strand
GCAAATAATGTAACGTCAATTCCCCTTTTTACCAGCCCTTCGGTTAATAAAGATACTACCGATTCCCATGGGCCATATTTTTTAGGTGGTGTGCTCCAGGCAATCGGAGATAACATTGCAATTCTTATAATAATACCCCCAAAAATACTTACATCCTATAATTTAGTTTTAATTTATATTTTTGATTTTTAGTAATATTCAGATATCCTGTCGTGTCCGTGAGTCATTGATCAAATCTGAAAAAACGACTTCCCCTGTGTTTGGGTGAAATATAGAGAGATTCTTATTCTAAAGGTTTTCAATAACCCACCCCACTGCCAGATATCCCAATCAGCCTATTGATTTTAGTTTTGAGTTGTCAAAAATATGTAATTTCCAACCTATTCAAAACTGAAAAACATAATCAATAGCCAACAATTAAAGAAAATGAGCTAAAAAACTTGCCCATTAAATTTTAAATAAGATGGCTAATGATTTGTTTTCCCAAGCTGAATATTTACGATTTTTTTTCTAATTTAATATCGCCTTTTTTTGCATCGCTGGAAATTCCCATATTTTCTTCAAACCATCTGCAGTATTCTTCAGGGCACTGTGTTTCAGGGCAGCCATGGATATAGTCCAGGACATCGCGAATTTTCGCGCTGGCCATTGATACTGACACATCCGCACTTCCATAATAAATTCTGATTTCATCATCCACTAAGACCCATCCGCAAGGGAAAACAACATCATTAACGTCTCCACTGCGTTCATACATTTCACGGGGCCCGAAAACCCATCCCTCTGATCTATGGAGCACTTTCCTGGGGTCTTCAAGATCGAGAAGGGCCAATCCAAGCCTATAACTTGCTTTAGAAGTTGTCTGGCGTACCCCATGGTACATAATTAACCATCCATCAGATGTACGGAGTGGCTGCGGGGATAATCCGATTTTTCGTGCATCCCACCATCCACCTTCTCGAGCATATAGAAGAACCTCGTGACCTCCCCAGTATTTCATATCCGGAGAAAAGGATATCCAGATATTTGCCTTCGCACCACCTGATACAGGCCTGTGTACCATTGCCCACATGCCATTAAATCTTACAGGAAAAACAGCAGCATCTTTATTTTCAGGAGGCAGGGTAGCTCCTACTCGATCAAAATTACGGAAATCTTCGGTAAAGGCAAGAGCCGGTAAGGGACCTGAATCCGAAAAAGCCGTATACGTTACAGCCCATTTTCCCATCTCGTCTATGTAAGTTATACGCGGATCCTCAATACCATATATCTCTTCAGGGTAATTTACAGGATCCGGAGAAAAGGTTGGTTCTCTGTCAATTTCCCAGCCGTCGATTCCGTTCTTACTTTTGGCTACTGTAAGGTGAGAAAAGCCCCTATGGTCTTCAACACGCACCATTAATAAAGTTGTACCATCAACTATAGTTGCTGCAGGGTTAAACACTGAATGGGCCTGATACGGCCAGTCTTCAACAGTAAGTATAGGATTTTTCTTACACCTTTCGAACAGTTCTCCATGGTCTTTCCACATCGTGTTACCTCCATCATTCCGCCTGATTTGCTGATAACAGATTCTTTATTCTCTGCAGAGCCCCTTCATTTGCTTCATCACTTACTCTGGATTGCAATATTGTACTGAATGCTTCATTTTCATGTTTATTTAAAGAGCTCAAAGCCATAAGGTAGCAAATTACAGGTTCTGCACCCTGATTATAGTTCATGCCTTCGCTGTTGAGCCCGTCGCAGACTGCACCTGTTGAGCAGTCGTGCATAACAGTTCGCAAGCGGTTTCTGCCCATGAAATATTCAAAAGAATATTTTGCGAGTTCCAGATATTTCCTTTCGCGCACGATCTCATAAGCCGAAACATAAGCCTGAGTTAGATAACCTGCTTCTATAGGCTGTTGGTCAAATAGTGGTTTTTCTCCATTGTAGGAGTACCAGCCTTGATTTCCAACCAGATCAAAAAAGTCGCCTCTCCATTGAATCTCAGTAAGGAAATCCAGTGTAGCAAGGCCAATTTTTCTGTAAGTTTTGTTTTTGGTATAATCATACGCTAGTAAAAGAGATTCACTTAATTTTGCATTGCTATAGGTAACTGTGGGTTCAAACCAGTTCCAGTCGTCTTTATGGTTAGTCTCATATAAATCGACCAGAGAATCTGCAAGCTTGACAAATATAGATTCAAAGGCTTCTTTCTCTACAAGAGAGTCTACGGACTTGACAGCATCCCTGGGTGAATTGAATATAGACCCGAATTCATCTACATCTACACCTGCCCTGAACATCTCATGCAAACCGCACATCGTATAGGCTTTTGCCCTCGGGTGGCTTAGATTTTCCATTTCCTGTTTGGATTTGCGGACAAGGGTATATGCAAGCGTGCGTATGTTTTTTGAGAGATAAGAGCAGCTTACCACATGTCCAAGCCCGTAAATAGCACGCCCGAGAGTGTCTTCACTGCCTTTTTCATCCAAAAATTCTCTTTTATAGCTCATGAAATTATGAAAATGACCCGTATCAGTCTGGGCATATTCAAGGAAGCTCATGTATGTTGCAATTAACTTCCAGTGCTCTTCGGCTTTTTCTTCACTATTTATTAACTGTGTCACAGCAACAAGAGCCCTGCCCACATCATCAGTGCTGTACCCATAACGGAGAGCAGGCACACCAAGATCGGTGTGCTGTATAATGCCCACATCATCGGTCAATAGCTTAAGGTGATCAAGTTTAACTTCAGGCAGCTGGTTTGGGAGGAAATTGAATCTGTTTTGTATTTTGGGACAGGTATTGTAGTTCTTTAAAGCCTTATGGAAGACAGTAGTATATTCTTTGCCAACGTTTTCCCATGTCATTTTTCTGCCAAAATCGTATGCCTTTTTGCGCATAATATCACACTCTTCTGGATTTTCAATTAAGTATAAGAGGGATTTTTCAAAGCCTTCAGTATCTCTGAAATCTACAAGTAACCCACGATTATCGGAAAGCATTTCCTGGGCGTACCAGTAAGGAGTGGATACTATCGCTTTCCCCATACCTATGGCATAGGTCAGAGCGCCGCTTACTATCTGTTCTCTGGAAAGATAGGGAGATGCATAAATGTCACTGGCAAGGATGTAAGTGCAGAGTTCTTCTTTTTCGACAAATTTGTCATGGAATACTACATTGTTCTCAAGCCCGAGTTCTGAAACCTTGTTTTTGAGATATTGTCGATATGCTTCTCCATTTCTCTTTTTGACCCCAGGATGCGTGGCGCCCAATATAAGGTAAACAAGGTCAGGGTATTTGTTTACAACATCTGGAAGGGCATCGAGCAGACTTTCGATCCCTTTATTCTGGCTCAGCAAGCCGAAAGTGAGAACAAGTGGAGAACCCTTCAGATTTAACATTTTTTTATACTTCTCGCAGTTGTTGAACGGATAGTCAGGAAGTCCATGAAAGATTACTTCTATTTTGTCCTCAGGAGCCTCATAAACATCTTTTAGCATATCAACTGCAGTCTGGCTCATTACAACCAGTTTTTCGGAATACCTGATGAGCTTTTCGGTGGATACTCGATATTCAAGTTCAGGCTCCCGGATAACAGTATGCATTGTGGTTATTACGGGCTTATCTATTCCTGACAGAATAGCGTAAATGTAATCGCCTGCATCCCCCCCAAAAAGGCCGAATTCATGCTGAAGACATACGATATCTGCATCAGATTGGTTTATATAATCTGCAGCCCGGTAATAGTCCTCTATTTTGTCTCTTTCAATTTGAAAAACTACCTCTTCCGGGTAATTGTAAGTTTCAGAAGGATCATTCAAAGCAATAACTTCACAATGAACGTCTTTATATTCTCCAGAAACCGAATTCAAAAGATCAGAAGTGAATGTAGCAATCCCACATTCTTTTGGAACATAAGTTCCTATAAATAATATTCTCAACTGCTTATTCAATTAATTCCCTCCAAAATTACATTAATTTATTTCCCATTTTCCCCAATAATCTATTTACAAATCACATATCTTCGCCTGGAATCATCAAAAACTTCCATGACTTCGTCTGGAAGCTCGTTAAAAACTTAGCTCATTAAAAGCTTAGCCTATTGAAAACTTCCATGACTTCGTCTGGAAGCTCGTTAAAAACTTAGCTCATTAAAAACCTAGCTCGTTAAAAACCTAGCTCGTTAAAAACTTAGCTCGTTAAAAACTTAGCTCGTTAAAAACTTAGCTCGTTAAAAACTTAGCTCATTAAAAACTTAGCTCATTAAAAACTTAGCTCATTAAAAACTTCCACGCCTACCTTATGTTTATATACCCCTCAATCTGACTAACTTCTCTTGATGAGTTCATCTTCCATGATTAGGTATCTTTGCCTTTTACATATCTTACATTGAGTATACTGTTTATGTATTATATAAAGGTATAGTTTCTATACTTGGTAGGTCGACATTAAAAATTTAGATAGTTCTCGAGATAGCGTTTTTCTGACATTCTGCAAATTTATATTGTGTTTAGGCTTAGTTAACATATAGCTCAAAGCTCACGACTTATATAAGCAACGAACCATTTTTGGCTCTTCGCTGTTTTGTGAGGGTTAAAAATAATTATTCATTTAGAAAGTCACTATTCCAGAAAGATAAACATCGATCTTGAATTTGATTTTTCACAACGAATGTTTCTAAATGTTACAGTTTTCCCTCTATATTAAAGAAGTAATCATTTGTATTCAGTTAAGATGCAAAAAGTCTAAAAGTGTTATTTTTTATGCTAAATATCTAAAATTCATGTAAGAAAATCGCTACACATGGTATTCGAAGTTGTGCATAAAAATCGTTAACCAATGAAAAATGAAGAAGTGATCTGAATTCCCAGGCGAAACAGCTAAGCACTATTCAAAGGCTCGACGGTCTCGATGACTTTCTGGAAATGATCTGAATTCCCAGGCGAAACAGCTAAGCACCCTGTTTTTGCAATAATATTTATTATGGGAGGTAATGTGTTTTCCCACAAAAACGCTATCATTAAAAATACTCTGAATAAAACAAGTTACCTGCCGAAATTAGGATATAGAACTTTTTAACTTGAAAAATTGCGCAAAAATAGAATTGCCGGCATTCTTCAAAGAGATATTTGCCGGCCTCTTGAAAACTCCGTAAGTAAATTAGGATGCACGCGCTTTAAGTGCCTTGAGGATTCGAATGTCTATGTTATACCGGATAGATTTCCCTATTTCTCTTATCATGTTCAGTTCTACGTTGTCCAGAACATTTGCATAGCGGATAATCACAAAGTAAACGATAACAAAAGCTGCATATTCCCAGTTTGCTCCGGACAGCAGGAGTGCTTTTCTGGCAGCAAGCATGGACACGACCATGAAGGCACTTATAATGGTCAACTTCCTGTACATCGGAGTGAATGGATGCATATTTTGCTTCTTCCAGGCCCTTAAGGTCATCAAGACTTCGATAGCCGCAAAAGATACAGCAGATGCAGTCGCTGCGCCTGCCATACCAAACTGGGGTATGAGTAAGAAGTTAAGAATGGCATTAACACCTGCACTTGCTACCGAACACTTCAGCAGGAAGTCAGAATCTCCGGATGCTATTATATTATGATAGCAAAATCCGAAGTACGAATTTGTCACAAATCCCAGAGCAAGGATACGCAGGACAAGAGCACCACTTGCATATTCTGCTCCATAGAGTTTCGTGAGAATAATCTCAGGATATACGAACATCAATGCAAAGACCGGGAAGGTGAGCATAAAACACCATTTAGTCATTATTTGGTAGATAGAGCCAATTGACTGGATATTGTTTTCCCCCCACAATTTTGATGTTACGGGAATGTACACAAAGCCCATGGAGTTGATAATCATAGACAGAAACCCTACGAGCGGGTATACTGCACTGTAAATTCCGACTACTTCAGTTGACTCGAAATAGCCAAGAATTAAAGTGTCTGTCCAGGTCATGAGGTTTAATAGAGTAGCGCTTATCAAAAGTGGGAATGAATACCTGATTAGCTGTTTGGTTGGCTCGCTGAATCTCAATTTCCATTCAGGTTTTAATGGGGGTTTCTTGATGAAGTAAACTGACATTATTCCGAACGTGAATATCATGGAAAGCAGGTCAGAGAGCACTACTCCACGCAAAGACACACCCATAAACACTGCAGCTGAAGCAAATACTAGCAGGGACACCGGTCTTATGATATTGTAGAAGTACATGTTGACACTCGTGCGGTCAAATCCCCTGTAAATTGCCACTGCCACGTTCAGGAGTATGGTAAACGGGATGGCAAAGATCATTATCCTGATTACTGACAGGATTTCGCCTTGCACGTCGAACCCTTTCCCGGCTAAATGTTCAAACAGAACCGGTGAGATCAGCATGGCAAGCACACCGGCAATCAGGCCCATAATTATGGCTGAGATTATTAATTCATGAATCTTTTGTTCCTCATTACTTCCCCTGAAAAATGCAATATACCTGGGCACGCCTTCATTAAGCCCGAGTGTTGCTACTGCGCCTGTGATTGATATTACCATAAGCGCAAGGGAATAGATTCCTAAGTCGGCTGGCGAGAGGTACGAAGTGAGCACTCTTTTAATAAGGATCTCGAACAGCAGTCCAGCAAGGGTTCCGGCAAGTATTACACCGGAACCCGTAACTATCCGGTTGACCGAGTCGTTAACTGACATGTTAACACCATTTTATTGCTCTTGTTCCAATCTTCCAGGACTAACGGAAAAAAACAGAATTCTGTTGTCCAGCTAGTAACGACTTGTAAACCAGTTTCTGTCAACTCAAGGTTGGTATTTAAGGAGTTATTCTCTGCAGTCTCTTTATTTTTCACTTATTTTCCTTCTTTCCCATTCATTAAAACAATTTTAATACTGATTACACTCTAATTATTTTTAAACCTTTTCTTCTGAATTTGGGCTTTTTAGAGATACTCTAGTTTGAGAGAATTTGTCCATGGACAAGGATCGAATCAAAGCAAATATGCGTAGATACACCAGGGTATTTCGGCACAAAAAACGTGAAGTTAAGCCTTTGAATATTTAGATGAGCTTAAAAAAGTTAAGAGATTAGGCATGGGGCCAATTACGAGAACCGCAAACAAAAGCATGTTCTCTCAAATCTAACCAAAAAAGATGAATTATAGTTTTGCTGTCCGAACTTAATGTACACAAAGTTAGCTATTTAACATGGTAAATAAGCTTTGAATTCAAATTGAAGTGATATAATACTTTAATTAAATCAAAAAGATGATGTTTTAACCTTCTTTTGACAGTACAAATTCCATTTAGTATGAAACCTCATCTTTTCATCAAAAATCATTTTACAGCCTCCAAAAATTCAATCAAAATGACCTCTTATTTGTTACTTTTCAACCAAGTTGTGTAAAAAAACGGAGTAAGTAAGGAGTTTTATTTCACTTTAGCAGTTTTGCCATCCAATTTTTTATACAGTATTTAATATTTTTTCCGTTATCCATACTATCAGCCAAATTCAATATCAAAAATTCGATCAAAAATTGAAAAAATAATATTCAAATACAAATGCTCCTGTAACCATATATAGAACAAAAAACAATAAGTATGAACATTATGACCCCGATACACAAGGAAAGTCCCACTTACCAGGAATTTATCGTAGGCACCGAACCGCCGGTTAAAAGGACGGAAAAAGCGCTCTGGTTCGTATTCAGGGGTCGCGAGATTCTCATCAAGATCCATAAAAACCCTGGGGCGATTCCTAAATTACTGGACTTTGGAGAACTTGGGCTTTCTGGGGTCAGGGAGCAGTACCTGGGCATGCTTGACGGAACACACTGCTATTCCATAGAACTTCACGAGGAGGCACACCCACCTGAGGGAATGAAGTTTGTAGACCTCAGGCAGGCCTATTCAGAGATGAGTGAGGGATGCTTTGCGCTTGTGAACAAGGCAGTCCAGGTAATGGAGTGGGACAGGACAAACCAGTTTTGTAGCCGGTGCGGGACAAAGACCCTGCAGAGACCCGGAGAAAGAGGAAAGGAATGTCCTGACTGCGGAGAGCTTTTCTATCCAAGGATCTCGCCAGCTGTAATCGTACTCATCAGAAAAAAGCATGAGATTTTACTTGCAAGCTCGCCTAATTTCCCCCCAGGTATGTACAGCTTAATAGCCGGTTTCGTTGAACCTGGAGAAACAGCCGAAGCTGCAGTTGCCAGGGAAGTTAAGGAAGAAGTAGGAATAGAAGTTAAGAATATCACTTATTTCGGGACGCAGGCCTGGCCGTTTCCGAATTCTCTTATGATAGGGTTTACCGCAGAGTATAGTTCAGGAGATATCCTTCCTGATGGGTTCGAAATAGAAGATGCACAATGGTTTTCGGCTGAAAAACTGCCTGCACTGCCTGGAAAAATCAGCATATCCAGAAAGCTGATCGACCATTTTCTTAAAGAAGAAGGGATTGAAATTTAAGAGCTTTTTTTCCAGTTGAGTCTTTAAACCATATTTTAAAGAGCGTTTAAACCATACTATAAATGCTCTTTATCGTCCATGAAGTACTTACGTTGGACACTTGAGAAACCTGTATTTCCCTAAAACTTTCTGTCTACAGCGCAATACCTAAAAGTAAAAAACACTTTTTTAAATATGCAGGTTTTACTAATAAGGGCATTAGTTCAATTCTTTTTCATGGGAGACACTTAAATGGCAAGTAAAGTCTATTTCGCAGACCTGAGGGCGAGAAACCCGCAGGAAAGTACGATCATGAAGATTCAGAAGCTTTTTGAAGAGGTAGGTTTTGTCGAGCTTCTGGGCGTAGACGACCTGACCGCAATCAAGATCCATTTTGGGGAGTACGGAAACGATGGGTACATTAATCCTGTTTTTGTCAGGCAGGTAGTAGAAAAGATCAGGGCAGCAGGAGCAAAGCCATTTATTACGGATACGAATACTCTGTATTCCGGGAGCCGGCATAATGCAGTTGACCACCTGACAACAGCGATAGAACACGGTTTTGATTATTCCGTTGTCAGGGCTCCGCTTATTATCTCAGACGGGTTGAAGAGCCAGAACATATCAGAAATTGAGATTGGACTCAAACACTTCAAATCCGTAAAAATAGGGTCAGATATTGCTGCCGCAGATTCTATGATTGTGATGTCGCACTTCAAAGGGCACATTGTGGCCGGTTTCGGTGGAGCTGTCAAGAACCTGGCAATGGGCTGTGCCCCAGCAGCCGGCAAAAAGGATCAGCACTTCAGGACAAGCCCGCATGTTGTTGAAGAAAAGTGTATAGGCTGCGGGAAATGCGTTCAAATCTGTCCTGTAGGAGCTGCTTCCCTTCTAGGGGAGGTTTCAAGGATAGAACCTGAGATCTGTATAAGCTGTATGCAGTGCTTTGAAGTCTGTCCCTCAAGTGCTATCGATATAGACTGGGAACATGATATCCCGGAGTTTCTGGAGTGCATGACCGAGTATGCATATGGCGCTGTAAAAGGAAAAGAAGAAAGGGTAGGTTATATCAACTTCCTGCTCAAGATCACGCCCGACTGCGACTGTGTACCCTGGAGTGACGCCCCGATTGTCCCGGACATAGGAATCCTCGCCTCAAAAGATCCTGTTGCCCTTGACCAGGCAAGCTACGACCTTGTAAACAGGCAGAAAGGACTTGTCAATTCCTCTTTGCATTCTAACCACGAAAAAGGAGCCGATAAGTTCAGGGGCGTCTGGCCAATGGTCGATGGGACTCACCAGCTTAAGTATGCTGAAGAGATCGGACTTGGAAGCCGGGATTATGAACTTATTGAGATATGAACTCGTTGATATATGAAATGGTTGAGATTTGAGTTATTCTACGCGAATTAACTCTTCTTAACAATATTTTCCTTTTTGTTCATCTGCATTGCAAGAAACTGCTGCATTTATGGATTGACTCTGAGATCAACTTTAATTGATTTGATCACAAATCTATTTTTTAAAAAGATAAATATAGCAGATATCCCCAGTTAATATATGAGATAATGTTACCCAACTTTACTGGAGATGAATGCGAGTGACCGTCTGGGAATATGATGTTAAAGAGATAAGGTTCAGTGAATGGTCAAAAACAAAAGAAGATCTTAATAGCCTCGGAGTCGAAGGCTGGGAACTCATCAAGTTTGCGGAAGAGATCGACGAAAATGGTATGATCACGGCTGTTTTCAAAAGGCCGGTCGATTATGTTGATGCAATGGCTTAAATGTGGATGCGCGGTATTAATATAATATACTGTCTTAATATTATTTTTGCATCCTATGTTTCTTGTCCGTTTTTTGCACTTTTTTACTCTCAAGATAGATCACCGGCCTTCAAAATGACAGAAGTCAAAATCAAATTTCAGCAGGTCACGTGGAACATTGCAATGGTCTTCCCCTTGCTTTTGTTCCAGAGTTTGATTGCTTTCGGGGTGCTAAGGAGTTTTGCCTTGAGATCTTTCTCCCCGAAAAATTTCCTGGCTTTTTTTGAAAGTTCAACGTAACCGGTCTGACCGGTTCCTATGACTATCTTCTCCGCTCCTTTCTCATAGATATATTTCGCCTCTGCAAGCGAGATTTTATGGGAGGTCCCGTAGACTTTTTTCGAAAGCTTTTTCCTGCGCTTTTCTATCTGCCCACCCATACGGATAAGGACATCATAATCAAAGGTCTTCCCGTTGACCGTAATCGAACCGAAACTGGTTGAATTTATCTTTGGCTTCATGACTATCTCCCCTCATAATTACCTCTCTTTTATTGCCTTTTTCCCATTTCGCTGTTAGTTTCTGTTCTTACTATGTTTTGATATTGAAGAATCCCTAATGCAACTGTTCAGGACAATTGTATATTGGGTTATCTGCTTATATCCCAGTAAGAAACAATTTGCTGAGGCTCCTAATCAAAATTTTCGTTATCAGTCTTCTCGTTCTCGCGTTTATATAGAGCCAGAAAGCTTATCAAGACTCTTTTTGATCCGATTTAACAGGTTTTCCAGTCATCCTGAAAGTATAGGTAATTTTTAAATCAGGCACTGTGGGATCAGGGAGAAGTCCCATACCGTTTCTTGTTGTCGAGAGCTTGAACAAGTAACTGTTAATTATTGAGCTTATCTCAAAAGCCATTTTATTCATATCATTTAGAGTTTTTAGAACTACTTTCACGATAAGAAAATCAATTGGTCATTCAAAATACGAGTTCAAAGAAGCAAGTTTTGAGTTTTGGGACCGGCTCATAGAGAACTTAGTTCAGTAAATAAGATTCCTATGCTTCTATAATTGACAAGACTAACCTTATTGATAACAATAGAAATACCTGGGTTCGGGAATAAAGATGAAAATAAGTGCACGCAATGTTCTGAAAGGCAAAGTCAAAAGAATAGTCCATGGAGCTGTCAACTCAGAAGTGATAGTCGAACTTCCGGGTGGCGTGGAAATTACTTCAATTATCACGAAAAATTCGGCCGAAAATCTGGATTTGAAAGAAGGGCATGAGGTATATGCAGTAATTAAAGCCACAAGCGTAATGCTAGCGTCTGATTGACCGGTCTGATTTTGGCGCTGTACAATAGAACGCTCTTACTACAACAATTTTTACTGCCTTAAAGCAGGTTGTTGATCCTTTAATGCTTGAAAAACGATTTGCCAACGCGAATTCATAACGAAGCAAATCTCTAAGAAAGCAGATTATCCTGAAAGTCACATCTCTAATAGAGGAGGAGTTATTTTGCAAAAGGAATACACAGAACCGTCTTTTCAGCCTGAGCCAATACCTGATCCGGAGCCGCACCCGACTCCTTCGCCTGAACCGATACCTTACCCGGAGCCAGACACTGAGCCTGAACACAAATCAAAGAAAACAAAGTAACTGCAGGCAAATATACAATAAGTATGATCACAAAAATTTACATAGCTCATTGCGAGCAGGATGAACCACTTGCCCAGGAACTTACCCTTGCACTCTGGGCCGTGGAACTTGAGAGTTTTTCCGCCCTGTACAGGAAAGCTCTAATCCTTTCCCTGGCCGATAGGATACGTTTTGGCATCCGCCAGTCAGACTGCGTTATCCCAATCCTCACAGAGGAAGGTGCAAAGTCTCCGGAAGTAAACCAGGAAATCGGCCTGGCAATCGGAGCCGACCAGTTTATAATTCCGCTTGTAGAGACAGGAGTGAAACTGCCTATCCTGATACGTCACCTCCAGCCCATCTGCTTTTCTCATGATACTTATGGGGGTGCTCTGGGAAAACTGATACAGAATATAAGGCAGCTCACCAGGCTTGACTGGCTGAAGATAAAATGCCCATACTGTGGAGAGGAAATGACCCAGTATATCTCGCCTGAGGAAGAGGTAGAAAGAGCTATCATTGCAGGAAAGCACCTTGAGACAAGATGCAGCTACTGCCAAAAAAATATATCTCTGGATCCTAGAACCTTCAGGCCCATACTGTGAGCAAATAACGAAGGAAGGAAATTATGGAAAAAAGAGTTAAAGATGGACCAGGAGAGCCTATGGTGGCTCAATCCAAAATGGATGAATCTACAGTGAGTGAGCTAGAAGTTAAAGGAATAGAAGACCTTACCCCAATGGAAAGGAAACACCTGCTCTTGCAACTTGCCCGCGATGGAGTGAAAGATCCTTCTGCAGGCCCATGGGAAATAACTGATATCATTAGGGGTGAATGGAAAGCTGTTAAAGCTACATTAACTCAGCCAATAGAAATTGGCGTAAAAGACATAGGAAGGGCCGCTATCTTTCAGGTGTCGCTGGATATAACAAAATTAGAAAGAGAACTTGAAACAGCGCAAGAGGAGTGATTCTGGAAGTACGGAAGCTAGCATTAAGAAATAAAAGATACGTTGAAAATGTCAGATGAAAACCTCAGAAACAGATAATTTATAGGCCCGTTACCAGTTTATAGAAATAAGATCACTGATAGATTACTGAAGTTATCTGTGAGACTGCATATATGCGAGACTGCATATCTATAAAAACCATATACTTTAGCTTTGAAGCGACTAATGCAATCATACATATCGATTTACATGTATAGGTTTATAGAAAAAGCAACAAGAATAACATATTTCTTACGGATGGTATCTTAACCGAATACATATGGAAAGCTATTAAAGAAATACCAGAAAATCAAGTGAAAATGTTTTAGTTCAAGAAAAATGCAGGAGGGCTGTTAGCCTCCTGATTTTTGTGTCAAACAGATTACTGTCGCACTTTCCATAACTTGTCTCACTCCCTGCAACAAAATCTCGAAGGGAGTTAATGAATTTCTTCCGGCTGATCTTGCTCTTTTGACAGATTCTATCAAATTACCATATCTTGAAAGAAAATCCAGATAACTTAAAATTTCGGAGCCCAGGCAGGATTTACTTTTATACTCGTCCCCATTTGACAATTGATTTGCCTTAGAGCAAATTCATTTACCGCGGAATTCCTTGCTGACATCGGCAGCGTTGGTGTATTCTTTTTCTGGAAGGCTCTCAAGAACCTGAATTACCTCCTTACTGGCACCATGTTTTTTGGCGTGTTGAATGAGAGCCTTTTTATGTACAGGATAGTCTATATCTTTTAGAGACTTTTGAACCTCAATAGGACTGGTTTGCATAAATTTCCCCCTCTTATTTTTGCTTTATTTGTCTTCTAATTTCTTGCTAACATCAGCAAGGCGCTATATTCCTTTAGAGTAGACCTTTCAGAAGGTCTGGAACATCACTGCTATCTTTTTTTCTTCGGTACTTTTACAAGGTAATCTTTTCTGCGGGATGAACGTGCCTGCTATAGACTCCTCAATCTGGTTTAAACCCCTCTTTACGAGTTCACATCCCTAGATCAGGTATCTATTGCCTTTCCCATTTTAGTTGCCCACCCTTCACTTAGTATTATGAAATATATATTATAAAAAAGAATTCAACCGAAACGTTTAGCAGAAGATGATTATTTAGGTCTAGTAACTCTTTATTTTTTGTTAGTATTAAGAAGCTGAAGGTACCTCGAAACAAGGGTTTCGAGCTAACTCCGATAGAACCCGTGTCTCAGGTACAACTTGGTTCAGAACAGGAAAATTAAAGGAAAACTCTACTTACAGAGGCTGCCCAAATAGAAAAAAATACTCCATCAGAAAATAAGTTAACCACATATAAAAAAAACTTTCTTGAAAGCAACTAAGCTTCAGAGTCCGTAATATAAAAAAATGATGTGTGTCGAGCTTTGATTATGAAATATAAATTTAACGCTTGAACTATCTGAAATTCCATTAATTGCTCCTGCTGGCCAGACTGCAGGTCTAAATAGGAATTGTACCAGAAAAAGCAGAAAAAACAAACACATGCAATAAGAACTTCAAATCTTAGATAAACCCGATGATATAAATTAGTGGTCGTTGCCGTGAGTTATTGATCAATTCTGAAAAACGAGTATTACCCCTGCATTTGAGGGAAACGCAGAGAGATTCTTGTGCTCGCTTTTTTCAGTAACTCGGGGGCACGATCATTATAGAAATACATCATATAAGCCATAATTGGAGTTACGTTTTTTAACTACACCCGACAATCAAAGCTACAACGTTTTCCCGGTGGTTCTCAATCTCTTCTTTTGTTGCATCTTTTAACCATTTTGCTCCCCCATGGATTGCGTGGTCTCCGCAGATGAAGAAAACTGTGCCTTTTTCTGCTTTCCGGAAAATCTTACTTAAATTTTCATCCACCGCTTCTGCTGCTTTTTTCAGTTCTTCCCAGTTTTTTGCCCTGTGCGAAAAGCGGTCAAGAGATCTTAGATGCACGGCCAGGATGTCGGGCCTTTCCTTGAGGGATTGTAAGGCATACTCGGTGATCTTCCGGTCATAGTCCAGAATATCTTCGGAATCCGGGACTCCATAAAAACTTTTTAATCTTCCTCTGAAACTCTCTGCGCCTTCTGACTCGATAACTGCTGAAGCTTTCATGCCTGCCCTGCAAGCCCATTCCATTATGCTTCTCACTTTTGGGTTTTCAGGATTTTTTGCTGTTTCAGCATAGATGTCCGCTGTTGAGTAAATGTTATGCTCCTCTGGCAAGTACCCTGTAAAGATTGACGCAATAGCAGGAGATGTTATTGCTGCCGTGGATTTGCATTTAAATACGAGACCTTTCTCGGCAAGCTCGTTCAAATTCTTCAATAATGGAGAAAAGCTCCTGTAAAGGGAGTATCCTAGACTGTCAACCACTATAATTACCGCTCTTTTGCAACCTCTTTCCTTTGCGTAGTTTTCGACTTCAGGAATTGGCCTGCCAGAAGGCGGAACCATAGGGATTTTCAACAGTCTTGAAATCGTGGGGGCAATGTCTATCGTGCTGCACTCAAAAATTTTCATATACTCTCCCTATATTATCTGAAAAGCCAGTTTATATGCATTTCCCAGATTGCTTATTTTTTTAATTATACAGGGTTAATTTTGGGCCTTTTGCAGAAATTATTCTGGACTCTTGAATTATCAGCAGAGCTCTTCAAAAGCGTATGAAAGAGAAGGCTGTTTGTGGAGTTGATTAAATAGAGTAGAACGACTATGATTACCCACTATTATTTTATATGGTTCCAGCCTGAGAATTTCTTTCCTGCTGATATCCATTGGGTCTTTATTTTATATTTGGTATATAAATAGATTATATCAATTTGTGTAAATTTATATACTCTTGATTTCAAAAGAGATACCAGGAAACAATTTATTTTCTTTATATAAGTATATGAGAAGTAAATTAAAAAAGATCCAAGCTTGCCCCATAAATCAGAATTTGCTTCTTTGAGCCTTTTGAGACTCAAATTTTTAAGCCTGAAGGAATTGAGACGGTACAAATGCGAATATGAGAAGAGTTAAAGAACGATACAATACTTCATATATATGGACTAATAAAATGATATATAAGGGGGTATTAATCATATGAGCATTTTATCTCTTTTATTGCGCACTAAATGCAAGTATTGTGCCTCATGTACCCAATTCCAGCAAAAAGGAAAATATTGCGAGGGATTAAATTACCCTAAGTGTGGACTGTTTTTGAAAAGGGAACGAGGAATATAACTTATATCGTTAAATGCTGAAATTCTAAGTTGTCCTAACTTAATTGTCATGCTACAGCTTAAATATTTTAAGCTATTAGAGTGTGTACCTCATAAAATTTAGTATATGTTCTGAAAAATCAGCACAATGATCTTAAAAATTCAAGGTTAATTTTGCCTCTTCTCATCTTGCTTAAAGCCGGGTACATAATAATGCTATCACAGAAAAAAAGATCATTAATTTCTTATAGCGGCTCAGGAAACGTAAAAAAGTAAATTTCGTCCTTTTTATTTTACCAAATTAAGTATAAGAAACTTAACTTTACATTGTCAAGATAAAGTGCAGAAAATAATATCCCCCTGAAGTTCCATTCTTTGGTTTGATTCCCCTATGCTGGGAGTGACTCTACAAACATAATATGTAATATCATGGAAGTCAACAGCGATGTCGTTACTATTAGTTTTAAGATCCATCATCCTAAAAATTTCATCATTTATCGGAATGAAGAAAGAATATTTACAATAGAATTAGTTTTTATGCAATTAAAAATCGTATAAGGCGAAGGGATTTTTATATTTGGTATTTTTGACTTGAGATCATTACTTGCAGATTCAAGAGAGTTGTAGAAGATGTTACTGCATGAAGTAAAATGTTAAGAAATTCTTGAAAGCTATAATTTGCTTCATCAGGTAAAGTTATTATATTAACGACGCTAAATAATTCAGAAGACGCAGCCAACAACTGGCTGTGTCTAATTAGATATGGAATCATTTTTTGGTGTCATAACAAACGACTCCACGATCTTCAATACCTTTTTTATTCATACCCTCATTTGTAATAAAATGGGTTTTGGAACCAAGTAAATTCGGAACTACTGGAATTGAAGGAAAAGTTATATACTATGTATATATCTGGTCTTCTCAAAATGAGCATAGGAGTTAAATAACTAACAGAGATACATATATATGTACATCGCTGAACAGATAATTCCCGGAATAATTATTGCAGGCCCCGAACTGGAACCTATTGAGGGGTATATCTGCATAAATAACGGAATAATTACGGAAATTGGTGAGGAACGTACTTGTTCTTCCAACATAATAGCTCCCTGTTTTGTCAATGCCCACACTCACCTTGGAGATTCGGTATTCAAAGACCCTCCTCTGGGGAAAGTTTCCGGCTTCCGGACACAGAAGAATCTCGACTCTCTCGTAAAACCTCCCGATGGGTTAAAACATAGGATTCTCAAAGAAACGCCATATAAGTCCCTGATAGAATGTATGAGAAAGTCTCTACTTGATATGATCGAAACCGGGACCTGTGCTTTTGCAGATTTTAGAGAAGGGGGAGTTGTAGGAGTTGCAGCCCTAAATAAAGCTCTGGAAGGGCTCGAACTTTATTCCATGATACTGGGTCGACCCGCAAAGCCCGAATCGCCCCTCAATGTTGTACTGGCCGAAGTAAGAAGAGTTCTTCTCTATTCCAACGGACTTGGAATGAGCGGAACAAACGACCTTGATCTCGAACTACTAAAGGAGATCGTTGCCTGCACACGAGACAGCAAGAAGCTCTTTGCAATTCATGCAGGAGAAAAAGACCGGAACGATATAGAAAATGCACTATCATTGGAGCCGGATCTGCTGATTCATCTAACGAATGCTACAAAAAAAGATCTTGAAAACGTAGCCGACGCTGAAGTTCCTGTTGTCGTCTGTCCCAGGTCTAACTTAATTACAGGGGCTGGCATGGCACCTATTGCAGACATGCTGGAAGCTGGAATCAAGGTAGCCGCAGGAACCGACAATGTAATGTTAAATTCTGTAAATATGTTTGCTGAAATGGAATTTATCTCGAAGGTTTTTTCTATTGAGGATAGGCAAGTATTTAAAATTTGCACACTTAATGGCTCTTTTGTAATGGGGCCGAATTCCACAGGTTCAATAGAAAAGGGGAATAAAGCTAATCTGATGATCCTGAATGGAAATTCCAATAATCTTGCAGGGACAAAGAACCCTGTAAGTGGAATCACAAGGCGAGCAAGACCCGATGATATACTATCGGTGCTTCATGCGTAAAGCAAATGGAGAACAGGACATGACGAGCGAGTTTTACCGGAATATATTGATTGCAACAGACGGATCCAAGAATACTCAGAGAGCTATTTCATACGGTATTGAGATCGCAAAACTTAGCGGAGCCACGATTCATGCTCTTTACGTAGTAGATACATCTTCGTTTTCCTCAATACCGATGGACGCCGGCTGGGAAGCAATGTATGCAATCCTGAGAGGAGAAGGGGAGAAAGCAGTCTTTGAAGTGAAGGAGTTCGGAGAGGCCTCAGGAACAGAGGTAAGAGAGGTCATCTTGGAAGGGCATCCAAGTAGTGAGATTATCAATTTCGCAGATAATAATAACATTGACCTGATAGTAATGGGCACACTCGGTAAAACCGGACTCGATAGGTTTCTAATGGGAAGTGTTGCAGAAAAAGTAATAAGAGGCTCAAAAGTCCCTGTTCTTGTTGTCCGGGGTGAAGAGCAAAGCTGAAACTTTCTGTCGACTGGAAGTCTTTTGAGAAAAGAAGTCTGAAAGAAATCCAGAATTCAGAGGATACAAGGTGTAGATTGCATGCCAAAAAGCATCTTCATTGAAGATATTATGGTAAGGGATGTAGCAAGTGCTACTCTTCCCGGTTCAAGGGACGAGGTTCTTAAAATCCTTAAGAACAAACATATATCCGGGGTTCCGGTACTCAAAGATTCCAAAATTGTAGGAATCGTAACCAGGACAAATCTTCTACAAAACCCTGAAGAAGAACAGCTAGCCCTTCTTATGACACGGAATCCGATAACCATATCCTCTGGGTCGGACCTGCAGACGGCTGCCCGCCTTCTTTTAGAACATGGCATAAGAAGGCTCCCAGTCGTAGATGAGGGAAAACTCGTAGGACTTGTTACGGTAGCAGATGTTATCGGCACAATTGCTGACATGAATATCGATATTCCGATCAAGGATTATGTAGAAAAGGAAGTAGTTGCGATCTACAGTGAAACACCTTTGCCTGTTGTTGCCAGGATTATGGAGCTTGCAAGTGTCAAGGCGGTTCCTGTACTTGATGCAAACCTGGAACTCGTAGGAATAATCTCGGACCGTGACGTTATCTCTGCCAGCATAATCGAGGATAGTGTAGAGATGTCAGATATGTCTGCAGGTCAGGACGACGATGCCTGGACATGGGAATCAATGAGGGACACAATGAGCATTTACTATAGTGTGTCAAGGATCAAAGTCCCGAACCTGATCGGAAGTGATATTATGATCCGGGAACCGATCACAGCCACCTATATTGCATCCGTAAGCGATTGTGCAAGAAAAATGAAGCGCAACAGGATTGACCAGGTTCCAATTATAAATTCAAACCGAAAGCTTCAGGGGCTTTTGAGAGACCATGATCTGCTGAAGCCTCTGATTGAAATAGAGTAATCCGGATTAAAAGCCCGCCCCAACCAAAAGTCGATTTCTTAATATGAAGCGAAGAAAAAAAATTAAAAAGAATTCTGGAGCTTACTCAAAATATTAATTAAGGGAGGCCACTTTTTAAAAAATACCTCCCAAAAATACTTTTTTTCAGGAGCCAGAAAATGGACAGACCTTTTATTTTTATCAATTCTGCTATGTCAGCTGACGGCAAACTCTCAACAAAGGAAAGAAAACAGGTAAGGATCTCCGGAAAACTTGATTTTGGAAGAGTGGATGAGCTCAGAGCTCAGGCCGATGCAATCATGGTAGGGATCGGAACTGTCCTCTCAGATGATCCAAGCTTAACCGTAAAATCTCCAGAAAGGAAAGCTGCCAGAAAAGCCGTCGGAAAAAGTGAAAATCCAGTGAGAATTATCGTGGATAGCGCAGCGAGAACCCCACTGGATGCAGATATTTTCAAAAAAGGGGAAGGAATAAGGATCATTGCAGTTTCAAATGCAGCTCCTGCCGAAAATGTAGAAAAGCTGGAAAAAAAAGCTCTTGTTATCAAAACAGGGACTAATAAAGTCGATCTCTCAGAGCTTGCAGGAAATTTAAAGGAAATAGGCATAAACACTCTTATGGTAGAGGGAGGTGCAACTCTTAACTGGGGAATGCTTTCCGCAGGCCTCGTTGATGAAATCTATACTTTTGTAGGAAATCTAATCATAGGAGGGGCTACATCACCAACTTTTACTGATGGAGAGGGATTTTTAGAAGCCGAAATGCTTGACCTTGAACTGCTCTCTATCGACAAAATCGAAGAGGGAGTGCTCCTTAAATGGAAAGTCAAAGGGAAAAGAAAATGAGACATTGCTTCTTAATTTATTTTTGCCGTCAATAAATATTCCAATTTTATTCAGCCTTGATTTAGCACTTCTACAATTTCTCTTTAATCTTGATTTGCCACTTCTATAATTTTTATTTAACCTTGATTTACTACTTTTATAATTTTTAATTAACCTTGATTTACCACTTTTATAATTTTTATTTAACCTTGATTTAGTCTTTCTTAGAGAGCGTCGTAAAAGTACAGAACTGTTAGATTTATAATAGAATGTTGCACTTTTCGTTTCTTTTCTATCCCAAATCAAATCACTTATATACGGTTAACACTTTCAT
>MCHG01000277.1_pt1 | contig 21119 bp, 16 predicted proteins | sample 787351 | NCBI WGS metagenome assembly MCHG01 (sample SAMN05430296, study PRJNA330682) | permafrost metagenome | biome: Cold desert; feature: permafrost; material: soil; isolation source: enrichment culture inoculated with soil incubated with H2/CO2 at 20 degrees... ... | reverse complement strand
ACCTATTCTTTTCTGACTATTATAGCCAAGTAAATTCGTAAACTAGTGAAACGCCGTATACCGAACGGTACGTACGATGTTGTGAGAGGGGCGAAACATTTTAATTGTTAGCCTCTACTCGATAACAATTTTAATGAAATTGGTACAAAGGTGGTAGATCTAACTACTACTTCATTAAATAATAGAATAATGCGACAATGATGTTGCGTCTTTAAAAGTAAATTCATACTTTTAATGGCGCTATTTTTATATTATTATAGGAAAATTTGACCAGTTTTCTAGAGTTGGAATTATCCTATCATACTTGAAAGATGTCAAAGACGTTATTCTTGCTAGTATCGTGAAAGGGGGATGGCATAGGTATAAAAGTAGATAGGAAAGAAGATAGGAAAGAAGATAGGAAAGAAGATAGGAAAGAAGATAGGAAAGAAGATAGGAAAGAAGAAGTTTTAATAAAACATAAAAAAGGAGATTAAGAAAATGAAAAATAACCTAAGAAAATTTATAACAATAGCTTTATCAATAGCACTAATGTTGGTAGTATTTGCAGGATGTAGCACAAAAGGTGATACACCTTCAAAAACGGAGGAGACACCTAAAAAAGTAGCTCTTATTATGGAAGGTGCAATTAACGATATGAGCTGGAATGCAACAGCATATAAAGGACTAGAAAAAATAGAAGCATTAGGTGCACAAATATCTTATCAAGAAAGTGTTCCTGTATCATCACTAGCAGATAGTATGCGTACTTATGCAACAGAAGGTTATGATGTAATTTATCTAAGTAGCAATAGTTATCAAGATGTAGCATTACAAGTGTCTGCTGAATTTCCAGATACACAAGTATTCTTAATTAATGGTACCAAAAGTACAGAAAACCTTACAAGCGTACAAATTGCAGATGAGCAACAAGGATTTTTAATGGGTGTAGTGTCTGCTTTGATTACTGAAAGTGGAAAAGTAGGATTTGTGGGTGGACTTGAAATTACACCAATTATCAATGGTAGCCAAGGTTTTGCTCAAGGAGTAGAATATGTTGATCCAGAGGTTAAAGTAAGTTCTGTATTAACTGGTAGTATGGATGATGTAAACAAAGCAAAAGAAACGGCAAAAGCAATGATTGGAGAAGATGTTGATGTCTTAGCGCCTATGGCAAATCAAGCCGGTCTTGGGGTATTAGAAGCAGCACAAGAGGGTGGCATAAAAGCCGTAGCATCTGCGCTAGGTCAAAACAAAGTAGCTCCTGATGCACTAGTAAATGCTATAGTCAAAGACACTTCAATAGCTTATGAAGTATCGTATCAAAATTATCTTGATGGAAAGATAACTGGAGAAATAGCAAAAATGGGTGCAGCAGAAGGTGTAATATATGTATCCGATTGGTTTACAGCAGGAGATGGAGTATCTAAAGAAACACGTGCTAAAGTGGAAGAAATCTACAAAGCATTAGTTGCAGGAGAAATTAAAATAACACTGAAATAAGTTGGTTGGTTAGTTAGTTGGTTAGTTGGTTAGTTGGTTGGTTGGTTGGTTGGTTGGTTGGTTGGTTGGTTGGTTGGTTAGTTAGTTGGTTAGTTGGTTAGTTGGTTGGTTAGTTGGTTAGTTGGTTGGTTGGTTGGTTGGTTGGTTAGTTAGTTAGGATTTGATGAGTAGGGTAGATACTGTAGATAGGTTCCAACTTTCCAACTTTCCAACTTTCCACTTTTCAACTGAATTTCATAGGAGGCAAAAAGATGAATTCAAGTACATATAAATTCAAAATGTCAGATATAGTAAAGCAACTTTATTACCCAGTACTTTCTATAGCTATGGCATTATTACTGGGTGGTATCATTATATTTGCAATGGGCTTTGATCCTCTTCTTGCTTACAAAAGTTTAATTAGCGGTTCATTAGGCAGTGCTAATGCAATTAGTGAAACCTTAGTGAAAGCGAATCCTCTCATTTTTACCGCTCTGAGTTACGCAATAGCAAGGCGGTGCGGGATCATTAACTTAGGTGCTGAAGGTCAGTTATACATGGGTGCTTTATTTGCAACTGTGATTGGAACCAATTTTTCAGGTTTGCCAGCACCAGTACATATTTTTATTACTCTTGCAGCTGGGTTTCTTGGAGGGGCACTATATGGGTTCTTAGTAGGTGGATTAAAAATACGTTTTGGAGCTAGTGAGCTAATTACTACCATTATGTTTAATTATATAGCCATTAATATTGTTAGCTATTTTGTAACAGGACCGTTAAAAGATACGGCGAGTAGTTTTCCACAATCCTATATTATTTTAGAGAGTGCTAGACTCCCAGGTATTTTGGCTGGTACACGGCTTCATGTAGGTTTGATTATAGCCATACTAGCCATTATATTTTATTATTATTTCCTTTGGCATACTACAAAAGGATATGAAATGCGAGTCGTTGGGTTAAACCGCTCTGCTGGTGAATATGCAGGGATGAATATAAATAAAAATACCTTATTATCCATGTTTTTTGCAGGTGGGTTTGCTGGTCTTGGTGGAGCGATAGAAATTATTGCCGTACAACTAAGGCTAATTCAGAATTTTTCTCCTAGTTATGGTTTCGATGGAATTGCCGTTGCTTTGCTAGGTAGTAATAACCCAATTGGTATTGCCCTCTCAGGTATTCTGTTTGGAATGTTACGTAGTGGTTCGAATAAAATGCAAATGCTTGCACATGTACCAAGTGCCATCATTTATATGATACAAGGTATGATTATTTTATTTGTAGTTGGAAGAGAGTTCTTTAAATGGAAGAGTCGTAGAGGGATAAACAAAAAAACGGATATGAGTGATGGAGACGAGGTGCAAATATGATTGATACAATAACAAGTTTTTTAGCATCTGATATACGTACGGCTATTCCTATATTAATTGCAGCATTAGGCATTGTGTTTAGTGAAAGAGCTGGCATTGTCAATATTGGAACCGAGGGAATTATGCTAACAGGAGCCTTAATGGGGGTTGTTGGTTCCTACATGACAGGATCTGTTCTTATGGGAGTTGTTTTTGCCTGTTTAGCATCAATGATATTCTCTGCAATATTTGCTTTTTTCACTATAACGGTAAAGGCGGATCAAACGGTGGTAGGAACAGCGATCAATATATTTGCTGTTGGATTTACCGTAACATTAAATCGTATTGTTTTTAATGTAAATGGAGATATTCCTAAAATTGACGTATTTGATACAGTAGCAATTCCATTTTTATCTCATATACCAATTATAGGCGAAGCACTATTTAGTCAGTCTATTCCAGTGTATATTGCGTTTCTATGTGTGCCTCTTGCGTGGTTTATACTTGAAAAAACAGATATAGGACTTAAGTTAAGAGCAGTGGGTGAAAATCCTAAAGCATGTGATACAGTAGGGATCAATGTAGAGCGTATTCGTTACGGAGCTGTTTTATATAGTGGACTTATGGCAGGGTTTGCAGGAGCTTTTGCTTCTATGGGACAACTTAGCTTTTTTACAGAAGGGATGATTTCAGGAAGAGGATTTATTGCACTTGCTGCAGTAGTATTTGGCAATTATAAACCAACAGGGGTTCTAATAGCAGCATTAATATTTGGAGCAGGAGATGCATTACAATACCAACTTCAAGCTTATAATACAGGAATACCTTATCAATTCCTCATTGCGTTGCCATATATCATTACTGTTGTAGCAATTTGTAGTTTGGTTCGTAAAAGCAACAAACCGGCATCTAGTGGAGTACCCTATATAAAATAGAAAGGAGGGATTGGAAATGGCTTTTCTTGAAATGAGACATATTACTAAGCGATTTAAAAATGTAATAGCTAATGAAGACGTAAGTTTTCAAGTGGAAAAAGGAGAAGTACATGCATTGTTAGGAGAAAATGGAGCAGGAAAATCTACTCTTATGAATATTCTATATGGCATGTATGAACCTACAGAAGGAGAAATATTTCTAGAAGATAAAAAGATTAGGATAAAGGATCCAAAAGATGCCATAGATCAAGGAATAGGAATGGTCCACCAGCATTTTATGTTGATACCAGCATTGAGTGTTATAGAAAATGTAATACTTGGAATGAAAGATAATAAAGCTATTTTAGACTTAGAAATAGCTGCGAAAAAGTTTACAAAGATGGCCAGTAAATACAATATGGAAATAGATCCGTGGAAAAAGGTTGAAGAACTTTCCATAGGTGAGCAACAACGATTAGAAATACTAAAATTATTGTATCGAAATGCAAAGTTGCTTATTTTTGATGAACCAACAGCTGTATTAACTCCAGGAGAAGTTGAGTTTTTATTTAATGTGATTCGTCAATTAACAGCAGAAGGTCATACGGTTATCTTCATTAGTCATAAATTAGCAGAAATTATGGAAATATGTGATTGTTGTACTGTTTTACGTCAAGGTAAAGTTGAAGCTACTGTACTCATTAAAGATGTTACTGATAAGCAGCATTTAGCTTCCTTAATGGTTGGAAAAAATGTAGACTTAATAACAAACAAGGAAGAATCAAAACCTGGTAAGGTAGTACTCAAAGTGGAAAATCTAGATTATCATAATAGTAATCATCTAAAGGTATTAGAAAATATTAATTTAGAAATCCGTTCAGGAGAAATACTTGGGATAAGTGGAGTAGATGGTAATGGTCAATCTGAACTTATTCAATGTATAACAGGTCTTAAGAAATCAAGTTCAGGAAAAGTTTTGATTAAAGGTAACGACTGTACAAGGTACAATGTAAAACAGGTGTTAAATAAAGGAGTAGCACATATTCCAGAAGATCGCCATAAAATGGGTATGATAAAAGAGATGAGCATAAAAGAAAACTTGATCCTCATGAGTTACGATAAATCTCCTTATTCAAGAAAGACTATATTAGATTGGAAATGGATCAATCAACATAGCGAAAAATTGTGTACACTCTATAATGTGAAAACTCCAAGTATAGACGAAATATCTGGTAACCTTTCAGGAGGAAATCAACAAAAGTTTGTAGTTGCAAGAGAATTAGATCGCGATCCGGATCTTTTGATTGCTATGCATCCTAGTAGAGGATTAGATATTGGTGCAACAAAATATATTCAATCTCAAATAATAAAATATAGAGATAAGGGTGCAGCTGTGCTACTGGTTTCTACGGAATTAGATGAAATTCTAGAAATATCAGATCGTATTGTGGTTATGTTTGATGGCAAAATTATGGGCACCTTAAAACAGAAAGAAGCCAACCGCGACGAGTTAGGGTTGTTAATGGCAGGTGTACTATAAAAGGGTAAAGAATGTAAGATAGATATAACAATTAATAAAGAGAAGGAGTTTACTATGAAAATAAAATGTGTGAAAAACATTCAATATAATCCAACAGGCTATAAGCCATTTTTAGTATCAAAAGAGATCACTGAGGAAGTGAAAGTTTACCATGAGAGTATTAAAGAGTATAGTGAAACTTCACTTATCTCTTTAGATAGATTAGCCACACAGTTAGGCGTTTCGAAGATTTATGTTAAGGATGAGTCATCGAGATTTCAGCTTAATTCTTTTAAAGTATTAGGTGCAGCCTATGCAGTAGGAAAAGCACTAGCCAATAAGTTAAATACAGATATAAATAATCTACCCTTTAATGTAATGAAAAAAAGAGTAAAAGAAGAGTTAAGGGACATAAAATTGATGGCTACTACAGATGGAAATCACGGTCGAGGTGTGGCATGGATGGGAAGACAGCTTGGACTAGAGGTCCATATATATATGCCGAAGGGAACGACAAAAAACCGACTAAACCATGTATTAGATCAAGGAGCTAATGGTACAATTACTGAGATGAATTATGACGATACTGTACGATGGGTAGCAGAAGAAGCGAAGAAAAAAGATATGCTAGTTATACAAGATACAGCATGGGAAGGCTATGAGGATGTGCCTCTATGGATTATGCAAGGTTATTCCACAATGGCTAGGGAAGTTCTTAATCAATTAGGAGATGAAATACCAACTCATGTTGTTTTACAAGCAGGGGTTGGTGCCTTCGCAGGTGTAATGGCTGAAGTTCTTTATACTCATTATCAAGAATCGTGTCCTAAAATAATACTAGTTGAGGCTGAGTCAGCTGATTGTTTTTACCAGTCAGCTATTGAAGGAAAAAAAATCATCCGAAGTGGTGACCTGACTACGATTATGGCAGGGTTAGCATGTGGGGAACCTAATCCTATTGCCTATAATGTTCTTTTCTCACTGGTTGATTCTTTTGTTAGTACTCCAGACTGGGTAGCAGCAAATGGTATGCGGATTTTGGCCAGTCCTCTTCAGGAAGATCAAAAGATTATCTCTGGTGAATCAGGGGCAGTGTCCGTAGGGATGATAGAAAGTATATTATCTGATGACCAGTATACAGATATCAAAGAAATCTTAGGACTACATAAAGAATCAAGAGTACTGGTCTTTAGTACAGAAGGTGATACGGACAAAACGATCTATCAAGATGTCGTATGGCATGGTAAATTTCCTAAGGAGGTATACTAATGATAAAAAAAAATACAGATGTTACTAGTATCTGTCAAGAACTAGTACAATCAAAAAGCTATTCAGGAGAAGAACAGGACGTTGTTAAAGTAGTTGAAAAAATCATGATTGCTTTTGATTTCGATGAAATTATTAAAGATAGATATGGTAATATTTACGGGATTATGCAAGGTGCTAGTAAAGGTCCTACGCAACTCTACGATGCCCATGTTGATACAGTGGTCGTACCTGATCCATTAAATTGGAAATTTGACCCTTTTGGGGGAGAGCTCTATGATGGGAAGATTTATGGGAGAGGTACTTCAGATATGAAGGGTGCACTAGCAGCTATGCTAGTAGCAGCGAGAGATTACGCAGAGCAAACCAATAAACAATTCAAAGGTAGGATCTGTGTCGCAGGAGTAGTTCACGAAGAATGCTTCGAAGGGGTAGCTGCGAGAGAGATTAGCAAGAATCTATCACCAGATTATGTAATTATTGGCGAAGCTTCTTCTCTAAATGTAAAACATGGTCAAAGAGGACGGGCAGAAATAATTATAGAAACCTTTGGTAAACCTGCTCATTCAGCAAATCCAGAGCATGGAATTAATGCGGTTTATCATATGTCCAAAGTAATAGACAAAGTGAAAGATATTCCTACAGAGTTCCATGAACATTTGGGAAAAGGAATTCTCGTATTAACAGACATTAAATCATCTCCTTATCCAGGAGCCTCTGTAGTACCCGACTATTGTAGAACCACTTGGGATAGACGATTACTTGTGGGAGAGACAAAAGAAAGCGTTTTGGCACCTATACAAAAAATAATAAATAAATTAGCCGAAAAGAACCCAGGTTTAAAGGCAAAAATTTCATTAAATACTGAAACAGTTCTTTGCTATACGGGAGAAACAATAGGAGACCAACGTTTTTTTCCAGCATGGTATTACGCTCCAGAAGAAGATTTTGTTGCTAACGTGCATGAAGCCCTCTTAGGACAAGGTTTTGAAAGTAAGTTAACACATTATGACTTTTGCACCAATGGTAGCCATTACGCAGGAGAAGCAAACATTAAAACAATTGGATTTGGTCCCTCAGAAGAATATTTAGCCCATACTATAGATGAATATATAGAAGTAAAACAACTAGAAGAAGCTGTAAAAGGCTACGGAGTGATAATGCAAGCATTATCAACTAATAATTATTAATTAAGCCAAAAGCCAAAAGCCAAAAGCCAAAAGCCAAAAGCCAAAAGCCAAAAGCCAAAAGCCAAAAGCCAAAAGCCAAAAGCCAAAAGCCAAAAGCCAAAAGCCAAAAGCCAAAAAACAAGCAACCAACCAACTAATAACGAACCAACGAACCAACGAACCAACGAACCAACGAACCAACGAACCAACGAACCAACGAACCAACGAACCAACAAACCAACAAACCAACGAACCAACGAACCAACAAACCAACAAACCAACAAACCAACAAACCCCGGGGGTGAAAGATATGAGTAGAGTCGCGATACTAAATGCTAAAATCATAGATGGAACGAAAAAAGCCCCATTTATGGGTCATGTGATTATCCAAGATGACAGAATACAAAGGATAGTTCCTCTAGATGATGTTTCTATAAAAGACGAAAAAGGAATAGAGACGTTTATTAATGGGGCTGGTTTTGTGTTGACACCAGGATTTATTGACACTCACAGTCACAGTGATTTAGAAATCTTAGAGAAAAAGATTTTAGAACCAAAAATTAGACAAGGAATAACTACGGAGATTTTAGGTCAAGATGGTATTTCTATGGCCCCGCTTCCAAAAGAATATATAGAAGATTGGCGAAAGAATATTGCTGGTTTAGATGGTGATAGCGAAACCTTAGATTGGAATTACCAAACTATACAAGGTTATCTAGAAGCCATAAAGGCTGCAAATCCTACCAGCAATGCTACGTATTTAATTCCTCACGGCAATGTACGCATGGCGGCTATGGGACTGGATAATAGAAAGCCAAGCAGTGACGAACTCCATAAAATGAAAATGATTATACGAGATGCGATGGAACTAGGTTGTGTGGGATTATCTAGTGGATTAATTTATATACCTTGTGCTTATAGTGTTGAAGAAGAAATGATCCAACTATGCAAAGTAGTAGCTGAGTATGATGGCGTGTTCGTGGTTCACCAAAGAAGTGAAGCCAATACGATTTTAGAATCTATGGATGAAATCATACGTATTGGGTTAGCATCTGGTGTCAGGCTCCATTTCTCACATTTTAAAATCTGTGGTAAGAATAATTGGGGTTTACTAGAAGATGTTCTAGCAAAACTTGATGATGCACAGGAAAGAGGGTTAAAAGTGTCCTTTGATCTCTATCCCTATACAGCAGGGAGCACTATGCTCAGTGTTATCTTACCTCCGTGGGCTCATGTTGGAGGCACCACGAAAATGTTAATGCGCCTCCAAGATCAATCTTCCCGGGAGAGATTAAAGTTAGAAATGAGAGAAACAAATTCGAAGTGGGATAATTTTATTGAATTTGCGGGAGTGGATGGAATTTATGTCACCAATGTAAAAAGTAAAGAAAATCAAAATATCATTGGTAAGAATTTAAGAGAAATAGGTGAGCTTAGAAGTGTAGATCCTCTGGATGCTGCTTTTGATTTACTCGTAGAAGAAAACAATCATGTAGGTATGATTGATTATTATGGAAGTGAAGAACATATTAAGATTTTCATTCAACGAGAGGAAATGAATGTATGTACAGATGGTCTCCTTGGAGGAAAGCCACACCCAAGAGCATATGGATCTTTTCCTAGGGTTATTTCAAAATTTGTCAATGAAGAAAAAGTATTGACCCTGGAAAACGCCATATATAAAATGACTTATGGACCAGCGTCAATATTCGGATTAAAAGACAGGGGAGTCATAGGCGTTGGCGCATACGCTGATTTACTTCTCTTTCATGAACAAAATTTTAAAGACGTAGGAACCTATTTAGAACCAAATCAATTTCCACAAGGTCTAAAAATGGTTATGGTCAATGGAGATGTAGTTTTTGATGGAGATTATCATATTAAAGCTTCTGGAAAAGTGATTAGAAGGGAGCGCTAAAAATGATGGATACAGCAATTTTATATGGACGTGTATATAGAGAAGGTCGTTGGGAAGATACGAATATCTATTTAAAGGATGGGAAAATAGCAAAGATAACAAAGTATGTTTTGGTAGCAAAAGACGTAATCGATGCTACGGGATTATGGGTGATACCAGGTTTAATTGACCCCCATGTGCACTTTCATCTTCAGGTAGGAGAGAGCATTTCTAGAGATGACTTTTATACAGGATCTGTATTAGCAGCATATGGTGGCGTAACTACATATATTGACTTCCTCGATCCAATAAAAGAAGTCCATGAGTTACCACCTGCACTAGAAAAAAGGTTAAACGAAGCAAAGAAAAGTCTTGTAGATTATTCATTTCATACGACAATTGCTGGTTTACAGGAAAGTATAATGGATCTAGGAAAACGTACAGTAATAATGGGCTTACCATCCATTAAATTATTCACCACCTATGCTTCTTCAGGACGCCAGACAAAAGATGATGTCATTGGCGAGTTACTAAGATATTCAAAAGACATAGGTTATCGAGTACTTATACACGCGGAAAATAATGAATTAATCGATGAATCTAAGGGTGCCAAAGTAAGTGAACATGAAGAAAGACGCCCTGCTTTGTCAGAAACAAGTGAAGTGATGAAGCTTGCGGCACTAACGAGAAGTGAAAATGGACTATGTTATATTGTACATACAAACTGTGGAACTACAATAGAATTATTAGATAATCAGTATAATGAACTACTGGACACTAAAGATTTGACTATAGAGACTTGCCCACATTATTTATTGATGAATAATAAAAAGTATGACGAGAAAACGGGTTATCGCTATGTTATGACACCACCACTTCGGTCTGATGTAGAGCAGAGTAGATTAAAAAAACAGTTAAAGAGGGTAAATATTATAGCTACAGATCACTGTCCATACAGAGAAGACGAAAAAAATAAATCTATATTAGATCAAATCCCAAATGGAATCGAAGGTATTCCCTATACGCTACCAAGCTTATTCAAGGAATTTGGCGATGAAATATTGCCCAAGTTAACCCATGAAAGCGCGAAAATACATGGCTTGTATCCAAGAAAAGGCGTAATTTCAGAAAACAGCGATGGAGATATTGTTTTATTTGATCCGAAAATAGAGTGGATTGTTTCTCAAGATGAGCCATGGTTTAATATTTTTAATAGAAATAGCAAAGAGTCGCCCTATGAAGGGATGGAAATGAAGGGGAGAGTAAAAACTACTTTTGTTAGAGGTCATAAGGTTATGGATAATGGATCAATTTTTCCTAACAAGGGTGAATTCGTGAAAAGGAAGATTGCAAAATGAAGATAATAAAGAATGTAAATATTTACGATTTTAAAAATTATTCTCCTAATCATTTTGTTGTTTTTGAAGACAAAATAATCCACAAAGATCCTATGGAGCGCTATGATTCCTATATGGATTCCTTGGGGGAAAGTTTAATGGAATATGAGATTGTGGACGGAAAAAATGCTCTGTTGCTACCGGGCTTAACATTAGGTCATAGTCATATCTATTCCACATTTGCTAGAGGATGGATCACCCATTTTGCACCAACTACCTTTCAAGATATTTTAGATCAGCTATGGTGGAAATTAGATGCTGCATTAGGTGAAGAAGAAATATATTACAGTGGTTTAGCTAGTGCTACTGCCTATTTAAAACAAGGAATCACCACAGTAATTGATCATCATGCCAGTGGGAAAATGATTCTTGGTAGTTTAGATACACTAAAAAAGGCTGTAGTTGATCAAATGGGTCTCAGAGGAATCTTTTGCTTTGAGACCAGTGATCGTTTTAATATCAAACAATGTATAGACGAAAATACAAACTTTTATCACCAAATGAAGAGAAACAAGAGTGCAGATTGTAGTGGGTTATTGGGACTCCATGCATCCTTTACCGTTAGTGATCAAACGCTAATAGAATTATCTAAGACGGCAATGGATATGCCGCTACATGTTCATGTGGCTGAAAGCATAGAAGATGTTCAGTGGACACGTGAACATTGTGGTTGTTCTATTTTAGAGAGGTTTGAACAATTTAATCTTTTGCGAAAGGATAACATATACGTTCACGGTGTACATATGGACACTTGTGATTTTGGTAAAATCAAAAAGACAGAGGGATATATGGCCATTAATCCATCTTCAAATATGAATAATGGCGTAGGACTACCTCCATTAGATAAGATTATAGAAGAAGATATTCCATGGTTTGTAGGCAATGATGGATTAGGTTTTGGCCTTAGTAGAGAATATCAAACAGTAATTTATACTTCAAATTCACAGAGATCAAAATATTTTCATTTAGATGTACTACGTAAGAGTATTATTACAGGTTACGATTATGCTGGTACACAACTTGGATGTAAATTAGGAAGCATTGAACAAGGTTATGAAGCAGATATGATGATCATAGATTATGATTCGATTACTCCTATAACAGAGGAAAATGTTTTTGGGCATTTTGTGTACGGTGTACTAGAACAAATGAACCCAAAACATCTATGGACAAAGGGAAAACAAAGAATTAGAGGATATAAACTCATAGAAGAAAAAGAAACCCAGTTGCAAGAAGGGAAAAGATGTGCCGAAAAGTTATGGAAAAAATTAAAGTAAAAGAAAAGAGGGAATCCTATGGATTTACAAACAAGTTTTTTAGGACTAACATTTGAGAATCCATTGATGCCAGCGTCGGGTCCGTTTGTAGGAGACTCGGATAAAATGATTCTATTAGATAAAATGGGTGTAGGAGGTATGGTTTCTAAGACCATTTCTCTAGAGGGTGCTCAGGTACCAAGACCCTGTATTACTTCAGGTAAAAATTATATAATGAATGCAGAATTGTGGTCAGAATATCCTATGGAACAATGGATCAATGAATTTTTGCCAAAGGTAAAAAATGTGATTGATACCCCACTAATTCTAAGTGTAGGTTATTCAAAAGAAGATATGGAAGTATTAATACCTGCTCTAGATCAATTTGCAGATGCATATGAAGTTTCAACTCATTACGTAGGAAAAGATTTATCCGTGATAGAACGGACAGTGAAAACTATACGGTCTTTAACCGATAAACCATTTTTTATGAAAGTAAGCCCACATATGCCTGATCCTGTGGCATTTTGCAAGATGGTACTAGGGGCCGGTGGAAATGGCATTGTAGCCATTAATTCACTAGGACCTACAATGACTATAGATTTAAAAAGCCGGTCGGTGGTTATGGGAAATAAGGAGGGAGAGGCGTGGAAGTCAGGACCGGCGATCAAACCGATTGCCTTGGCCCTCATCAATCGCATCAAAAGAGAAGTACCCCAGTGTTTAATCATCGGCGTAGGTGGTATATCCAGTGCGGAGGATGTTTTAGAATTTTTGCTAGCTGGTGCTAGTGCAGTTCAAATGTTATCTGCAGCCATGTTACAAGGTGTAGAATTATATAAAGAAATAATTGATGATTTGCCACAAACTTTAGAAAAATATAATTTTACAAGTATACAACAAGTCATAGATACCCCCCTTACGATCTCTGAGTTAAACTTTGAACCTACACTTCCAAAGGTAGATATGGATAAGTGTATCCTATGTCAAAAATGCGTTAAAGGATGTCCATACTTAGCAACTAGTGAAGTGAATAAAGAAATTGTATTTAATCCTGAGTTATGTTTTGGATGTACTTTGTGTATGACGCTATGCCCCACGAAGGCAATAGCTACTAGTTAAAAAATCATATCGTTATGAGAAAGGTGTACGAATAAACATACTTATGTATTACCATGTTATCTCATTAGAATCAACTTGACTAAATTATAGTATAAGTATATAATTTACATAATAATTTAGTACAAGTAAATAATTCAATGGTAGTATACAGTAATGGCAAAGGCGCTTATTCCAAGGAATAGTCGCCTTTTTGTTTATCGCGAAGACAATGAGCCAAGCGGCTGCTTGCAGACATTTGGCGACTGTCCGCGTAACCACAGAGAAACTCGCGAAGCGTGTTTCTTGTGGTTTACATTTAAACTAATCGAGACATTAAGCTGTTTAAAGGGAGGATATAAAGAAATGACAAAAGAAATAACCTTTGAGATAAATGGTGAGCGAATCACAGCTACATTGGATCCAAATAAAAAATTACTTCAATACTTAAGAGAAGATTTAGGTTTGATTGGAACGAAAAATGGTTGCGGTACTGGACATTGTGGTACATGTACAGTCATTATTAATCATGAACCAAAGCGCTCATGTATCGTGAAAATGAGTCAATGTGAAAACAAAAAAATAGAAACAATCGAAAGTCTAGGTACCCAAGAAAATCTTCATCCTATACAACAAGCATTTATAAATGAAGGTGCAGTACAGTGTGGGTTTTGTACACCTGGGATGGTAATGGCGTCGAAAGCATTACTAGATACCAATCCTATTCCAAGCGAAGAGGAAATTCGTTATGCCTTAAGGAATAATATTTGTCGTTGTACAGGTTATGGAGCAATTATTAGAGCAGTAACAAAAGCGGCAGCTATGATCAATGGAGAATACCCACTAGTAAAAGAGACTCTTTCTACCAATTATATTGGGGTAAATGTACCTAAAAAGGATGCCGCAGTAAAGGTAACTGGAGGCAAAGCTTTTGCTGATGACTACCATGAAGAGGGGAATTTATATGGTCAAATTCTTTTTAGTGAATATGCCCATGCAAGAATAAAGAATATTGATGTAGCAGAGGCTGAAAAACTAGAAGGAGTAGTTAAAGTTGCTACCTATAAAGATATACCAGGTCGAAACAAATTTGGACTTTTCGTTGCACAACAACCTGTACTTTGTGAAGACCAAGTAAAATATTTTGGTGATGCAGTAGCTTGTGTATATTCTGAAACCAAGGAAATTGCCATAAAGGCATTGTCTTTGATTCAAGTAGACTATGAGCCTCTAGAAGCACAACTAGATCCAGAAGAAAATTACAAAGAAGATGCAAAGCTCATCCATGAGGATACAAAAAATAATATTGTTCACTATGTTGGCGTAAGGAAAGGTAATGTAGAGGCTGGATTTGAAAAAGCAGACGTTATCATTGAAAATGTTTATCAAACGCAAGCTGTGGAACATGCTTATCTGGAACCTGAGTCATGTTTAGTAAAACCAACTGAGAAGGGAATAACCATATGGACAGGTAGTCAAGGTTCCCATGAGTATAGAGATACGATTATGAAAACGCTATGTTTGAGAGAGGATCAAGTTCGTGTAATCTTTACAGCTACAGGAGGTGGTTTTGGCGGGAAAGAGGAACCAACGGTTCAAATCCTGGCAGCATTAGGGGCATATCTCACAAAGAGACCTGTTAAAATGGTGCTTACAAGGGAAGAGTCTATTCGTATGAGTACCAAGCGTCATCCTATGAAATTATGGATGAAACACGGAGTAACAAAAGATGGGCAAATTGTTTCCATGACGGCTAAAGTCATTGCAGATGCAGGAGCTTATGTGTCACAAACCATTCCCGTTATATTTCGATCAGCAGTGACAGCATCAGGTCCATATAAAGTCGAAAATGTGACAGCAGATTCTTATGGTATTTGTACACACAAAAATCCAAGTGGCGCATTTAGAGGATTTGGGAGTACACAGGCAAGTTTTGCTTGTGAGAGTCAAATGGATCAATTGGCAGCAGCTATTGGAATGTCACCTTATGAAATTCGTATAAAAAATGCCTTTAAGGAAGGTGTTGTAACAAGTACTGGACAAATACTGAAAGACGGTATTGGTTACGAAGGTACTTTAAAAGCTGTAAATAAAAGCTTAGAAAAGATGAAAGAAACCTATGGTACAGTGAAGAGAGAAGACCATATTAAGCTTGGATTTGGGATTGCAAGTTCATACAAAAATGTTGGGATAGGAACAGGTTTAGACGATGGAGCAGGTGCAATCGTAGAAATTCTTGAAAGCGGTAGAATTTTAGTAAGTATGGGAGCAACAGATATGGGACAAGGTGTAGACACCGTGTCAGCCCAAATTGCAGCTACAGCACTAGAAGTTAATTATTCATTAGTGGATGTAATAGCTTGTGACACAGAAACTTGCCCTGATGGAGGGATGACAACAGCATCAAGACAAACTTATGTTACAGGAAATGCGGTTAAGGAAGCTGCAAAGTTATTAAAAAAGAAAATAAAAGACCTAACGATAGATCAATCACAGTTAAATCAAGTTACGCAAGAGTCGTTAAAGAAACTATATCACAGTGCAAAGAATCAAAATATAGATTTACGGGTTGAACATCGATATTATCCACCAAAAACTTATGCACATAGAAAAGATGCAAACCATAAACCAGGGGAAGATTTAAATACCTTTGATATTCATTATTCCTATTGTTTTGCATCAGCAGCGGTAGCTATTGAAGTAAATACACAAACAGGTACGGTAAAAGTATTAAAAGTAAGTGCTGCACAAGATGTAGGAAAAGCAATTCATCCTCAAAATATTATTGGACAAATTGAAGGTGCAGTATCAATGGGAATCGGTATAGCCCTTAGTGAAGAATTTGTCGTTGATGACAAAAGAATTGTTACAGATAATCTAAAGAAATTAAAGATTATTAACAGCGTGGAAATGCCTGAAGTAGAAAGTATTTTTATTGAAGAGGAACAAGTAAAAGGACCTTATGGTGCAAAAGGGATGGGAGAAGTTGGACTAAATCCCATAGCTCCTGCAATCGCCAATGCAATATTTGATGCAACAGGGCTTCGTTTGACTACCCTTCCTATGAAGCCAGAAGATATATTAGAAGGATTGAAGTAACCATAGGTCTATGCTATAATGAGGGAATATTTTACTAGTAAGGGGAATCTAAATGATTGGTACAAAAATTAGAGAAAAAAGAAAAGAACTAGAGTATAGTTTAAAAGATTTAGCAGATAAAACAGATTTGACACCAGGTTTTATAAGTCAAATTGAGAGAGATCTTGCTGAACCCTCCATAACATCTTTACGAAAGATTGCAAAAGCTCTTAATGTAGCAGTTTTTTACTTTTTAATGACGGAAGAAGAAGTTAAAGCTGTAGTAAAAAAAGGTGAGCGGCAAAAGCTGAATTTCGCGGATTCACATATGACATATGAATTGTTATCCCCTGATCTAAATCGTCAAATGGAGTCCTTTCTTGGAGAGTTAGAACCTGGGGCTATGACTTGTGAAGAACCATCGACACATCCTGGAGAAGAAATTACATATGTTCTAAAAGGCAAGATGTGGATTATCGTTGGTAATGATGAGTATACTCTAGAAGAGGGAGATACAATTTATTATTTCGGTAGTGTGCCTCATAAAATTGTGAGTGTTGGTGACGAAAATCTTGTTTTTATTTCAACAATTACACCACCACAATTTTAATGCTGGGCATTAGGTAACCAGTGATCAGAGCCTAGTGATCAGTGACCACCTACCAAAAAGGGAAGTGTGAATAAAATGAAAAAAGTTCCTCTTGAGCAGGCAATGGGTATGGTACTAGCTCATGATATGACTAAAATAGTACCTAATGAATATAAAGGTGTGGCTTTTAAAAAAGGGCATATCATTAGAGAAGAAGATATAGAACCTTTGAGAAATATAGGAAAGAATAATATCTATATATTTGAAAAAGATGAAGGGGATTATCATGAAAATGATGGAGCATTAAAACTAGCCCAGTCTGTTGCAGGAGAAAATATTGACCTTACCACAGCTAAGGAAGGTAAAGTTACCTTGCTAGCAAATAAAAGAGGGCTATTAAAAATAAATCTTTGCGGTTTAGAGGAAATAAACGAAATTGAAGGGATCATTTTAGCTACAAAATATCAAGGTGCAGTTGTAAAACCAGGAGATAAAATTGCAGCAGGTAAAATCATCCCTCTATTAATTAAGGAAGACAATATTAAGCAAATAGAGCTTGTAGAAGAGAAATACGATAAAATTATTCACGTGTTACCCTTTGAACCTTTACGTGTTGGTATTCTTGTAACTGGTTCAGAAGTATATTATGGTCGAATCAAAGACGCGTTTGCTCCAGTACTCCAAAGTAAAATTGAATATTTCGGTGGTACAGTTATTCAAACCAGTTTTGTACCAGATGATTTAGAAAAGATCAAAGCAGAAATACAAGAATTAATAAAAGCGGGTAGTGAAGTTGTTATGGTAACTGGAGGTATGAGTGTTGATCCAGATGATCTAACACCTACTGCGTTAGCTTCTATAGCCACCGAGGTGATTACTTATGGTTCACCAGTATTACCTGGGGCAATGTTTATGATGGCTTATCATAAAGATATACCCATGATAGGAATTCCTGCCTGTGGGATGTATAATAAAATAACCGTATTAGATCTAGTACTACCCTATATATTTTCAAGAGAAAAAGTAACGAAAAAGATGGTTATTGGCAAAGCTCATGGAGGTCTATGCTCACAATGTGAAACATGTGTATATCCTCATTGTGAATTTGGAAAAGGATAATTAAACAGGTCAGTGGGGAAAAGAGATAGTTAAAGGGGAGAAAGATGTTGGAAAATCAATATAGGGAACTATTAAGTAAGGTTAACGCAGGTGAGAAATGTGTGATGCAGACATATTTAGATAGAGCCAATGGAGTGATTTTAGATAAGTTATTGATTACCACTGAGGATTTACAAAACAAAGATCTTTCTATTACGGATGATGTTCGTGATAAGATATCTCTTGCTCTAGATACAGGAAACATAGGGTACTACGAATTAGAGGATACTAGAACACTGATTATCGAACCTTTTATATCAAAGCCTCGTTTGATTATCTTTGGAGGAGGTCATATATCAAAACCACTTACAGAACTCGCAGCAAGGACAGGCTTTTCTGTAATTGTAGTAGATGATCGACTTTTCTTTGCAAACAATGAGAGATTTCCTGAAGCAGAAGAAATCATATGTGAAAGTTTTGAACATTCTTTTCATAAAATAGGCTTTAGAAATTCCGATTACGTAGTTATTGTAACGAGAGGTCATAGATATGATGGAATCGTGATTAGGGAGGTCCTAAATCACCAGCTTCATTATATCGGCATGATTGGTTCCAAACGGAGAGTAAAAGGGATGATGGAAGAATTAGCTAATGAGGGATATTCTAGAGAAAAATTGGAGCAAGTAAAGTCTCCTATCGGTATAGAAATTGCTGCTATAACACCAGATGAGATTGCAATTTCTATCGTAGCCCAGCTCATTGAGATAAAAAATAAGGGATCCATAAATCAAAGTGGCAAAACATTTCACATGCCAGAATTTGATGCAGAGGTGCTAGAGAAAATTCTCGAAGTCTCACCTATACCCAAAGCCTTAATCACTATCCTCTCTTCTAAAGGTTCAGTCCCTAGAAAATCTGGTGCTAAAATGATTGCGTACTATGATGGGAGATCCATTGGGAGTATAGGTGGAGGCTGTAGCGAAGCAGCAGTATTAACCAGAGCAAGGGAAATTATGCTCACAAAAGGTTGTTCAATTGAACACGTAGATATGACAGGAGAAGTAGCTGAGTCAGAAGGTATGGTGTGCGGTGGAGTAATGGAAGTACTTGTGGAAGCAATTTAAATAATTTACAATTTACAATCGACAATTAAAATACAAATTTGTATAAAAATAATTAGTTTTGACTTAAATTCATGAAAAATATGCCGATAAATATGATATTAATAAATCATATTGATAACTAAAGGACTGGTGTGTAAATGGATATAGCTTCGGTAGTTGGTATTATATTAGCTTTAATTGCTATTGGCGTTGGGATGATGTTTAAGGGGGTAAGTCCAGCGGTTTTGGTTAATCCAGCGGCATTATTAATCATTATCCTTGGAACAATTGCGGCAGTAACAATAGCGACTCCTCTTAATGATTTAAAGAAAGTACCAAAATTAATTGGAATTGTTTTTAAAGAACAAAATCAAATATCCCTTAAAGATTTGATCCCCTTGTTTACAAATCTATCTCAAATTGCACGTAAAGATGGATTGTTAGCACTAGAAGAAAAACTCACTACTATTAATGATAGTTTTTTACAAAACGGTCTTCAACTAACTGTAGACGGAATGGATGCAGAAGTAATAAGAGATATAATGTCGGAAGAAATTGAAGCAATGGAAGAACGTCATCAAATTGGGGCTTCCATTTTTACACAGGCAGGAACATATGCTCCTACCTTGGGGGTTTTAGGTGCTGTTATAGGCCTGATCGCAGCACTTGGTTATATGGAGGATATAGAAAAGTTGGGACATGCAATTAGTGCGGCTTTCGTTGCCACCCTATTAGGTATTTTCACAGGCTATGTACTTTGGATTCCTTTTGCGAATAAATTAAAAGCGAAATCAAAACAAGAAGTTAAAGTAAAACTGGTTATGATTGAAGGAGTCATTTCTGTCCTCGGGGGAATGTCTCCTAATGTGATACAACGAAAACTCTTAACTTATTTACCTCCTTCTGAGCGGGAAGCATTAAATACTATGGAAGTGAAGGGTAAAACGAATGAGTAGAAAGAAAAAGCATGCAAAGCATGAAGAACATATGGACGAGTCATGGTTACTCCCTTATGCTGACTTATTAACTCTCTTATTAGCTTTATTTATCGTACTTTTTTCAATGAGTAAGGTAGATGCTCAAAAAATGCAGCAATTAGCGTCATCTTTTAGGAGTGAGTTTACTGGTGGGAAGGGTGTCTTGGAACAAGAAAATCCTGTAAAACCTATTGAAACACCACAAGAAGATAATGCTCAGAGTGCTGAGATGAAAAATCTAGGGGAAGTACAAGAAAAAATTTCTGATTATATAGCGAACAATAATTTAAAAAGTAAACTGGAAATACGATTAACGGATGAAGGGCTTCTGGTTAGTATTTTAAATGATGTTTTGTTTGACTCAAGTAGTGCAATAGTACGGAAACAAGATGAAGAATTTGTACAAGAAGTTTCTCAATTGCTAGTATTGGATTCTCCTAGGTCAATAGTTATCAGTGGGCACACGGACAATATACCTATTAGCAATGCAAATTTTGCGTCTAACTGGGAACTGAGTGTGATGAGGGCGATAAATTTCATGAAGATATTGATGAAAAATAATCAACTAGATCCAAGAACATTTAGTGCGAAAGGCTATGGAGAATACAAACCTGTTGCTACGAATGAGACTGATGAAGGTAAACAAAAAAATAGAAGAGTCGAGATATTGATCTTACCGAATACAGTAGAAGTTAAAGAGTAAGTTATTTCTCCTCAAAAAAACGAAACCAATTAAAAAATAAGTTAAGAAATATAAATATTGTAAATATTCGTTAAGATAAAGCAAATAATGAGTAGATAAATGTTGACACCGTTTATAGTGAGTTATTCTATTAAAAAGGGTAAAGACTTGATACACATCACTGTATCAGGTTTTTTTTGTGTGCCAGGCATGGCAATTGACTAGGTGGTGAAAGTCCACTGTGGGGGTCTGTAGTTACCAACCACTAG
>MCHG01000276.1_pt1 | contig 21158 bp, 24 predicted proteins | sample 787351 | NCBI WGS metagenome assembly MCHG01 (sample SAMN05430296, study PRJNA330682) | permafrost metagenome | biome: Cold desert; feature: permafrost; material: soil; isolation source: enrichment culture inoculated with soil incubated with H2/CO2 at 20 degrees... ... | reverse complement strand
CCAGAATAACCGGGCGGGCGGCCCATCAGCATACCCCATCCTTTAGGTTGGGGTGGCCGCACGCAGTTTGATTTAAAATTAATTATCCGAAAAATTGTTTTCAAGCAAAAAATAGTTTGACGTAAAAATTTCGAGCACATAGTAGTTTGAATTCAATTCAGGATCCTATCGTTTCCACATTGAATCTCCGATAAGTACGGGATTCACCCAGAAAGGAAGGTCAAGTATTTGATGGAATATCAAGGTCTTAAGATCTAGTAAGTACATTTTTTCTCGTTGCCATAGCTAGGGTCAAGGTCTTTCCTAGACGTATACGATAATGTAATTTACCCGCCAGCAAGCATGTGAAGGATCAAAGTCTTCATAAAAATCGTGGCTCTTCGTCATTCTCTATGGATAAGATGATTTTCAATTCAAGACAGCGTTGGGTTTTATGAGGATATCCACACAAAACAACGAAGAGCCAAAATCGTTTTTATTGATGGTAATGTAGTAGAACTCAGACAATATATAAATAGAGAAAATATCAACGCGAGACAGATATCTATTTGATAATCCTCACCACTTAAGGACTACTAGTTGAAAATACTATTTTTATTTTACCCTAAAGATATAGAATAGATTGACACCTACAGATATAGAATAGATTGATAGTAACTCTAGTTAATCATAAATTATATATAAAGCATCTCAAACATATCCATAATTAAATCACTTCAGTATATCTTCAGAATGCAGTATTATTTGAAATGTCTCCTAATTTATTAAATCTCATAATGAGTTGAGAAAGATAAGGTGCATAACTGCATTGACTGAAAACTTGATTCACTTGAATAAAAGAGGTAGTTTACGGAATGAAAAAATACGATGTGATTGTTGTCGGGGCGGGCGTAAGCGGGCTTCTAGCAGCGTTAACACTTTCAAAACATGGAAAAAAAGTCCTTGTTCTTGAGAAAAGCCGACATCTGGGCGGTAACTGCAGCAGCTATATAGTAGACGGCTACCAGGTGGACACAGGAGCACACGCGATAACACACCTGATTGAAGGGCCTCTGAAAAGGCTTATGGATAATTACTTTGATTTTCTGCCTGTATTTGAGGACTATGGGTATTATTACGTTCGGACCGAAAACGCTTTTATCAAGGTCCCTTCCAACCTGAAAGATTTTGTTACTTTTGATGTGCTTCCGAGAAAGGACAGGGTTCTGCTTTCCCAGTCTCTCACTAAAGCCTTTACCCTTTCCTCATTTGGAATAGACCTCTCGGGCCAGTCAGTGTATGATTTTCTGCCAAAAAACCTGTCAAAGGACACTTATGACTTCGTGGACACGATATCCGTTTTCCTTTCGGGCAGGTCCATGAAAGAGACCTCGGCCCAGCGCGTCCTTTCGGGCAGTAATTTTGTTAGAGATAGCATTACTCAGGACCAGTTTGATGCAATGATCGGGAAATTTGAGCCAAAAAAACGCCAGTCTGCAGAGTCTATTCTTGCGTCAATCCTCCCATATCATTTCCATGCTTCCCTTCAGGCCAGGATGACAAAAGTTGCCCAGCCCTTTACATCCCTGGAAAGACTTGCAACAAATAATGTAAATTTCTCCCAGGGTTACCCTAGAAAAGGATTAAAAGCTCTGCTAAACGCCATCCTCTCTTCCCTTCCGGAAACCGTCGAGATCAAAAAGGAATGTCAGGTAACATCCATTCTGGTGCAGGACGGAAAGGTCTCAGGCGTGGAAGCCGACGAGATCTATACCTCTGACCTTGTTATCTACACGGGCTTTGCAACTGAGCTTCCCACGCTTATAAAAGACCTCCCTCAAGATTATGTAGGAAACCTCAATGGTATTGTCCACAGTAAAAGCCTGACTATCTGGCTTGGCCTGGAAAAAGAGCTTCCTGATTTCAATTATACAGGTTCAGAAATATGGTTTAAGGATTTTGCCTACTGGGCAATGCCTATCAGTAATTATGACCCTTCCCTTGCCCCGAAGGACAGGCAGCTTATAGGCTTTTCCTTTGTGATCGATGAGAGTAAAAGTGAGGAACAGGAACTCAAAAAGGCCTACGACACGATTTTCCGCGCCCATCCGAACATCGAAAAGCATATCGAGATGCAGCACGAGCAGATTATAATTCCCGAAAAAGCCGCGGTCACAATTGACGGAAAGTTTGCAGATATCCGGACTCCGATCCAGAATCTCTATGTAGCGGGCACAGATACTGACAAACGCAGTATGGGAATTACCCGGGCTTCATATTCGATCATTGAACTCTTAAAAATACTTAATGAAGATGGAAACCTCCATTAAAAATTATTTTTATCATTGCTTATTAAAAGGTTAATTTTTCCGTCTCTCATCTTTTTCAATCATTTTTCCTTTTCTTTCCTTTTTATTATTCACATAATTGTGGAAGTTTAATTCCTTATTTATAAGAATGTTTTTATGAAATCCTGAAATAGAAATACCTTGTACATTAAATGAGAGCGTCGTAAAAGTCCATTGGATTCTACAAATGGGAGAAATTAATCCCAATAAGATAGATGTTTAGCCAAATTTCATGCAAAAAATTTACAATACTATATAAAGTCAACGTTCCGATTATCCAATTGTAGAATCGTTTTAACTTTTGCGACGCTCTCTAAATGTATTGAAAATGATAAGGCAAAAAATTGCAAAACAAGTTTCAGTTGAAGAAAAGAATGTACTGATGAACACTTACATCAAAATTAAAACATAAAGTGAGGGGTAAAGCAAAACGGAAGCGGGCCCGCCGCGATTCGAACACGAGTCAATGGGTATCTTCGCAAAGGATCTTACTTCGAAGCCCATTAGGATATCCTGGCTACCCTACGAGCCCGCGGTGCAGCAGTAGTGATAGGAGCTATCCATATTTAAGTTTTCTCTCAAAATTAGGTAAAAGGAAAGGAGAATATGGAGGGAAACCGAGAAAGGAAGTTTCCAAATAAAAAGATTCGAAGAAAAAGGATTAGAGTTGGGTTGAGAAGTGACAAACCCGAAAAATTTCTATATAAAAAGTTTGGGTTGGGTAAAGATAAAAAAGCCGTAAATAAAAATATATATCAAGTTGCACAGTATAATAGCTAAATAATATAGCAAAAGATATCGAGGGCTAGTCAGATACTCAGATTACTACTAAAATAATTAATATAGCATGATCGATGCGAATAAAACAAATGTAAATTTAATTTTATTGTAGGATCTATACCGCTTCAAAGTTTTCGAATTAATTTTGAACTTATTATTATAACTTTTCAGTAAAGACTTTATCTAAATCCATAGTGGAGGATTACTTCATAGTGTGGAAGATAAAAAATAGAAATAAACGTAAAAATGAGGGCTTATCAAAATGGAGAGGGTTTCAACAGGCATAGAAGAACTGGACCGGAAGTTGAATGGGGGTTATCCAATAAATAAAGTAACCCTTATAACAGGTATGGCAGGGAGCGGAAAAACAATTTTCGGAATTCATTTCATTCACAAAAACTGTCTCGAAGGAAGGAAATGCCTGATAATTGCAACTGAAGAAACTCCTGAAGATATTCTCTACCAGGCAAGACTGGTAGGACATGATCTTACACCATACTATGAGAGTGGACAGCTAGTTATAGAAGACATCTTTGAGAACCGCTCTGAAATTATAGAGCAGACAAGATATGGTTTTAAGTCTGAAACTCTGGATATTGAAATCCCTGATCTGGTTAAATTAATACATGAAGGAACCGCTTGTCTTGTCGTAGATAATATAGGGACCTTTGCTCTCAGGGTTTCTACAAAAAAACTTAGAGATCAATTTGACGGGTTGAATTACCTGGTAAGGAAAAAAGGCTGCACTGCTCTTTTAATAATGGATGAATCCGCACACGATATGACCCACCAGCTGGCTGAATATTCGGTATACGGGTCTATCCGCTTGCTGGTAAAAGAGAATTCTTACCTTGGAAAAATGGAGCGTTACATGTACATACTTAAAATGCGCAGCACTCCTATTTCTCCCGAGATGTCTGTCTTTGATATCACGTCTGAAGGGATAAAAATTCATGAGTCCGGGGGAGAAAGCCTTGCCGAGTAAACGAAATAAGCTGAAGTTACTCATTGTCGATGACATGCCAGAAAATATAGAGATTGTAGAGGCTTTTCTTTCAGTGGAACTCTATGATGTTATTACTGCCTGCAGCGGAAAAGAAGCCCTTCTGAAAGTAAAAGAAGAGAAACCCGATTTGATCCTTCTGGATATTTTGATTCCTGACATGAGTGGCTATGAAGTTTGCAAAATTATCAAGGATGATCCTGACACACAGTTTATTCAAGTTTTGATGCTTACTGCTCTTTCGGAACTTCAAGACCGCATAAAGGGGATCGAAGCCGGAGCTGATGATTTCCTTATAAAACCTATAAACAGGCTGGAACTCAAAACCAGAGTTAAGTCCCTGCTTCGGGTAAAGTGCATGCATGATCGGCTGGTGGCTGACCGTGACAGCCTTGAGATTAAAAATAGAATACAGAGTATCCTTACAGCAATTATTCCAACTTTGCTGCAGGCTATTTCCCATGAAGAAAAGAAGATCGCTATAAACCAGATGACAGGTCTGGTTGAAAAAACGCTTCTTGATATGTACCGTTTTGAGAATAGAGAAATGGACTTCGCCTACGCCGGGGATGTCTGTACCGAAGTCATGAACCAGTTAGGTGGAAACTTTTCCTCCATTATGAGTGAAAACGAAAATTCCTGGATAATTAGGGGAACAAAGTGCCCTTGGAGAGAAGAAGAAGCCCGTAAAAACCCTATTTTGTGTACTCTGACCAGGAAAATCTTTTCAAACATAGTCTTGAAAGTGGACTCTGACTTCAGCCTTGAGGCACGGAAAACCATAGGGAACAAGAACGACTGCTGTGAATTCATTATAAAAGTGAATGATGCTCATGTCTTCGGTTAAGTGAATAATCATGATAGATTGCACTTATTCCCGCAACACTTGACAAAATTTCTACAGACAATGAACGGAACAGAGTATCTTTTTTAGGTAATAAAAGCAAAATTTGAAGCCGATTCCTGCTACAAAACCGATAGTTTTCAGGCAAGAAAGTTCCTTACCCGATAACCAAAGGAATGGTATCTTTTTTCACGTTTCATTCTGTCCTTGTCCATTTCTGTCCCGTTTTTTGCAAGCTTGAACCTCCCTTCTTTTGGAACTGAAGCAATTTTGAGCTAGAAGCAAGCAATTCTACAAAATTTTTAGTTAAAAGTAAGTGGTTCTAAAAAGCCGGGTTCAGGTCACTTCATGCCTGTAATAATTCTCATCCCTTCAGGTGTAATATCAAATATAGAGTACTTGACCGGAACAGCTTTAGATCTCATTTTTTCGATATAGAGATACTGTTTCGTCTTCCCGGAGCTAAAGTTCTCCTGTGACATAAGCCGGATAAGTCCGAAAGCCATGTAGCCGGCAAGTCGGTGGGTCAGGTTATAAGAGTCCTCATCCATTATGAAGAGGCTTGTGCATTCGTGTTTTAGAAGAATTATGCTTATCGAGCTAAATTCGTCGGCAAACTCTTTTATATCGTAGTTTATAGCCATTACCCCAATATTGTCAATGACCACAGCATCAACTTCAGAAGATATTGCACTAAGATACTCTATTATGTCTGTATCCACGGAGCAGAGCCCTTTCCCGAATTTGGAAACGAATTTGATTTTGTTCATCTTGTCCTCGAAGACATTCCTGATACTAAGTTGGCCGTTCTCCAAAAAAGGTTTGAGGTCAAGTTTGAGGCTTCGGGACTGGTTGAGGATGTCTTCAGTGAGTTCCCTCGTCAGAATCAGTATGCATTTCCTGCCTTCAAGACAGCTTCTATGCAGGAAATGAAGCCCGAGAATAGTTTTCCCAGCACCCGGAGGGCCCGTTACAAGAATACCCTTTCCTTTAGGATACCCTCCGTCCATCAGCACGTCCAACCCTTCTATCCCTGTAGACAAACTCTCCATATTATCATACCCCAAGCTCGAAAATTCCTTATATTATATTTGTTTTGAGGAATATATCTTTCCTTAAAAATAAATTGAGTTATTATGAATCAGGCTTTTACTCAAGATATCTTTCCTTAAACTCGGAAATCTGTTTGTTACTTCCCACAACTGCGATCATATCTCCAGCTTTAATTGCTGTCTGCCTGGTAATGGTAGTTATAACAATTTTTCCCCTCTCAATGCCTATAATAGTGCATCCGATCTTTCTTTCGAGGTCAAGGTCTTCTATTAACTTGTTCTCGAGGATAGAGCCTTTTTCAACGCGGTGCTTTTCAATTTCTATACCCTCGTAAAGCATTATGTCCTCATCGATTCTACAGCTTTTTCCCGCGCAATTTGCAGTCATTTTGGCAAGCATCTGACCAGCTACTATGGAAAGAGAACCTACATAGTCCGCTCCTGCCTTGTAGATCTTGTCTATGGATTTTACGGAATTTGCCCTTGCAACAATGGTAGCTTCTGGATTCAGACCCCGTGAGATAAGAGTTGCAAAAATAACATTTGTATCGTCATTAAGGACCACAAAAACGAAAGAAGCGGTCTTTACTCCAGCTGCAACCAATATGTCTTCATCCGATCCATTGCCGATTAAGTGTTCGAAATCAACATTTTCAAAAACTTTTTCGTTAGAGTCTACAACTACAAAACGGAAAGGTCCTCCATAGAGTATGTTTACGATGCTTTTTCCAACGTCTCCATACCCGAGTACGACAAGATGCCCTTTTGTTTCCATTTCTGACTCCATAATACTCAGAATTCGTGCTCTTGAAGCATAATCATTGACTTGTTCCGTAAACTTAATGCTTTCTTTATTTGTACAGATAAATTTAGAATGTATATCAAACTATCGGATCAATGTGTCAATTTCTTCAGTTTTGAAAGCCCTTCAGGAGTTCCTACAGCCAGAATAACAGAGTTTTCCTTGATTACATCTTCTTCCTTCGGATCAAAGGAGAGGGTACCACTTTTCCAGATTCCTACAATTTTTGCACCTGTAAACTGGCGCTGGCTGGAAACTTCCTTAATTGTCTTGCCTATAAGAGGACTTTTCAGGTAGATAGGGAACTCAACTATATGAATTCCTTCAAAAATTTCGGTTGCCCCAGTTACTCGGCTTACAAGCTTGTCCATAGCCTTTTTTCCGATAAACTGCCCGAACATTGATTTGGGAGAGACAACATTATCTGCCCCAGCGTACTTGAGATATTTTGAATTGGAACTGTCCTCAACAATGGCAATAATGCTGAGATGCTGAAACTCCCTGGCGGTCAGAACGATATTTGCATTTTTTTCATCAGACTTGTTTGCAATAATGAGTCTTGCTTTTTCGATACCGGCGTTTATAAGTGTCTCCTTATCACTCGTAACTCCGAGAATACAGGGAATATCCTTATAAGAAAGTTCCCTGATCAACTCTTCTTCTTCATCTACTATTACGAACAGTAAGTCCTGCCCGGCCAGTTCATCTATCAGAGTTTCAACAAGCTGATTGTACCCGCAGATAATTATGTGATCTTTCATACCGGCAGAGACCTTTCTTGGCAGCCTGAACTTAATAACCCTGTCCATCCAGGGAGTAATAACATAATTTACAAGAAAACTCGAAATCAGAATGACACCTACAACCTGCACAATTATGGAAAAAAGCCTCCCAGCCGGGGAAGTGAAGACCACATCACCATAGCCTACCGTTGCAATAGTAGTTGTGGCCCAATAGATGGCAGTTATAACGTTTGCATTTTTGGGCTGATTCTCAAGAACCATAAGGTATTGGAAAACCAGTATATATATGATAAACAGGAGCGTAGCTGCAATTTTGTACGCAATATCGGGCCTTTTGTGGATTATACTCCGAAACCTGGTTATGATATTGATTTTTTTTCTCCTTGAAGTAAACATCTTTAAAGTCCTGCCTTAACTTTCCTGATGCAGTTTAAGCTGAAATATATTATATTGTCACTAATAGATTATATATCCGTAGTTTAACCCTAACAATTCCTCAAGCTAAAAATATAAACAGTGAGCATCTTAAAAACAAAAGTGGAAAAGAGAATAACAAACTGTTGAATGGAAAAAAGGCAGGTTAATCCGAAACCATCAGTTTTTCCTGAAGGTCCGGATTAATGATGCATTCAGATACCGATCCATTGTCCAATAAAGGGCCCGAATATCATAAACATAAATGAGAAAAGGATCAATATCGAAAAGCTTGCTGTGATAGAGTTTGAGACTTTTTCCGATGCTTTTTCGCTCCTGGTAAGCCTGTACACAAAGGAATAGGTAAAGTCCTTAAATACATGTCCTCCGTCCAGAGGCACTGCAGGCAGACAGTTGAACAGCCCTACATAGAAGTTCAGCCAACCAACCCAGAGCAAGGTATTTGCAATCCAGAAAATCCCAATCCCTAAAGGTTCTGCCCAGCCCACAGGATGATAAAACTGCGCGATGGTACCTGAAAAGCCACGGAATCCTTCGCCTGCGAATCCGTAGATTGGAAGGCCAAAAAGGATGATCCAACCCGCAAGCTCTGTAAGCAAAGATGGAATTTGCTTGAGGGCGTCAAGGTATAACTTTGCCTGTGGCATCCAGATGGAGATTCCGAGCGTAGGGCATTCCACAACTCCGTTATTGCCGTACATGACTCCAAGAAAACCGTGTTTACTTTCTGAGGGATTGGAAGACAGTTGCACATCATAAATAACAGTGCCATTTTCAGTGAGTTTGCCTGTATAGTTTGCAGGAGGCAGGAGCTCTATCTCTATGTCCTGGTTTGCCTGAGTCTTCTCCATGAAGTTTACGAAACTCGCAATATTTTGCATTTTCGTTTCATTGATCCGGATCATTGTCATTCCGGTCTTAATTCCTGCCGCTCCTGCCGGGCTTCCTTCAACAACCCCTCCTACTAGTACTCCACTAACGGAATCCTTCGGAGCTGGAACTGTCGTCAAATCGTGCACGGAGGCGACACCGTCTTTAACGGCATGAATACGTACAGGGTCCCCCGGTTTAACCGGTTCAAGATATGTTAGAACATCTATTGCTGTATTGACATTCGTATCATTAATCTGCGTAATTATCATGCCTTTCTGGAGCCCTGCAATATCAGCCGGAGAACTTTCATTTACGCTTAAGACCATGGAATCACTCGAAGGAGCAATTGCTCCAAGAACGGGCCCGAAAAATAGCAGGAAAGCGATAAAAGCCACGCTGAAGTTAGCCATAACTCCGGCTGCGAGAATCCTGGCTCTCTGGGTTCTTGTAGCAATTTTTACAGGCCCGGATACCGTTTCTTCAGGTTTAAGTATCTCAGTTTTTCTTTTGTCTTTATCCTCCCATTCTTCGATTTCCTTGATGGAGGCTGTAAGAGGTAGTTCTTTTTTTACTTCTTCCTTCTTTCCGAAAAGCTGTTCATCATCAGGTTCCGCAAAACCTCCTACTGGAACCAGGGCAAACAGGATACCCATTGATTTGACCCTGATGCCTTCAACTCTGCAGAGAATCGCATGGGAGAACTCGTGCACAACAAGAGTGACTATTAGGGCAATGACTCCCCAGGTAAAGGGGATAAATTCGTTTACTCCAGGTATCAGAAAAAGATTCCTTGCGGAATTATACTTCCCGGGCTCCGGCACGCTTCCATTCAGAAAAGAAGTATAGAGCGCAAGGTCCGATATGGCGATGACCAAGAACATCGCAATCATGCCTGCAAACATTAGTAAAATTCCAAGGTTTGCAAAGCTTCTCCAGTAAAGCTTCGGACGGGCCAAAAAATCAAGCAGTTTGAGGCCTTTCGTTGTCCTAATCATAAGAATTGGAAGCGGCCCGAAAGTGCTTATATTATGCTTTTCCAGAATACCCTTTCTGTCAAGAATGGAGACGAAGAACCAATACAGTAAAAAAATACCCAGTGCAATGCTTGTGCCATTCAAGGAAATTCTCCAAATTATTAAGCTGACCAATTATGGAATTCAAATTATAACTGTTGACCTTTATGACTGTCTATGCCTATTGCAATTGTCAATACCTATTGCAATTGTCTATACCTATTGCAACTGTTTATACCTATTGCAACTGTTTATACCTATTGCAACTGTTTATACCTATTGCAACTGTTTATACCTATGCAACTGTTTATACCTATTGCAACTGTTTATACCTATTGCAACTGCTTATAAGATGTTGCTTTGGTAAAGAAGTTAGCGCCAGCAGGTTTTGAGCCGGTAACTTCTGATTTACAGCTTATAGTCATTCAGGCTTAGATTAATCCGCTGTTAAGTTAATGGGACATCCGTATTCAATTATTAACATGCTGCATCAATAATGATCCTGTTAAGGTTCCCTATTTAAGAATGTGTAAAGTATTGTAGTGCTTTTCACTATATTAAGCTAGATAAATCTTGCTGGTTTCTTTTTAAGAAGCTGCTATTTGGAATAAATCAGATATTACTACATGATAATTATATAAAAACATGTATGGAACTGCAAATTCAATACTGTCACAGTAGATCAATTTTATAATCAAAATAAGACTTACGCTATCCAGCTTGCATTCGGCAGGTAAACGCATAACTTAATATAATTAATTTTATATTTCTTTCTTGATTTTATCATGATAGGAAAAACAGCAGTAGAAGAGCTGAATCCTCGTTGAAACGCACAAGGTTCATGGGTCACCTTGGTCTTACGGTTGGAGTTTTCAGAGAACTTGAAGTTGACAAACTGATCGACGAGAAACTTCCTAAAGAAAGGGATCATAATATCCCTCACTCAGTCTGCATCCTTGCTATGGTACTTAATGGTCTTGGTTTCATAGGACAGCGTTTGTACCTGTTTCCTGATTTTTTCAAGAACCTTTCTACGGAAAGACTCTTTGGGAAAGGTGTAACCAAAGAGGACCTCAATCAATATGCTATCGGAGAGACTCTTGATAGAATCGTAAAATATGGCCCTACAAAATTGTTTACGGAAATCGTTCTTCATATTATGAGTCGTCTACCTATTCCTGTTCATTGTCTGCATCCTGATACTACAAGTGTTAGTGTGTATGGTGTTATGATGAAGAAACCGAGTCTATTGATATTACTTTTGGGATTCCCAAAAACGGAAGATGGGATCTCAAGCAATTTGTTCTTAGCTTGATTGTTAATCAGCATGGGATACCTCTTTCATGAATACACATTCAGGAAATGCTTCCGACAAAAAACAATTCTTGAAGCAATCACATCTCTCAAATCAGTTTTAAGACCCGAAAGCAAAGTGTACTATGTCGCTGATAGTTCCTTTTACACAGAAGATAATATCAAGAACATCGGAAAATCATTCTGGATCAGTCGTGTTCCTGCAACAATTAATGAAGCGAAGGAACTGCTAACTGCAAATCTGAACCTGAAAAAGCTAAAAAGCGACGAACGATACTCTTTTTATCAAACCTTTGTGGAATATGGCGGAGTCAAACAAAAGTGGGTTTTGCTGCTTTCTCATAAGATGAGAAAGAAGAAAGAGGAAACTTTCAGAAAGAAGCTTGATAAAGAAGTTGAAAAAGCAGAAAGGTCTCTTAAAAAGCTTAAAGGAAGGGACTTCTTTTGTGAAGAGGATGCATTAAAAGCCGCAGAAGAATGGATTCAAGAATTTCCGTCTGTTTTGTTTGAAAAAACAGATTTGAAAGATACTATGAAACGTGAACCAGGGAAAAGAGGTAGAAACTCAAAAGATGAGAAATTAAATACTTATTTCAGGATTGATGGCAACATAAAGGTTAATAATGCCTTTGTTTTAAAAAAATGGAGAAAATGGGACTTTTCCTCGTTGCAAGTAATGACATCAGCCTTTCTCCTGAGGAGATGCTGAAGTACTACAAAGGACAGGATAGAGTAGAAAAGGATTTAGATTCTTGAAAGGTGATACGCTTAGCGTATCTAAAGTTTACCTCAAAAACAAAGCAAGAATTGAGGCATTGACTATGATAATGGTTCTATGCCTGATGATTTATTCAATTGCAGAATGGAAATTAAGGACAAAATTAGAAGAAGAAAATGAAACAGTCCCAGATCAAAAAGGGAAACCGACAAAAAGACCTACAATGACATGGATATTTTTCAATTTTCAGGGAATTACAGAACTTTGTACTCCGAAGGAAGGAAAAATAGAGTCAGAAATATTGAATATGGAGGAGGTTCACTGGAAGATATTGAGTCTCATGGGAGATAAATATGAAAATATATATCTCTAATTACGTTAACCTGCCGAATGCAAGCTTTATTCTGGCTCAGTAAGCCGAAAGTGAGAACAAGTGTAGAACCCTTCAAATTTAACATTTTTTTATACTTATCACAGTTATTAAACGGATAGTCAGGAAGTCCATGGAAAATTACTTCTATTTTGTCCTCAGGCACCTCATAAACATCTTTTAGCATATCGACTGCTGTTTGGCTCATTACAACCAGCTTTTCGGAATACCTGATGAGTTTTTCAGTGGATACTCGATACTCAAGTTCAGGCTCCCGGATAACAGTATGCATTGTGGTTATTACAGGCTTATTTATTCCTGACAGAAGATCGAAAATGTAATCGCCTGCATTCCCCCAAAAAAGACCGAATTAATGTTGAAGACATACGATATCTCACATTCCGCACCCCTGCCAATATAGGATAATAATCTCTAGATGTTGGCCATTTTATTAATATATATTTCTCAAAATGACACATCTGTGTATTGAATTTGTACAAAAATGCCATAATCCGGAATGTGGGCTATATCAGCATTAGATTGATTTATATAATCCACAGCACGGTAATAATCCTCTATTTTGTCTCTTTCAATTTGAAAAACTACCTCGTCTGGATAATTGTAAGTTTCAGAAGCATATTCAAAGCAATAACTTCGCATTGAACGTCGTTGTATTCCCCATAAACCGAGTTCAAAAGATCATGAGTGAATGTAGCGATTCCACATTCTTTCGGAACGTAAGTTCCTATAAAAAACACTTTCAGTTGCTTATTCAACTAATAACCCCTAAATTTGCATAATTTAATCTCATTGCACACAACTCTTTCTTGTCTCTGTCGACCCTTTTCTCTTCTTTCTTACATAATAAGCAACTCTAGAGATTAGAGATTAGCTGGGAAAGAATCTAATCCCCGCATACTTCACATAACTCCGGTTTTAATTTTATTTGCCTTTGATATTCTTGCAATACACTTCCCTTTCAGCTGATCCACTCAAAAATTATTTTACCAATTAATCTTCCAGATTCATTTCTAGAAGAATACCTTATCGGTAAATTCTACCCACATATATGCCGCTGAGAATGATTTCAAGTTATATCATCATTATATTATTGTTCAAGCAATATAACATGTGAAGGAATTAATTAAGAAACCAGTATTAATTAAAGTTGGATTTTTTACAGTAATGTTACCAAGAAATTTATCTTATATTATTATTTTTGGACAAAAATTCATAAATAATAATTTAGTTTATACATTTTTATATAAGTTGTAATAAAATATAATCAAGTAACTATTTTTAATCTATCGTTATGTTATACCTCAGACTATTAAACACACAATTCTTAGTAATATTAAGCCAGTAAACATATATTTTGTAAATGTCGAGTAAAATTATGTTTTTTAGCCTGTATAAAATTATCCTTTAATCATTACTGGTTTCTTAACTATACTTCTTTACATGATATATTTTTTGAATACTAATACACAGACAATACAACTAAAAATATTCTCAATTATAAAGAGAATTTAGAGAAGAGGAAATACCATGAAATCAAGCACACAAGATCAAGTGGAAGGTAAGCTTCATGCAGCGAAGGGACAGGTCAAGGAAACCGTCGGGGAACTCATCAATAACCCAAACTTAGAAGCCGAAGGTATCATTGAAAAAGCAGAAGGCAAGGCGCAAGAAAAGGTAGGTCAAATCAAGAAAGTCATGGAGAAGTAAAAGAAAGGCGTATTTGCACCTGTACCCAGCTGGTTTATTCCTGTACCCAGCTGGTTTATTCCTTATACTTAGGAGTGACTGGTTGAAATTTGGTAGGTCTATACTGGGGAGTAGAACAAGCCTGATTTGATAGCACTTGCAGTAGCTTTTTTGGTATAGTGCTTCGATTTTAAATACACTCACAAATCTAAACTTTAAATTTATTGATTGATTAATGAATTCTTCCTTGAATGATAGATTTGTTTTGGAATCGATGCATTAGTGGCAAAGAAATAAAGTTAATAGTTGCAATAAACCGTTATTGACACCAACAGCACATTAAACTAAACGAAAACAAAAACAAATGGCTTTAACAAGAGGTATATACATGATGACAGCGGCGAAAGAACACTTCTTATTAGCAAGTGACTTAAAAGGAAATAGAGTCGTAAACAAGAATGCAGAAGACCTTGGCACACTCGAAGATTACATGATTGACCTGCAAAATGGAAGAATAGCATATGCAGTACTTTCTTTTGGAGGATGGTTTGGCATGGGCAATAAACTATTTGCCATTCCATGGTCTGCGCTGACGATGCAACTTTACGATAACAACCTGCGAATCATTCTTAATGTCGATAAAGAAATTCTTCAAAAGGCACAAGGCTTCGATAAGAGCCAATTGCCACTAAGCTACGACGAGTTGGCAAGTGTATATACCTACTATGGATATGAGCCCTACTGGCAAACGGGTGATTAAATACAAGTTGCGACTCGATGAAATCATCCTAATGTCAACGATTTTACAGAATAAGGTGATAATTATATGATAAGAAAAGTACTTTTTATTACTCTAATTTTAGTGATTGCAATTGTCGCAAGTGGCTGTTCATCAACACCTACGACAACACCGAATCCTACACCAGCGCCAGCAACTACACCTATGCCCGTACCTCAAAATCAACAGGCATACACAGTTAACATACAGAATAATGCATTTAATCCATCGTCTTTACAAGTACCAGCCGGAAGCACGGTAAAATGGGTCAATCTGGATTCTGTTCAGCATGAACCGAAGGGAAATGTTTTCGATTCTGGACCATTAAATCAAAATGGCGTATTTGAACACACATTCAATCAAGCAGGAACTTACAATTATGCCTGTGCAATACATCCCTCTATGCAAGGAACTATAACGGTTGTATGAAAATATATCAATGAAAGTAGCCAGCACAATGAGTGTTGGCAACATCATTGTAATGAATCAAATACGATGTGGTATCACCGCTAAAATATACCTTCTTCATAGTTTCTGTTTTCGCTTGTTCTATTTCATCTTATAGCCAAGAAACACTATTAGTACCATCGGGATCTATGTAAGTCGGATATTTGAACCCACCGCGAAATAACGTATCTATCTTTTTAGACTGTATTCAACCATTTTCATAAGCAACCCATCGATTTACATTGATTTTAATACAAAATAAATATGCATTACTAGTGCTTCGATTCCAAAATACGTTCACGAAACCTAAACTTTTAAATTAGTCCATGGTCAATGAATTCTTCCTTCAATAATGGATTTATTTTGGAATCGCAATACTAGATATTTAAAATGTCTCTGGCACTTATAGAAATTTTTATATAGCTTCAACAGTTCTGTTGTATGAATTTTTATTTTTCAATAGTTTTATTCTATGAGTCTAACTAAACTGAGAGAGTTAAACATGGACAAAGAACATTCAACAGAACATACTTCAACGTACTGTGACTCGATACCTGAAATTTGGGAATGGATGACTTCGGCGCAGAAAAAGAAAGTTGTAGAAATGGAGTTAGAAAGTTGTAGAAAATGGAGCTTGAATGAAAATGAATTATAAAGTCCAGAAATACAGGAAATTTAAGATTCTTTTGGCTCTGAATTTTAAGCTAGTTCCACGCCAGCCAGAAGCCCAAGGTTAAGCCCGCGGGAATTTGCCAAGTGAGAGATTCACAGGGGTTTAGTTGAGGTTCTCTAAAGGGCTCTAATTCGCTTGGAAAAAAATCATTCTTCTGAATCTGATTTGTTTGGGGCATCTTTCAAGTATGTTCTTTTTGAAATGCTGGAAATTAATATTAAAATGCATTAAGAGACTTTGTTCCAAAATCTAGTGATGGACGTAAAATTAATTGCGACCATATTTCTGGCTTGATGTCTTTGATAACGAATGTTAATTTTGATTGGAGACCGAATTCTTCTTACGAATTTAGATTTTCAATTAAGAAATGCAAAAATCACTAGATTTTGGAACACAGTCTTCTTGCGATATCCTCAATATAATATAGTACCGAAAACTCAAACTTAGGAATGACAAAAATATAATTTCAAGTATTTGGTTACCGATATTGTCTTTGATGATTATTTAGGGAAATGGAATTATAGAGCTATTCCAAAAGTGAAAACTCGAAGTTATTTTCTAGCTCTTCCTTACCTTATATCCAATGCAGTTTCTTGCTTAAAGCATCGGGCTCCTCTCCTAGGCGGTTCCTGGGTTAACAAGGATATCAGCGCCTGGTTTTACATCAGGCTTGGCTTTAGGAGCCTTCAGGCAAGTAAATAAAGGCTAATATCATCTTTCGTATGAAAAATAATAAAATATATAACACAGAATGTTTTTCAAAATGTCTTCTAGTTCGGAAAAATGTACTGACCCATATAATTAATAGTGGTTAGTTATTTATAATTCGGCTATTTATAATTTAGTTGCTATATATTAATTAAAATTTATTTAACTGGATGTGTGAAGTAGATCCAAATGGTCTAATTCGCATATGGGGGGATAAAGAATGAAAATTAGATTGATAGTTTCTTTGTTGGTGCTATGTTTAGCTACTTCTCTTGGCGCAGCACAAGCATCAGAGCCTGCGAGAAACATGACTGAGAATATGAGTAATGTGACTGGAAATATGACTGGAACCATAATGAGTAATATGACTGGGAATATGACCGTAATGAACGGAATCATGAACGGAACCATGACTGGGAATATGACCGGAATGGCTGGAAATATTGGTAATATAACCGGAATCGTAATTTGTAACATAACTGGAATGACAGGCATACAGAATATGGTTAGCATGCAGAATGCAACCAGTATGCAGAGCACAGCCAGTGAGCAGAATGCAACCAGTATGCAGAGTACAGCCAGTGAGCAGAATGCAACCAGTATGCAGAATATGACCGAAAATATGGGTAATGTGCCAATTACTGGAACCATAACTGGGAATCTGACTGGGAAAATGGGTAATATTCCTATAAATGGAGTTATAACTGGGAACATAACTGGGAACATGACCGGAAATGCGGAAAATATAACCGGAGATATAACAGGCACCGTAATCTGCAATATGACGGGCATGCAGAATATGACTAAAACTATAACCGGAAACATGACTGGGAATATGACTGGAAACATGAGAAATATGAGAATGACTGGAATCATGATGTTTAATATGACTGGGAATATGACCGGAATAATGGGCATGGAAAACATGCCCAGAAAAATAGATATCATAACCCATAAAATGGATGTCATGACCAGAAATATGGGTATCATGACCCGAAAAATGGATGTCATGACCAAAAAGATGGATATTATGACCAGAAAGACGGATTCCGAAGATATGAAAAATATGACCGGGACTATGAAAAATATGACAAGCGGTATGGGAGTCATGACTGAAAATATGAAAAATATGACCGGAACTATGGAAAATATGACCCGAAATACGGGTAATGACCAAAACACCAATGTGTTGTGCTAGGGTATAAAGGTTTAAATAGCAATAATAGATGGAAATGAATGGTTATCTGATCAAAATTGCGTTGGAGAATTCCGCTCCTAGAAGTATATTCGCGCCAATATTTTCAGTTATATTCGATTAATACGCAAAACATCTAAAATTGCTATTTTTTATGCTAAGGGCCCGTTACAGAACAACTTATGCATATATTTCGATTGTATGCTTTACTTTTCAAGATCTTTATCACCAATTAAATATTTACTTTTTTAAAAAAATATGCCTAAATTATTTTGTTACAATTTCTTTACCCTATAATGTCTGAATGATGTTATTTCCCAAGGGGATTAGCGCGCACTTTAGATGCAATGGATCCAGCCTCTCCCTTCTCAAATTCCGGATATGAGTTCCACAATTCGGCGAATTTCTTGCAACTTTTTGCCAGAGAGACCATCCAGATCTTCCTCTCTGACCCATCCTTCACATATCAGTCGAGCGAAGACGAATAGCAGGACAGAGTAACGGAAATCGTACTTCTGATCCGTCACCTTTCGTTTATCGGTCAGGTAATCATGAATCTCCCCAATGTCGGATGGTTCATTGATTTCAGCCATCATTTTGAGGGCTTTATGCGCAATAGAAATGCATTCACGTTCATAGGCGGCACTGAATGCCCGGTGTGTGATCTCCTTCTCCTGTTTTGACCATTCCGTTTCAATCATCTTTCCTCATCTGCCTAAAAGTTGCCCATCAGATGCACAGTTACCAAATTGCTTGTATAGGCTTGAGCTGTCTCTTTCACTTACCCTTCATCCAACATCCTGCCCTTAATCTCGCCACTTATCTGTCAAATATGCATAGATATGCCTGTAAAAATACATGGCTTTATTTGGGTAATGCCAAAAACGTAACTATAGCTCCTCTTAATTGATAAGAGAAGGGATACAAAGGTAAAGCTGCAGAAACCCTAACCACCCGGAGACAAAGCCCATGAAAGTACTGCTTGTAGATGACGACCCCTTATTCTTGGAGCTGTCAAAGACGTTCTTGGAAGTTTTCCACCATATAAACTCCGATACAGTGGAATCTGTAGGAAAAGCGCTCGAGAAGTTAGAAGAAGACTCCTATGACGTGGTGGTTTCGGATTATGATATGCCTTTTATGGACGGCATAACGTTCCTGAGAGCTATCCGTGATAAAAGAATCGATATCCCTTTCATCCTGTTTACAGGAGTAGGAAAAGAAGAAATTATGCACCGGGCAATAGAAAATGGTGTACATTCTTTTATTCAGAAAACAGGTAACCCAAAAGCCCAGTATTCAGAATTGTCAAAGCGAATCTGGCAGATTACAAGTAACCGTGTAACATTCTAAAAAGAACAAAAAGATAATTCCTAATTTTTGTATATTCCGAAATAAGTATTGAAATCAAGGCTTTAAGGTGCCTATTTTTGGCAATCAGTGTATATAATAGACTTTCTCCTATAAAATAAACTTTAAAGATATCACATATTGGAAAGCGTTAGCAGCACACTAAATCTAGTAAATAAAGCTAAGTAACCATTAAATAAGGATCTTTTTTGAGACCCCGACTTATTGATTAATGAATCTTCTAAAGTAAATTTTTACTTATTTTACCACATTATACCCAGCATTCTTCCACGCAGCCTGCTTTCATTCAGGAACCTGAGAGTTATTATCCTTCTTTCTTGTCCCGCGCTCAGCTGCGGCTGGAACTTATAGGCTTCGAACAATAAAAAGAAAACTTCAGCCATTTAAAGAATCGAGTACCAGAATATCAACCAATTAATGGAGATAAACCTTATTCAGCTGACTTTTGGGAAGTATTTCTCTTATTCTCTAAAAGTGTCCATAATTTTTCGCATTCATTAGCTGTCAACCCAATTTGTTTGACCAGATATTCCTCCGTTTTTTCGTTTTTTACTGTGTCTCTTATCAGATGGCTTACTGTATCCCTGTGGTGACCTGTTATCCTTTCAATACTTCTGATTCCGTTTTTTTCAAGATAAAGTCGATATATCAGCCTTATTTCATCTTTGGATAAATGTTTACGATAAATAGCTGTGCCAATTGTATCCATAAAAAATTTTCCGCAATGTTTACAATGATATCTCTGGTGGCCGGTCTTGTATTTTCCACGTTTTATGATAGCTTTTCCTTCTACCCTGAGATAATATTCACATCCCGGATTTGGACACACAATTTCCTGTAAATCGTCAAATGACATAATTCAATCAATAAATAGTGAGTTTACTAGTATATTTATTTTACTCAGTTGAATTTCCGGATTTTTTCCTTAGAGTCTTTTTTGCAGCCAGTTTTTTCATAACCTTCATTTATTGGCTCAATTACGAGCTTACTTATGGGACAGTGAAAGTTTTACTCCAATCACCGTAAAGATGCCGGCTTTTCCCCAGTTAATGTACTTGTCAATTCCTGGTCTCTGTGTTATTCTATTGCCGATGGTTCCGGCAAAAATCGAGATTACTGAAAAGATCAGCCAGGCCTGAACCATGAATATTATTCCAAGAAATATCATTTGCATTGGGACATTTCCTGATTCTATATTTACAAACCGGGGAAGGAATGCGAGGAAGAAGATAGCTACTTTAGGATTTAAAACATCATGAAGATTCCGCGCCTGTAAAATGCAAAGGTATTGGTTTCCCTGACAGGAGCGGAGGATATTAGCTCATCGCTTTCTTTTAAGGCATGCCAGGCAAGGTAGAGCAAATAGGCTGCGCCAGCATATTTTACGATCTCAAAGGCCAGAGCGGACCTATACACAATGGCAGAAATTCCAAGTGCTGCTGCGGTGGTGTGAATGAGTATGCCTGTACATAGGCCTGATGCTGTTGCAACTCCTGCTTTTTTACCCTGCGAGATGCTCTGGGTGTGCACAAATAGAATGTCAGGGCCGGGTAGGATCGTAAGGGCTGCAGAGGCTGCAATAAAATAGACTAACTGCGATTGTTCTATCAAGCTTTCTCACCCTCCTTCTATATACGATTGTTAAAAAAATTACTTGCATCTCTGTAGTAAAGGATTTCTGCAGGGCATTTGTTTATTATTGGATTTCCTGCTTAAGAATCTCGTAAAATCTTTCCTTAGCCTCTTTTTCAATCCACGGCCTATGCCCGCATTTTTCCAGTAAAATGAACTTGAAGTCCTTCAAAAACCTGGAAAGAGGCTCACGAACTCCTTCAAAAGGATGCGGGTCATAATCTCCATGGATTGCCACTACCTGGCATTGGATTTCTCTTCCGAGTTCAAGCAGTTTTCCGCTGCGCCTCAAATCACTAGTACCATGACAACTTAGTTGTGAGTCATTTATATACTTTGAGTTCTTTTTATATCTCATGTTAAATATTAATCT
>MCHG01000275.1_pt1 | contig 21164 bp, 21 predicted proteins | sample 787351 | NCBI WGS metagenome assembly MCHG01 (sample SAMN05430296, study PRJNA330682) | permafrost metagenome | biome: Cold desert; feature: permafrost; material: soil; isolation source: enrichment culture inoculated with soil incubated with H2/CO2 at 20 degrees... ... | reverse complement strand
TACTTATGTCAATATAACCGTCAATCTTGGGACAGGCAAATCCATCAACTTTGGGACCTTTTAGATTAGCTCAAACACCTGGTTAATAATCTATACAATACCCCTACCTAACAACAAAAAAAGATTCCCTAAGGAATCCTTTAAACCCATCTCTTGTCACTTAACTAATTACTAGTACAGATCACAAATTACTGCTAATTCTTAATTATGCTCAACTCATGGGCAGAAATTAGACCTGTCTCAATGGCATTTTTTCTAAGTACCAAATATAGTTGTGCTTTTGTTGCATGTACATAAGGCATGATAAATATCGTTCCTATGAATAATAATATAATACCTAACAAATACCATAAGATAAACGATAAGTCTAAAACCCACATCTTAAATTTTTCACCTTTTGTCATTTGCATGCTTAACTTAATGGCTTGATCGGAATCCATTTGCGGGTTTTCTGCTAGGATATAGGGTACCATACTATAGGCGTAACTTTTTACAATTCCAGGTATTATGAATAAGATAGTCCAGAGAAAAGTATAAAGTGACCTAAAAAACATTGTCTTTACAATATTTGAGTACCAACCTTTTTTAAATCCATAACATATATAATTTAAATCTGCATCATCTCTAGCCCCTTGTAAAAAAAACCTTCTTCCTCCTACTTCTAGTGGATATCCTAAAAAAATTCTAAAGGCAATTGCAATAATAATTGCAATTAGAACAACGACTCCAACTATAGCTAAAATAGTGTAAAACTCCTTTGAGTTAGGGAATCCATTTGTAGGAGAGCTATGACTATTCATATTTCCAATACCTGCTGGAGAACTACCGGTTGCCCCTCCTACTGCCGCTATAATGATACTAACCAATAATGATTTCCAATAAGTTGTTTTTAAAACCCCTTTTGCTTTTGCTTTAAGTTCCGCTCTACTCCACATATACATCCACCCTTTTACGTTAATTTTAATACTTATGCCTTTTATTATAGTATATGTTAACTATTTATAAAACAAGAACAATCTCGATTACTGTACAGTTGCTTTAAGTTACTTTATTTATTCATTAAAATCAAAAGGACATAGTTAATTCAACTATGTCCTTGCGTGCTTAATGGTGTAAACTTTCCATGGACCACATTTAAACCCGCACAATATATTAATCCCTACTCATTACTTATTCTTCATTATTACTCCCTAGTGGAATACACACCGTCACTTTAAACAAGTCTCCATCAATATCAATGGTAAACTTTCCACCCTGTATATTCGTTAAACTTTCTGCTATAGAAAGTCCTAATCCAGATCCCTCTGTTGTTCTTGATTCATCTCCTCTAACAAATCTTTGGGTTAACTGTTCTGGGCTAATGTCTAAAGGTTGAGCTGATACATTTTTAATGGTAATGACACCATAGCCTTCTTTTACTTCTGTATCAATATAAACCCTCGTATGGGGCATAGCGTATTTCACTACATTTATTAAGAGATTCTCAGCAATTCTCCACATGTGCTTGCTGTCTCCTATAATCGGTATGTTTTGTTCTAAACTGTTCACTCTTACCTCTAGATTTGCCTCTTCAAACTTGTCTTGGCACTCCCCCATGGATTGTTGGATCAATTCATTTAAATCTAGCTCTTGGAATTCTACATTCAGGTTTCCACTAGAAGCTTTGCTTGCTTCTAATAAATCATCGATTAATTGCTTTAATCTCTCAGACTTTTCATCTAGTACTTTCACATATTCCAGTGTTTTCTCTCCGTGTAAATCTTCTCGTTTTAATAAATCAACGTAATTAATAATCGAGGTTAAAGGCGTTTTAAGATCATGGGATACATTTGTGATTAATTCCGTCTTTAATCTTTCCCCTTTAATAGCTTCCTGTATAGCATTTTTCATACCGTCTTTAATGCTTATAATATCTGTATAGAATTCTCTAAAAGAAAGACTTATCTGATCCTTGTCTACTATATCTTGAAAATTTCCTTGTGATACTTGTTTAGTTACTTCCATAATTTTATTTAAAGATTGTAGGCTTCGCTGAAGAAAAACAAAAGCTACTATGTTGAAAATCACAAATACCATTAAGGCTATTAGGGCAACAAACGTCCCTCCAGTTAAAAGCAGTACCCCTAGGATTGCGTTAATGGAAACATAAGCAATAAAAATTAGGATGATTCCTGGTTTAAAATATTTTGTTTTAAAACAACATTTAATTAATTCATAAGTGATTGTATTTTTTATTAATCTTTTGCTTTTGTATTGCCTTAGGAAAGATAAGCATAATAGCAATAGAATGCTTATAATGAGTGCCAAACTAATATACTCAGATAACCTCACATTAAAAAAGTTGTAATCATTATACTCTTTAAAAATCCAATTAAAAACTGGTGTTACCATGTATGCCGTAAACCAGATGGAACATAACGCAATTGCGACTTGGATTTCATTATATAGTCTATCTACATTTGAATCTACAATTTTACCTTGTGCGTCTCTACCAATTATTTTGATTAATATCCCAAACGTCAGTAAAAATAGTAGTCCTGCAATGATGAGAATTCCTCTTGCCATAGGAAAGTTCTTATTGAACTGATTAAGCTGAACATTATGTGTAAAAAAATCATCACCCATCCGTAAGGACTTATACACTGCTGCATGTACTTCATAATCCGTACCCTTTAACATCCTAGTGATGCCTTCGTTATAATTAAAATCTTGATTATTATCCGCTTTGTATTGGTTGTAATAAACATAAGATGTTTGTTTCTTTATAAATTCTACAGGGTTCTCTTCTTCTATATTGGTGAAAACTTCTTTGGTTTTCACATTTTCTATATAATAAATAAAGTTCACTGTATTTGCTAAATCTTGTTCAATAGTATGCAATTGATACAACTTATCCTCAACATCACTGTTATTCACCTCTGTTGTCTCATTTAAATTGCTAGGAACTTCACTTGATTGATCTGGTGAGGATAAAATATTCTCTTCACTCTTTAAGACCACATTGTATTCAACAACACTATATAATAAATTATTAAAATTTTCTTGGATACTTTCGTCCCCCATATAACCGTGTCGCTCAACATATCCAATACTAGGTACAATAACAATAACACTTATGATCATCACTACTACTAACATTATTTTTAAACCATCAAAAATACTAAATTTTTTCCATTTTGTATCCAATACCCCACACCACCTTTAAATATTTTGGTTCTTTGGGATTAATCTCAATTTTCTCTCTAATCCTCCGAATATGTACAGAAACTGTATTTTCCACCCCGTAGGAGGATTCGTTCCAGACATGCTCATATATTTGATTGATAGAAAAAACTCTCCCCATGTTCTCCATTAGATATTCCAGTATACCGTATTCTGTAGCTGTAACTTTTACAGGGTCTCCATCTACGGTAATCTCTTTGGCATCTGTATCTAGTTCTAACCCACCAGTCCTAACCACACTAGGTTTGGGTGCTATACTTCCAAGCCTAGTATATCGCCTCATTTGAGATTTGACTCTAGCCATTAGTTCTAAGGAATTAAATGGTTTCGTTACATAGTCATCTGCGCCCATATTTAACCCTATAATTTTATCTGTATCCTCGGATTTTGCAGATAACAAAATAATGGGCACATTTTCATTTTTCCTTATACGAATCATCGCAGATAGCCCATCTAATAGTGGCATCATAATGTCTAGTATAATTAAATGAACATCTTTCTCTTCTAATAATTTTAGTGCCTCTACTCCATTGGTAGCTTTGAGAACGTTATAGTTCTCTTGCGTTAAAAAAATTTCTATGGCATCTAGTATGGCGAGATCATCGTCGCATACCAACACATTTAAAAGATCCATTATATCCCCCCTTGGCGCGCCAGCGAAACTGGTGCTAGTTCTTAGTTGTTAGTTCTCAGTTGTTAGTAAAAGCTTAAACTACGCTATATTGAGTTAGCTCTTAGTTCTTAATCCTTAGTAAAATACGCAGATGTTTCCCAGATAAACGGGGTACGTCGACTTCACTCAACTTGACAATGTGTGAGTGGTTATCTTTAGCCTATAGCTGTACTCGTTTATTCATTGTTCGTTGTTCACTGTTTTCATTCTAACAAATAACTATTACAAATGACTAACTTAATTCTTAAGACTTTCTTAAGTTAAGTAGCCGTGGAGAGTAAAACAGGCGAGCACAGTTCGCCCCTAAGTCGATTTCAGTGTATACAGAATTTTTTTAGTCAATAAAAAAAATAGAGCTTTCAAGGCTCTACCTCATATATCAGTAAATAACAATTGTTTCCCTAATGGGTACCAACATTTTTTGGTATTGTCACCTTAAACGTGGTTCCCTTTCCTATTTTTGAAAGAACTTTAACCTTTCCACTAATTCGTTCAATATTATTTTGTAAAACAAATAAACCTAAACCTTGACCTGGAATTTTTACTGCATTGAGAGTGTAGTAATTTTCCTTACTATCTAAACCTTAATAAAGTTTCCATCTTCCAATTCTTTAAAAGCTAACTTTAGTTCTTCCTGTGTATTCATCACAATAGGTCCTCCCCAAGCTATTGGTTCTCTCAGTGGCTGTCCTTCAAATAATAGAAAACGAACTCCACCTTTTGAGGCATTAACTAGAACTTCCTCCCCTTGATCAAAGAGAAGAGCTCTTTTGTTCTTCATTACGCCTTTTGCCTCTTCATCAAAACTACCGCTACCCTCAACAATATAGATGTACAATGTAGATCCTGGCTCCGTTTTAAGTCTCCACTGTGCTTGTGGCTTTAAATCAACATCTAAATATCGTATTTTCACATACTCCCCTTGTATCCCTCCAGAAACGCCCTTGTAGCTACCAGATAGTATATGAATACTACTCCCTTCTTCTTCGATTTTCGGGATCATGTCTGCTGTAATATCGTGGTATGCGGGATTTTTCATCTTATCTTTAGCCGGCATATTTAACCACAATTGTACACCTAACATTCTCTCCGATTTCTGAGGCATTTCTTGGTGTATAATTCCACTCCCTGCAGTCATCCACTGACAATTTCCATCTAAGATATTTCCTTTATTGCCTAAACTATCACCATGCTCAATATTTCCTTTGATTAAATAAGTAATGGTTTCTATACCTCTATGAGGATGCCATGGAAATCCTTTTATATAGTCATTTGGATCTACAGAATCAAATGCGTCCATCATTAAAAACGGGTCAAAATCATGTACATTCCCATGACCAATTACTCTCACCAAACTTACCCCAGCGCCATCCACTGCATCCTCACCTGTAACAATTTGTTTTATTTTGCGTATAGACATCTTAAACCCCTCCTAATTTTTTATTCATTGTTATTTGTTATTTGTTATTTGTTATTTGTTATTTGTTATTTGTTATTTGTTATTTGTTATTTGTTATTAAATCATACCCTTTTTCTATTTTCACAAATCATAAAATCAATTAAATAAGTATAACTAGGAAATGGTTAACATATGTTTTAAAAGGTTAACAATGGGTAAACTAATAGTTAGAATAAGGAGGTATATAACATTATGGGAACATTATCTTGGATTATTGTTGGTGCACTAGCAGGGTGGATTGCAAGTATGATGACAGGAAATAATAGAAGCATGGGTTTAATAGGCAACATCATAGTAGGTATAATAGGGTCTTTTATTGGAGGTTTTGTACTTAAGTATTTTGGTGTTGTTGGTGTTACAGGATTCAATTTATGGAGTATTGGTGTATCCGTTTTAGGTGCAATTATACTATTATTTGTGATAAATTTATTTAGGAGGTAAAATACTTATTCATTTTTAAAGACAAACGAGATTGCTTTAAGTATTGGAGAAAAATATTATGATTGAAAAGTTAAAAAGTTGCAATTTGTTCATATTTGTAAAACAATTTATCATTAGATATAAACATGATGATGTTTCTGGTATGAGTGCACAAATAACGTATTATTTAATATTAGCTTTTTTCCCTTTTTTACTTTTCTTAATTAACTTGTTAAGTTTTACTTCTTTATCAAGTGAAATACTCGTTGCTAACTTTAATACATTCCTTCCAAATGAAACAGGTATAATCGTAAAGAGTATACTCGCTGAGACTTTGGAAGCTAGAAGTGGAACGCTATTACTTGTTGGTATTATTGCAAGTCTATGGTCTGCATCTAAAGGGTTATCTGCCATTATAAAAGGACTTAATAAAGCATATGATGTAGAGGAAAATCGTCACTTCATTAAACGTAGTTTATTAGCAATTTTTTCAACTATTGGGTTAACACTTATCATCATATTAGCATTTTTTATGATTGTATTGGGAAATGTTATAGGGAGATCTATCTTTGGCTTATTCGGTGTGAATACGTTTTTTAGCATGATCTGGACATTATTCAGATATATCATTCCTCTTATTGTCATGTTTATTACATTTTCTTTACTGTATAAGTATGTCCCTAATAAAAAGCTAAGTTTTAAAAACATTACAATAGGAGCTACATTTGCTACTATTGGTTGCGTTACTACTTCTTTTCTATTTTCTTTTTATGCAAATAATTTTACTAATTATGCAAAAGTATATGGAAGTTTGGGTGGGATTATTGCTTTAATTATTTGGCTATATATAAGTACATTAATTATTATTGTGGGAGGAGAATTGATTTCGATTCGCATCTATTTTGAAGATAGCATTAAGGTTCAAGAATCAAGAATTAAACATTAAGGTAAGAGCTAATATAATAAATGTAAAACATTTCTAAACAACCGAGTACAGATCTGTACTCGGTTGAATCATTTTAATTTTTCATTTGTATTTACCTTTGATTCTGCATTGCGCTTACTTATTGTTCGTCAACAGATAGACCTAAATGTTTAACTAATCTAATGGTGGGTAAAAGATAGTATAAGATATATAGTAAGTATATATTCTAGATGCAGTACTTGTTTTGATTATAAATAGGATTTATGGATTTTGATAAAGAGGAGGTTTCATTTTATTATGAAAACTAAGAATAAATTTAAATCAAATGTTCAGAAAATAACTGGTAAACTTAAAGAAAAAGCTGGAAAAATTACTGGTAATTCAGAATTAGAATTAAATGGCAAGCTTGATCAAGTAAAAGAAGATACTAGGGAAAAAGTTAAAGATATGAAAGCCGCTGGAAAAGAAGTGTTTAAAGATGTCAAACAATCAGCAGCAAAAAAGTCAAATGAACTAATCGATAAGTTAAAGAAAGATAAGTAACGTTAAAAATATTAATTCTTTTAACATAGGATAACTTGCTTTTAAAAAAACTAGAGAAGGGAGAGCTTAATATGGGCTTTCTGAGATGGATAGGTGGAATCGTAGTATTCTTTTGGCTTCTAGGATTTCTGTTTAAAATAGGCGGCGGTCTTATCCACATGTTATTAGTAATAGCGGTGATTGTATTTATCGTTGACCGCATTACCGGTAAAAGAGGTTAGCAATAAAAGTGGATTAGCTTCTGTGTAATGGACAACTTTAGTTTCCAAATAACAAAGAAAGTACCATCCTTTATACGGGATGGTACTTTCTTTCATTTATATGTTAATGTTCAATGTAAACATTAAGTTAGGTTAACGTATGTATTGAAAATACGTTATGTTGTTTTATTCAATCCTATTGGATTTTATCCATTGTTTCTTTTAAATGTTAATTATTAATTAAATATCACTAAAGTTTAAAATCCTTTTCCAACTTTGTATGCTTATAACTTTTCTTATGACTCTCATAATCGGCTACAATATTGCCATGTCCAATCATTTTATATTTGTAGATTAACAGTCCCTCTAACCCAACTGGACCTCTAGCGTGAATCTTATTTGTACTTATACCTACTTCTGCTCCAAAACCATATCTAAAGCCGTCACTAAATCTAGTGGAGCAATTCCAGAATACATTACCTGCATCTACTAGGTTCATAAAGGTTTCTACCTTATCTTTGTTGCTTGTGACAATTGCTTCCGTATGACCTGATCCATAGGTATTAATATGGGTAATCGCTTCTTTAAGATCGTCTACGATTTTGATTGAAAGCTTATAATCTAGGTACTCACTCTTCCAATCTTCATCTGTTGCTACTCCTACATCAATAATGCTACGTACTCTTTCATCGCCTACTAATTCAACGTTTTTAGCCTCCATTGCTTCTTTGACAATAGGCAAGTAACTTTTTGCTATATTTTTATTTACCAGTAAAGTTTCTGTTGCATTACACACTGCTACGTACTGTGTTTTTGAATCTACTGCGATTCTTACTGCCATTTGCAAATCTGCTTCGTCGTCTATATAGCAGTGGCAAATTCCATCGGCATGACCAAGCACAGGTATGTTTGAATTATCCATAATGTATTTTACAAAATCATTTGATCCTCTAGGTATAATTAGATCTATATAATCATCCAATTTGAGCATAGCACTTACATCTTCTCTCGTTTCTATAAGTTGTATCCAACCCTCTGGCATCCCAGCTCTTTCTGACGCACTTTTAATAATCTCCCATAAAATACGATTGGTACTTTTGGCTTCTGTACCACCTTTTAAAATTGCTGCATTTCCACTTTTTAGGCATAGGGAAGATATCTGTACTAGAGCATCCGGTCTGGACTCAAATATTACACCGATGACACCAATAGGGCAACTCACCTTATACAACTCTAAGTCCGTATCTAATGCTGTAGTTGCAAGAGTTTTTCCTACTAGCTCTGGTAATTTCCTAAGACTTTCTATTCCAGCAATGACATCCATTATATTATCATTCTCAAACTTTAGTCTTTTTAAAAGTGGGGCTGGTAGATTTTCCTTTTCACTTCTATCCATATCCTCTTTATTTGCATTCATAATATCTTGCATTCTATTCTTTAATTCAATAGCGATCTCTGCTAAAGCTCGATCTTTAATCACTGTGTCTATAGCTGCTAAATCAATGGAAGCTTTTTTTGCACTTTTCGCCGCATCATATATACTCATTAAATCCACCTACTTACATTAAATTTTATTTTAATGATACTATAGTGATGATTTTTATGCAAGGTTGCATGTGTTATTTCCCTTGAAATATTGTAAATAACATCTAGTTCTTAGTTTTTTTGGATTTCAGCTTTAATTTTTGGCTTTTATAAACATAGAGCAAATTATCAAACTATTAATATATTTTTAAAACGATATCGAATGATCGGCTTTGCTCAGATCGCTATTTCTTCACCAATTGTTTTGTTATTATGATATATTGGTATTAAGAATAGCATCTCCGAAAGGTTATTTATCGACCTAATGAATAGATCACTACTTCTACCAAAGGGATCCTTCCACTACGTTCAGGATGACAGTATGGAAAAAGTAGCACTATCCTACTCTACAAATAGAATCTCTGACGCTTTTTATTCAAACATGATAAAAAAGTTTGAACTCTAGTGAACTAGTTAAACTTCCCTTTCCTGAATATCAAACATCTAAAGAAAATGGAGGAAAATAATGAAAACAATGCCTGTGTTATTTATTGGACATGGTTCACCCATGAATGCAATAGAAGATAATATTTTTACCACAACCTGGACTGAAATAGGGTTGTCTCTTCCTAGACCTAAAGCAATTCTATCTATTTCTGCTCACTGGTATACCGACAGAACTCAGGTAAATGATGAAAATCACCCTGCAACTATCTACGATATGTACGGTTTTCCAGATGAGTTGTATAGAATCACTTACCCTGCACCTGGTTCACCGGAATTAGCAATGGATGTTAAACAACTAATAGGAGATTTAGTGACCGTAGATAATTCTTGGGGACTAGATCACGGGACATGGTCTGTTTTAAATAAGCTTTATCCTAAAGCTGATATTCCCGTAGTTCAGTTGAGCATAGATAGGAATGCTCCAGCTGAAGCACATTATGAACTAGGTAGGAAATTAAAACCATTAAGGGATCAAGGTATCCTTATCTTTAGTAGTGGAAACGTTGTTCACAATTTAAATAAAGCAGATATGTCCATGGAAAATGGTTACGATTGGGCTTACGAATTTGACGAATACATTCACAACAGCATACTTTTGGGAAAATTTGAAAACGTGGTAAATTATAAAAAAGCAGGTTCTTCATCTGAGATGGCATTTTGGACACCAGAACACTTTTATCCTTTACTGTATACTCTTGGCTGCCTAGATAAATTCGACATAATAGAAGTCTATAATAAGGCATGTGTGTATGGATCTTTATCTATGACAAGCTACATTGGCGGTATTAATTCTTAGTTCTTTTAACTACGAAAACCCTTCCCTGATAAACGGGGCACGGCGAAACTTCGCTCAAGATGACAAATGTATGGTAGTTCTTAGGTCTTGCTTCTTTCTTTTCAATTATTAATTATCAAAATTTTGCCGGAGGAATAAAATTTATGTATGAAAATGATTATATTTTGAGAATGATTCGACAGGCTACTGAAGTCATTGCAAAACTAATTTTAAATAAGGAAATTAAGAGTTATGACCTTTGCCACGAGATTACAGACACTGCATTAAAGGAGAACTTTGGTCTCAGTAAAGAATTGCTATTAAAATTGCCTGCAACTTATATTAAAGAATTAATTGGTGGAGACGGAAACTCACAAGCAATATTTTTTCTTGCCCAATTATTCTTTCACGAAGGAGAAGTTTTTGAAAAAGAAGGATTTAAAATCCAAGGAGATTTATATTATCGTAAATCTCTAGAGTTATTAAGCGTCATAGACGATGCTGATGATGAATTAAATGAATATATTGCGCATCTTCGAGCAAGTGTGCGTTCTAAGTAAATTATATACGTGGATTATATGCTTATTGCTTATTCGTTGATTTTCATGGTTTCTCTAAGGTATAGCACACAGGCGCTGTTTTACCATAGGATATGTTATAATAAACAGTAGAACATATATAGAAAGGAAGTCTACATGAGTAAAAAATTGATTATTGCTGAGAAGCCATCTGTGGCACGAGATATTGCTAGAGTATTAAAATGCACTAGAAAAGGTGACGGTATAATAGAGGGAGGAGACTATATTATTACGTGGGCTTTAGGTCACTTGGTAGAATTGGCTCCTCCAGAAAAATATAACGAAAAATTTAAAACATGGAATATGATTGATTTACCTATTATTCCCTCTGAGTTAAAACTAGAGGTCATTAAAAAAACGAGTAAACAATACCATGCTGTTAAAAAACAGCTAAATAGAAACGATGTCTCTGAAATTGTCATTGCTACAGATGCAGGTAGAGAAGGTGAACTTGTTGCAAGGTGGATCCTTGAAATGGCGCATTGCAAAAAACCTATAAAACGCTTATGGATATCTTCCGTAACTGATCGAGCCATTCAAGAGGGTTTTAGACAATTAAAAGACGGAAGAAACTATGACAACTTATACCATTCTGCTCTAGCAAGGGCACAATCGGATTGGATCGTAGGAATTAATGCTACTAGAGCTTTGACATGTAAGTATAATGCCCAACTATCGTGTGGTCGGGTTCAGACTCCAACTTTAAATTTAATTGCTGATCGGGAAAATGAAATAAAACGATTTATTCCCAAAAAGTTTTATGAAATCAAATTAGTTGCAGGGGGCATTTCATTTTTATGGAAAGATTCCAAAACCAATGAAAGTAGAATATTTGATGAAACTAAGTTGAAAAAGCTTCTAGAAAAATGCAAAGTTTCTGCTCAAGCTAAAGTGGTTCTAGTTGAGAAGAAAGAAAAATCTATATATCCTCCTACGCTATACGACTTAACAGAATTACAGCGAGATGCCAATAGATTATTTGACTTTTCTGCAAAAGAAACTTTATCTATCGCCCAAAGATTATACGAAAACCATAAAGTAATGACTTACCCTAGAACTGATTCAAAATATATAACTTCTGATATTGTTGGAACTTTAAAAGATCGTTTAGAAGCAATAAAAGTTGGAGAATACCTACCCTTGGTAAAAAAGGTGGGTACAATTAAACCTCAAAAACACTTTGTAGATAATAGCAAAGTTTCTGATCATCACGCTCTTATTCCTACAGAACAAAAGCTCAACTTGGGACTACTATCAGATAGTGAGAGCAAAGTTTTTGATTTAGTGGTAAAGCGTTTTTTATCCGTCCTGTATCCTCCTTATCGATACGAACAAGTCACCATCAAAGTAGAAGTGTCTAACGAGGTTTTCGTCGCAACAGGAAAGCGCCCGTTGTCCCTGGGATGGAAAGAAATTTATTCAAGAGATTCTCTGTTAGATGAAGATCAAGAAACTTCATTGCCTCAAGCAAATACAAATGAACTATTAACCATAAAAGAAATAAAATCCGTTGAAGGCAAAACAACACCTCCATCTTTGTTTAACGAGGGCACACTGTTATCTGCAATGGAAAACCCTTCAAAATATATGAGCAAAAAGGATAGCCAGTTGGCACAAGTTTTGGGAGATAGTGGGGGACTAGGAACAGTAGCTACCCGAGCAGATATTATAGAAAAAATATTTAACAAGTTTTATGTAGAAAAACGAGGAAAAGACATCATTACCACCAACAAAGGAAGACAGTTATTAGAGCTAGTACCAGAAGATTTGAAAGCACCTGACCTTACTGCTACCTGGGAGCAAAAATTAAATGAAATTAAAAATGGTAAACTAAAAAGAAATGACTTTATAGATGAGATTAAGACTTATACAAAAGAAATTATCGTGGAAATTCAAAGAGATGACGCTAAATTTATACATGATAATATAAGTGGAGAAAAATGCTCTAAATGCGGAAAACATATGTTGCAAGAAAAAGACAAAGTAGGTGCGGTCCTTGTATGTGTAGATAGAGAATGTGGTAACCGAAAACGACTATCTAAAGTAACCAACGCAAGATGCCCTAATTGTAAAAAGAAACTAACAATGGTTGGTGAAGGAGAAGGTCAAATTTTTACCTGTATCTGTGGACACAGAGAGAAATTAACCTCCTTTAATCAAAGAAAGAGTAAACAAACGAAAGGCATTTCTAAAAAAGAAGCACAGCAATATCTAAAGAAAAACAATAATGATCAACCAGAGGTGAATTCAGCATTAGCAGACGCCTTATCAAAACTAAAGTTTTAAATAAGTGCAAAATTATAAGTTGATGATATTTTAGGCGTAGCCTAAAATCTTTTATCTAATACTGGGGTGTAATGCGTTGGAGTCAATTTAATAATTAATTCAGAATCGAAATGCAGAATGCAGAATATTAAAGACTACCAAATGGTAGTCCACTTAAATTTCGCATTCTGCATTTTTTCCCCTGTCCTTATAATTTTTCATTTTACATTTTTAATTTTACATTCTGCATTTAACCTAGATCCTCGTCTCTCCATCATAAGTCAATATTGCTCCATACAAATCAGGTCGTCGGTCCCTAAATATTCCCCATTCTATTCTTTGTTCTGATATTAAATCTAAATCAAAGCTTGCTGTTAACACAGTCTCTTCTGTTCGACCTGCCTCTGCTATCTTCTCCCCTACTTGATTAGTAATAAATGATGACCCGTAAAAATTAATTGTGGAATTATCTATTGACTCTCTTCCTATTCGGTTGGAGGCTACTACAGGGATTAGATTGCATGCCGCATGTCCCAACATACAACGTTGCCAATGCTCTTTTGAGTCTACCTCGGGTTGTTCTGGCTCAGAACCTATTGCGGTGGGATAAAATAGTACTTCAGCTCCCATAAGGGCCATTATTCTTGCAGATTCTGGATACCATTGATCCCAGCATACTCCAATTCCAATTTTTGCGTACTTTGTATTCCAAACCTTAAAACCAGTATCTCCAGGATTAAAATAATATTTTTCTTCATACCCAGGTCCATCGGGGATATGGCTTTTTCTATATACGCCCATAACCGTGCCATCTGCATCAATAACTGCTAGTGAATTGTATCTAGCATTATTTTTTTTCTCATAAAAACTAATAGGAAGGACTACTTCTAACTCCTTTGCTACATATTTAAAGTGGTTAATTGCTTTGTTGTTTTCTAGCTCTGTAGCATAATTATAAAATTCTGGATTTTCCGTTTGACAGAAATACGGGGTTTCAAAAAGTTCTTGAATCAGTATAATCTGTGCTCCCTGATCTACTGCTTTTCTTACTAATTTCTCTGCTTTAGCTATATTATTATCTATATTAGACGAGCAACTCATCTGGGTTGCTGCAACGGTTACGTTTCTCATGTAAAAGCTCCTTTTTGTACAGCTTTTGGCTTTTTACCATTATTACCTTAATAAGGCTTAATGCTTACCACCTGTTGGGCACTAGGGTCGCAGATCATACGAGGGTATTGATCCTTACTTATAGGTTGTAGTACAACGGTTGTATGTCAATTCCCGGCGGAGCCGTATGTGGGGATATAAGATTATCAAACTCTTGTGAACTATCTTTCTACCTCTCACCTATCACTTCCTACTTGGCATTTGCTGTGTGATACAGTGAATATTTCCGCCTTCTTTGATCAAGGACATACTATTCATTGTTACAATGGTTCGTTCTGGGAATACTTGTTGCAATATTTTTTCTGCAACGTAATCCGATTCCTCTGCATCACCACCAAAAATGGGTAAAATAATGCCGCCATTAACAAAATAAAAGTTTAAATAACTTAATGTTAAACGAATATCGTTATAAAACCTCTTTGGTGGTTGCGGTATTTCTATAATTTCTAATTTTCTTCCTTTGGCGTCGGTGTTATTTCTTAATATTTCAAGGCTCTCTTTTGTAATTTCATAATTAGGATCTTGCTCATCATAGCAAGTTTGTAATAGCACTACTCCGGGTCTAGCAAAACAGGCAATATTATCTATGTGTCCATCTGTCTCATCTCCAAACAAGCCTCTCTTAAGCCAAATTATTTTAGTAATATTCAGCCTTCTCTTTACTTGTTCTTCTATCTGCTCTTTTGTTAATTGAGGGTTTCTATTTGCGTTTAGAAGGCATTCTTCTGTTGTAAGTAAGGTACCTTCTCCATCTACATGTATAGATCCACCTTCTAATACTATGGGCGAATCTATACATGGACTATTGTAATAGGCTAATATCTTTGGAGCCACTTCATCGTCTAAGTTATAGGGTGTATACTTTTCTCCCCAAGCGTTAAACTTCCAATTGACACCACTTACTTTATGATCCTTTGTAACCACAAAAGTAGGTCCATTGTCTCTAATCCACGCATCATTATGGGGTATAATTAATTGTTCTACATCTACACCACAATGTTCCTTTGCTTCTTTTTGTGTCTCTTCATTTACAATCATGGTAACAGGCTCAAATTTAGCAATGATTGTCGCAACGGCCCCATACCCTTCACATAACCCAATGTAATTTTCCGGCCATACCATAGCCTCTTTTACCGGCCATTGGATAAATGTTCTTTCATGCGTCTCCCATTCAGCAGGCATGAAGTAGTCGTTTGTATTCATTTGATAATACCTCACTTTATATTTTATATACTGAAAACTTATAAATGCAATGAATAATTAAAATAAGTTCCAACTTTCCAACCTTCTACTCTCTAACTAAAGTGTTCTAACTATTTCATTAGATAATCTTGAACCAACCTCTGCAATTCAGCCTTGTTATTACTAACACGGCCTTCAATTACTGCGTCAAGAAGATCAGCTAAGATATTTCCTACCTGTCTACCTGGTGTCACTCCTAATTTTAATATTTCGTCACCATTAATTGCAAGGTCTTTTATCAGATAACAATCTCCATAAAAAAGGATTCTATCTATAGACTCAGTCATCTGATCAATTTCAACGAGTTTTTGAATATCATCAGTATGGTACCGCTCTCTTACTTTTCTAAGTTCTAGCACTTCTATTAATACTTGAGGTGTTAACTTATTCATCCATCTCTTAATGTACTTTTCATCTACCCAAATTTCTAAATCATAATAGCGTACAAGTGTATATACCTTTTGGATCGTATCTTTATCATAACGCATATCCTGTAATATTTTTTTAACCGCCTTGGCACTTTGTTCCTGTTTACATTGTATTTCCGAGCTATCACCTAACATACTATTAGGTTTAGTGTTGTGTAGCAGAGATGCTAGACGCATGTGTAAAATTGTAGGAGTGTCTACAATAGCTTTTACCGCACGTAGATAATTATGAGGAACATTCGGTTGATGAAATTCAATAATTGGCAATAATTCAGGAATAATAACTGTTATTACATCAGAAAACTCCATGAGCTTTCTTTCTATATACTTTCCACAAATCATCTTTGAAAATTCTGATGTGATGCGTTCAATCGATATATTTTTAAGTAATTCTTTATTTGTATGTATGCTTTGAGTTGCTTTCTTATCTATACGAAAACCTAAAGTTGATGAAAATCGCAATGCCCTAATAATACGAAGTGCATCCTCTTCAAACCGTTCATCTGGATTTCCTACACAACGAATTACTTTATTTTCTATATCTTTTTTCCCATAAAAAAAATCTATTATCCCATGGTCTTCATTAAATGCAATAGCATTCATTGTAAAATCTCTTCGTTGTAGATCATCCTTTAATTCTTGAGCAAATGAAACCTTCTGTGGATGACGGTTGTCTCCATAAGGACCATCAATTCGATAAGTTGTAATTTCAATAGGCATATCTTCAATGATAACTGTAACAGTACCATGCTTTAGCCCAGTTTCAATAATCGTATTGCCTTTAAATATCTCCATGATTATAGAAGGTTTTGCATTTGTTGTTATGTCATAGTCATGGATTTGTATTCCAATTAAAGCATCTCTCACGCACCCACCCACGACATATGCTTCATAACCACTTCTATGTATAGTTTGCAGTGTTCGCCTAACCTTATTGGGCAAATCAATCTTCAACAGCCTATCTCCCCCTTACGACACCGCACAAGTCAATTGATCTGGTCTCTAATCGTTAGAAATTGAAGTAATCTTATGCAGCATAAGATCTATTCTACCATAAATAGATAAAGAGAATAACTGGCAAACAAACCGCCTATTATTCTCCCTATATAATAAAAGTTTTACTATTATCCTGTCAACTGTTACTTGCTCATCTCGATGGTTTATAACTGTGTTTAGACATCATTATTTTCTATAGACTGTTTCTTAGCATTTTTATTATGGTTTTGTGCTTCCTCAGCAATTGTAGTTTGACCTTTGCTTTTTTCTTTTCTTACTTCTTTTTTATCGATTTGGCTATCTTTTGTCATACTAACATCTCCTTATATTCATTTGATGTTAGCTTGCCCAACAAATTGAAATTCATTCCAATTCTTAGTTCTTAGTCACTATTTAGTTGGAAAGCAGAAAGTTGAAATTCTTATACAATCCCCTTAAGCCTACTATGTGTTTGGGTTTTTTTGGCTTTTGGCTTTTGGCAAAAGATTTTTGGCAATCCCTTAATGGTCTTAGATTCAGAACTAATTAGTTCTTCGTTCTCTGTTAATAGTTCCAACTAACCAACTAGCCAACTATAAGGCATTCCTTTTGGGTCTTTTGGCTTTTGACTTATGACTACCAACTACTGGGTTTTAATTCCTACGCCCTTTTTAAAGATAATCAACGAAGCAAAAAATGCTACAGCTAAAAATACAAAGCACAATAATCCATGTATCCAAATATTTCCTTCATAAATGCCAAGGTACGCATATCTAGTGATATTAACTAATGGGTATATGGGATTAATCAATCCCAACTTTGACAATACTCCTGGTAACTTTGATACTTCAAAAAATACGCCACCTAAATAGGCTAATGGAGTGATTACAATGGCAAGAGCAAAATTCATCTTTTCAAAATTGTCTAGTAGTAACCCGCACATTAATCCTAGAGAAGCGAAAATAAACGAAGTTACACAAAGAGAAAAAAAGAATAATAGAGGATTAGCTATTGTCGCACCTACGAAGGGAATCGTAGCTACGTATGTTAGGGTCCCCACAAACAAGCCTCTAACTGTTCCACCTAGTATAAAGGCTAATGATTTTTCCACATTTGAAATAGGATAACTATTCAAATCCTGAATTGTACCTTGAAACTTTTGTGCAATAAGAGAAAATGCAGGATTTTGAAATGCAGCCATAAGGGCACCCATGGTAGTTAAACCTGGAACTAAAAAATTTAAATAGCTCACTCCATCAATGCCAACTTCTCTAGTTTTTAACATTCCGCCAAATACAGCTAAATATAAAAGATTAGATAATAAGGGAGCTAGAATTGTTTGAATAAAAACCTTAGTAAACCTATGCACTTCTCTGGTGAGAAGTGTAATGAATCCAACTTTATTATAAAATAATTTCATATTTCCTCCTAATGCCTTATTAAATGTAGATAAATATCTTCTAACTTAGGTTTATCTATATTGATGTCTACAAAATTTAGTCCTTGTTCACTTACCACCTTTAAAACCTTTGATAAATCTTTTTTACCCACCTTGAGATGAAGTTCTCTGTTTTCTTTTACCTCAGGACTATACTCTTTTAAAAATTGCAAATTAGCTATATCTAAATCGTAATCAAATTCAAATTGAACATGAACATTTTTTGAAAAAACATCCATTAATTTTTCCTTGGGTTGATCTTCAATAATTTCTCCGTTGTCTATAACCAGTATTCTTTTACACAACTTCTCTGCTTCTTCAATATAATGTGTGGTTAAAATAATTGTAGTGCCTTCTGCGTGTAACTTATTGAGAAAGTCATACATAGAACGACGTAGTTCTATATCTACTCCTGCTGTAGGCTCATCTAATATTAAAATTTTCGGTTTATGAACTAGCGCCTTGGCTATTAATAGACGTCTTTTCATTCCTCCGGATAGCTCTCTCGCCGTTACTTTACGTTTATCCTTTAGGGATAACGATTCAAGTAATTCATCAATATACTCTTTATTATTTTTAATGCCAAAATAGCCTGATTGTTTTTTCAGCGTTTCTTCTATAGTAAAAACGTAATCATGTCCTATTTCTTGAGGAACAACTCCTATAAGCCTTTTTGTTTCTAAGGCATTACTATCTTAATCATATCCGCCGATACTTATAGTTCCTTTTGTTTTTTGTACATTACCTGCTAATATATTAATTAAAGTAGTCTTGCCTGCACCATTTTGTCCTAGCAATGCCGTAAATTCTCCCTTATCTATAGTTAAGTTAATTTCTTTAAGCGCTTCTTTATTCCCTTTTTTATACGTCTTTGAAACACTATTGATTTCTATCATGGTGCCTCCTTTATTTACTCTATTTAACTTCTCTATCTAAAAGCATATTATTTCTTTAACATATGCTTTATATGCATTCCTGTGCTGCTAGTCACAACGTGTAATTTAGACTACCTAATTCAGTAAGCGTTAAGACCTAAAAGAACTACCTGTAATCTTTTACAAGCAACTAGTAATTTTACAATTTAAACCAAACCTGATGTGCAGTTAGGACATCTTGTAGCATCAATATGTATTTCACTAAAACAATACTGACAACTCTTTATACATTTAGGTGGCATTTCTTGCTTCTTCTTAAATTTATTTAGTTGTTTAATGACAAGAAAGATTGAAAACGCAATAATTAAAAAATTTACTATATTATTAATAAATAAACCATAATTTAAAGTAGATACTTGTGCCGCTTTTGCTGCCTCAATGGTCTTAAATTGCCCATGACCTAATATAATAAATCGATCTGTAAAATCAATGTTACCAACCAATAAACCCATTAAAGGCATAATTATGTCATTTACTAAGGAAGTTACGATTTTTCCAAAAGCTCCACCGATAATTACTCCAATTGCTAAATCTAGCATATTGCCTTTCACAGCAAATTGTTTAAATTCCTTTAACATTTTAATATGAACTCCTCTGCAGTTAATTATTCTCGAGTATCCACTACCTAATGTTCTCTCTAAGTAGGTGTAGAATCCTCAAAAAAACCTAACAAGTCAAGTACCTTCTTTTCTACATGTCTATTTTTTCCTTGATATGGATAGTTATGCATGTGTAATGCAGGGTTAAAATTAAGTTCAATAATCGTGTAATTATCTTTTGTTGGTTTTGCCCTAAAATCAGAAAGCATAATATCTATACCACAAATCATAGCACCTAACCCTTTAGCTGCCTTTAGCGCAATTTCTTTGTATCCTGGATGTAGATCATCCGTATAATCTATACTATCCCCACCAGTACTTACATTGGAGTTTTCTCTGAGATAAACCAATTCTTCTTTTCCAGGTATTGAATGTTTATTTAAACCCTTTTTTTCTATATAGCTCATTTCAACTTTACCCAGCTCAATTTTTTCTAAAGGTGTCTTATACCCTTTTCCTCTTAATGGGCTTTGGTTCTTTATTTCTACTAACTGTTCTATGGTATGCTCTCCATCTCCTAAGATATTAGCTGGAATACGATGTAATATAGCTACAACTTCATCTTTTATAACTAAAAACCGAAATTCTTTACCTGTAAAAAAATATTCCACAATTACGGTTGAATCGAAGGAAAACGCTTCTTCTATTGCATCTTTATAATGATCGAAAGCTCTATTTTTATCTAAAATAGAAACTCCTTTTCCAAAGTTTGTAGAATTTGGTTTTACCACAATGTCCATGTTCTCAAATGAGGAATATTCGTCTATCCCTTGGTCTATGGATTCGATGATAATACCATAGGGTACATTAATAGACTGCTCTTTTAACAATAGCTTTGTTACTTGCTTATTTTCCATGAGCAGTGGCACGATATAGTTATCAGCAGAAGTTTTCGTTGCTTGCTGAATATATTCTATTTTATTTCCCTTTTTCAAGCGAATAAGATTTTCTTTTTCATCCAAAACGTCTACGGCAATATGCCTATTTATGGCTTCTTTAATTAGTATTTGTGTTGAGAGTTCTAACATATTATATTCTTTATCCATAATCAACCTCTATTTTTTTATTTTAGTACAATAATACTAGATAGCTGGAGAATTAGCTAGAAATTTTTAAGTAATTTTGTTTACTTCAGTTGTTCGCTGTTTGGATTATTTTTTTTACATTAAGGACTTATTACTTAATGAAAAGTAATACTTTTCTGTATATATCGAGTAGAGGCTAACAATTAAAATGTTTCGCCCCTCTCACAACACCGTACGTACCGTTCGGTATACGGCGTTTCA
>MCHG01000274.1_pt1 | contig 21174 bp, 13 predicted proteins | sample 787351 | NCBI WGS metagenome assembly MCHG01 (sample SAMN05430296, study PRJNA330682) | permafrost metagenome | biome: Cold desert; feature: permafrost; material: soil; isolation source: enrichment culture inoculated with soil incubated with H2/CO2 at 20 degrees... ... | reverse complement strand
GTTTTTTTCGTTGATTTACAAAGGATTTTTAGTCCCAAATATGGAATTTCTGTGTTTTAGGTCGAAACACGGGTTACTCTTTTTATAAAAGACAGCATGATATAACTCTTCTCTTAGCATAGAAGCTACTGCCATTCTAGTAGTAGGGGCCATATTTAATTTTTTGTAGGTTTTTTGTGTGTTTTCACCAAAAGAGACTTTGACTGCTGCTGGTTCTAACACAATCATTTCATTGATATCTCTTCCATGGGTTTTTATAAATACAAACTGGCCACCAACTACATTAGAACTACCGGGCCCTACCATTACGGATGTAATGCCAGCTTGCAATGCGTTATGAAAGGCAGGGTCAAAAGGATTGATCCCATCTATTGCTCTCAAATAAGGGGTAATCGGAGTTGTGGCTTCATTAGAATCATCTTCGTCTACTCCTTTTTTCTCTTCTATTAAACCAATATGACAGTGAGCATCAATTAAACCTGGCAGCACCCATAATCCATGTGCATCGATTATAATGTCATCTTCTTTTACAGACATATCTATATTTTCACCTACTGCGATGATTAGTCCATTTTCTATAACAACACTTCCAGATTCCAATATTGTTCCAGCCATTGTCAAAATCTTACCGTTCTTTATCCATAACATTAAGTCATGATCTCCTTCCAGTGAGTAAATATTTAATGGTTAAGTTTATATCCTTCATTATTTTTATCAAAATAGCCAAGGATATTCTCTAATGTAGTATGTTCACTAAATAAAGAATAAACTATTCTTACTTTTTTATATCGGAGTTTTATTATTTAGTGACACATTATTATTTGGATTTAGATATTGCTTTTTATAACTTCATATCATTAAGCTGCAGAACAGCTGATTATAAAGTATATCAAACAAAAAAACAACTGAAAAAAGATACCAAATTTCCACTTTCCAACTTTCTAACTATGATAGAGAATTAGAGGTTAATAGTTTGTAGTACATAAGGAGTATCTTAAAAATGGGTACTCTTTTTTTAATTAATTATTTTCATTTATTTTTTGGATTTAATTGTAGTTTTATTGGGAACAATAGGTTAGTGGAAAATATATGTGCAAATTGAATAAAAACATGAAGGAGTGACCAAATATGACTTATCTTATAGGATTAGTATTAATTATGGTTATACTAATGGTAGTTTACTATATAACACTAAAGTCATCAAAGGATTGCGAACCAGAGGAAGCAAATTTAATGAAAGATATTCCTACAATTCGGATAAATAAAGAAGATCTAGAAAAACATGCAGCGGATATTGCTAATCATTATTCAATTATAAAAAATACCAGTTGTACAAAAAGGGTCATTAAAAGTTTAGATAAAAGCTATAAAAAAATTATTGAAGGATATATCTATATAGATCGAGAAGTGAGAAATAATAGAGAAGTAGCTCCAGCTTCAGAGTGGTTGTTAGACAATGTATATCTTATAGAGAAAGAATATAAACATATTAAGCATAACATGCCCCAAGCCTACTACAAAAATTTACCTGTAATAGATAGAGGAATCATGAAAGGCTATCCTAGAATTTATCACCTTTGTGCAGAACTTGTATCACATTCAGAAGGAAGGATAGATGAAAATACAATAGAGAGATTTGTTAATTCCTATCAAAGTAGAGCTGTACTCACTAGTGGAGAATTATGGGCGCTTCCAATTATGATTAGAATAGCTTTAATTCAGAATATCGATAAGATAACAGAAAGTGTAGTTTACTCCTCAAAAGAAAAGTTGAAAGCAGATAAAGTTGCAGATAAATTTATGCTAGCTGTAGAAAGTAGTAACGAAGATTTGCTATTAAATGAAATTTCTGATGAAAATATAGAATTAACTCCATATTTCACTGAAAGGTTACTTAGAGTTGTTAGAGAAAATGGAGTAGATTCAGATAAATTATATCAATGGATCAATGAAAAATTAGAACTTAAAGAAACAAATGTAGAGAAAACAATAAATCTTGAGCATCAAATGCAAGCTTCTGAACAAACAGCTATGGGCAATTGTATCAATACCATTAGAGAAATAGAGGCAATGGATTGGAAACAATGTTTTGATAAATTAAGTTATGTTGAAAATACGTTAATGCAAGACTGGTCAGGAATATATACCAATATGGATTTTGAATCTAGAGACTACTATAGACACAAGGTGGAAAAGTTAGCCTATATGATAAACAAGCCAGAATCATATATAGCAAAAAAGGCTGTAGAGTGTGCCATACAAGCAGAAGAAGTCGAAGGTAGAGAGTATGAAAAACATGTAGGGTATTATATTGTAGATGATGGAGTAAATTATTTAAAGGAGAAATGCGACTATAAGGTTAAAGGATTTAATGCGTTAAAAGATAAGATAAAAGAACATTCTGTAGGATGTTATATGGCAACAATAGGTATAGGAATGTTGATTTTAATTATTGCTTTTTTAAGCATGAGTTATATTCATGACAATGAAAGGGTTTTATGGAGATATGTATTAGCAACTTTAGTTCTGGTAGTTCCCTGTAGTGAAATAATTATCTCTTTTTTAAATTGGAATTTAATGAATCTAACCACTCCAAGTTTTATTCCTAAATTGGAATTAAAAGAAGGTATAGGTGAAGAAAACAGAACAATAGTTGTTATCCCAACTATTCTAAATAATATAGAAAAAGCACAAGACGTAATAGATAGTATGGAAGTATATCACTTAGCTAATTCTGATGAAAATATCTATTTTGCACTATTAGGTGATTTTCAAGATAGTGAGCAAAAAGAAGAGGCGCAAGATAAGATAATAAATGAAGCAATGCTAAGTGCTGTAAAAAGACTCAATTCCAAGTATCGTAACAAAGAGGAGGATCTATTTTATTTCTTTAATAGATATAGAAAGTTCAATGAAAAAGAGAATACCTGGATGGGATGGGAAAGAAAACGTGGAAAACTTATGGAGTTTAACTCCTTAATTAGAGGAGACAAAAATACAAGTTATGATGTGATAAGTGGAGATCTCAGTGAGCTTTCTAAAGCAAAGTATATCATAACATTAGATGTTGATACTCAGCTTCCAAGAGGTAGTGCCAAAAAGCTTATAGGTGCAATGAGTCACATATTAAACAAACCATATATTGACAAAAATGAAAATAAAGTAGTTAGAGGTTATGGAGTGATGCAACCTAAAGTCTCTATAAGTATTTTAAGCTCCAATAAAACCTCGTTTTCTAAAATTTTCTCTGGAGAAATAGGAATTGATACCTATACAACGGCTGTATCTGATGTCTATCAAGACCTGTTCGATGAAGGGATTTTTATGGGGAAAGGTATCTATAATATCGATATTTTTCATGATATGTTAAAGGATGAAATACCAGAAAATTCAATCTTAAGTCATGATTTATTAGAAGGTGTCTATACAAGGGCAGCTTTGGTTACAGATATAGAGGTTATCGATAGCTATCCTGCATATTACAATGCAAGTAGTAAAAGACTTCATCGATGGGTTCGTGGAGATTGGCAGTTGCTACCTTGGCTTAGAAAAAAGTCTATGGATCCTTTATCAAAATGGAAAATTGTAGATAATTTAAGAAGAAGTTTGCTTACACCCTCTATTATTTTATTAATAGCTCTTTCTTTTCAAATTTTGCCAAATGGTACAGATAAGTGGATCGTCGCAGGTATATTAGCTTTACTAAGCCCTATACTTTTTAATGTAACAGAAAATGTAACTTCCCCTGTAAGAGGAATTAGTTTGACAGGAAAAATAACGACAAGCAAAGACACAATCAAGCAAGTTTTTTTAGTATTTTGTTTTTTACCATATACAGCTTATTCTATGGTGGATGCAATTTGTAGAACGCTATATCGGTTATATGGTCAAAAAAGGAATCTCTTAGAATGGCAAACAGCTTCTGATGTAGAAGATAATTCTGGGAAAAGGTTAAAAGATTATATATCGTTTATGTGGATGGGTAGCTTAATTTCAATAGTTATCCTACTATTGGCCTTTTATCAATCATTAGATAGTGGATTACTCATGCTTCCTATTTGCATAGTATGGATTATTAGCCCGTGGATTGCTTGGCATCTAAGTAAAGACAAAGAAGAAATTAAAGTTATATTAAATGTAGAACAGAGAAATCTATTAACAAGGCTATCAAGAAAAACATGGGCTTACTTTGAGGATTTTGTAAATGAAGAAAATAATTGGCTTGCACCAGATAATTATCAAGAAGATCCTCCTAATGGAGTAGCACATAGAACGTCTCCTACGAATATTGCTATGGGCCTTACCTCAAATATTGTTGCCTATGATTTGGGCTACATTAGTTTAATGGAAAATGTAAGTAGGATAGGTTTCATATTAAGCAGTATGGAGAGTATGGAAGGTTATAAGGGACATTTATATAATTGGTACAATACTCTCACAAAGGAACCACTGCATCCAAGATATGTATCAACTGTTGACAGCGGTAATTTAGCAGGTTATCTATGGGTTGTAGAGGTAGCATTAGGAGAAACATTACAGCAACCTATCATAAACAAAAACATGAAGGCTGGACTTTTAGATACTCTTTCATTAGCAGATGAAGAGATTTATGAAGCATTGCAGGTTAAGAATTATTATCATCAAGAGGTTGAAATGATAAATAATTCTTCTTTGGATATTTTAAGTTGGATGGAAATTTTTTCAAGCATAGCTACCAAAGCTATAGATATAAATAAAAATAGACCAAAAGAAGAACTTTATTGGAATAATAAAGTAAAAGTTACAGTAGAGAGAACACAAAAAGATATAAATAACATATTTCCATGGATAAATTTTATGAATAAATATAAAGAAGAAAATAAAGAATTGTATGATAACTTAAATGAGTTAATATTCCTTATTCCTTTACAAGAAATTGAGGGTAAAATTAATGGAGAATATTTTGTAATTGATTCAATTTTAACAAACTTATTAGAAAATACAAAAGTAGAGGTTAAAAAACTATTAGATCATATAGAAGTACTAAGAAATAAGGCGAGTAATATGGTTGATGATATGAACTTTACCATGTTATATGAGGAAAGAAGAGGACTTTTTTCTATTGGATATGATGTAGAAGGTAGTAGCTTGGGCGAATGTTACTATGATTTATTGGCTTCCGAGGCAAGGCAAGCCAGCTTTATGGCTATTGCTAAAGGAGATGTAGATACAAAGCATTGGTTTAAGCTTGGTAGAGCTATGGCTGTAATAGGTAATCATACAGGTTTAGTATCCTGGTGTGGAACTATGTTTGAATATTTAATGCCTCTCTTAATTATGAAATCTTATCCAAATACTTTATTAAAACAAACATATATAGCTGTAGTTGAAGGTCAAAAAAGGTATGGTAAGACGATGAATATTCCTTGGGGAATATCCGAGTCTGCGTATAGAAATTTTGATACAAATTTAAACTATCAATATAAGGCATTTGGAGTTCCAGGGATAGGATTAAAAAGAGGATTGAAAAATGAACTTGTAGTATCACCTTATTCTACAGTTATGGCGCTACAGATAGATATAAATAGTTCCATGAGCAATATGAAGAGGTTAAAGAATGAAGGATTAGAGGGGAAATATGGTTTTTATGAAGCCATTGATTACACGAAAGATAGGATGCTAAAAGGAGCTAAGAGCTCTATTATAAAGTGTTTTATGGTACATCATGAAGGTATGAGCTTAATGGCATTAGATAATGTGCTAAATGAAAATATTCTTAGAGAAAGATTTCATCACATACCAAGAGTAAAAGCAACAGAGTTATTGCTCCAAGAAAAGACTTCAAATAGACTCATCTACGATAGACAACATCAATTTGAGGCTCCAGAGAGTAAAGATGAAAAGCCAAATATCATGGTGAGAAAATTTAATACAGCAAAAACAGTTATACCTGAGACACAGTTATTGTCTAACGGAAGTTATTCACTTATGATTTCTAACAGTGGAAGTGGATATGGGAAAAAAGATGATATGAGTATATATAGGTGGAAGGAAGATGTCACTACAGACAATAGCGGCATGTTTATCTATATAAAAGATGTAACAAGCAATAAATATTGGAGTACAAGTTATGAGCCATGTAAGAATGAGGGACAGAGTTATCAAGTTGTATTCTCTCAAGATAAGGTAGAGTTTAAAAGAAAAGATCTATCAATATTTACACATACAGAGATTGTAGTATCTAGTGAAGACGATGCAGAGGTAAGAAAGGTTTCTCTAACGAATAACGGAAGTGAAGCTAAAATATTAGAAATTACCTCATATTGTGAAGTGACGCTATCTACGTATAACGCAGATATTGTTCACCCAGCATTTAGTAACCTATTTATCGCAACAGAGTTTATTTCAAAACCTGAATGTATTATTGCGAATAGAAGACCAAGAGCAAAAGGACAAAACAAGCCTTACCTAGTTCAGTGTATTGCATTTCAGGGAAATGATATAGGTACAGTACAATATGAAACAAGTAGAATAAATTTTATAGGAAGAAATAGAAATGTAGTAAATCCATGTGTAATGGAAGATGATACACCACTTAAAAATACAGTTGGAGCTGTGTTAGATCCGATTATAAGCATGAGAAAAAGAATAAGAATTGAGCCAGGCGAAACTTGTAAAATTGCATATACAACAGCAGTAACTGATTCGAAAGAAAATGCCATTACAATTGCGAATAAATACAAAGAAATGAACAATATTCACAGAATATTCGAACTTGCATATAATCAGAATTTAGTTGAGATGAAGTACTTAGCAATAAAATCTCCACAAGCTAATCTTTATCAGGCCATGGCATCAAGAATATTGTTCTTCAGTAATTTATATGAGGATAGACAAGAGTATATAAAAGGAGTAGTAAAAAGCCAAAAAGATTTGTGGAAATATGGAATTTCAGGTGATCTCCCTATAGTGCTGGTTAGTGTTAAAGAAGAGAAAGACAAAGATATGGTTCACCAAATGTTAATTGCACATGAATATTGGAGTATAAAGGGATTAAAAGTAGATTTAGTCATTTTAAATTTAGAGAACACAGACTATAATCAACCTCTCCAAGAAGGAATTAAGGAAATTTTGGGTACAGGATATCCTAGAGACAAACAGAATAAAGCAGGTGGAATATTCCTCTATACTAAAGCGACTATTGAACAAAATGAGATAGATCTATTGATGGCAATTTCAAGGATAGTGGTACATGGAGATAAAGGCGTAATAGGAAGTCAAATTCAGAAGAATAAAAAGAAGACTGTAGAAATAGGCAAATTGATAAAAGTAGATAAAGAGTATAAACATATACCTCATAAGTTTGTAATCAACAACCTAGAATATTTTAATGAAATTGGTGGATTTGATTTAGAAAATGATCAATATGTAATTCATTTGAAAGAGGGAAAAACGACTCCCGCTCCTTGGATAAACGTCATAGCCAATGAAAATTTTGGTTTTATTGTATCGGAAAGTGGTTCACCATATACATGGTTTAAAAATAGTAGAGAAAATAAGATAACGACTTGGTCAAATGACTGGGTAAGTGATCCTGCTTCTGAAGCGCTATATATAAGGGACGAGGAAAGTGGAAAACTGTGGAATATCACTCCAGGTCCTATTAGAGATAAAGGCGAATATGTAATAGAGCATGGATTTGGTTATTCAAACTTTAAGCACGAGTCTCATGGAATCATAGGAGAGGTGACCATGTTTGTGCCTCGGGGTGACAATGTGAAGATATGTAAAGTTAAACTACAAAATAGTTCTGATTGTGATAGGAAACTTTCTTTAACCTATTATGCTCAGTTGGTACTTGGCGTTGTACCTCAAAGTAGTGCCAAACATATAGTTACTCGTTTAAATGAAGAAAAGAAATATATCTCTGGCCAAAATCCTTACAGCGAACACTTTGGGAAACTTCATGCTTATTTAAAAATTGTTGGTGGTGAAGAAGAAAGCTTTACAGGAAGTAGAACAGAATTTATTGGCAGGGGACGAAGTGTTGAAAGTCCAGAAGCTTTAGAAAAAATAGGACTTTCAAATAATTGTGGGGCAGGTATGGATCCTTGCCTTGCGCAGCATGTGAAAATCACTATTAAAGCTGGACAAGAAAAAACATTGCTTGTAGTTCTCGGACAAGGAGAAAGTCTAGAAGAAGTAGAGGGAATCATAACAAAATATGATGATACGCAAAAAGCGGAAGAAGAACTAGATAATGTGAAGAAATATTGGAGAGAGCTACTTCACCGTATTAAAGTGAAAACCCCCGATAAATCAATGGATATCATGTTAAATGGTTGGCTCTTATATCAAACTATAGTATGCAGATTATGGGCTAGAAGTGCCTTCTATCAATCAGGAGGAGCTTACGGATTTAGAGATCAACTTCAAGATGTTATGGCAGCAGGTTACGTGGAACCAAAGATAATGAGAGATCACATTCTATATAGTGCAACAAGACAATTTACAGATGGAGATGTTCAGCATTGGTGGCATCCTATTGTAGATAGTGGCATAAGAACTAGATTTTCTGATGATTTGCTGTGGCTTCCATATGTTACAATAGATTACGTAAAAAGGACTGGAGATTATAGTATATTAGATGAGAAAATGGGTTATCTAGAAGATAGATCTTTAGAAGAAGGGGAGGATGAAAGATATACAATATCACAAAAATCGGAAAAGATTGGGACCTTATATGAGCACTGTACCAAAGCTATAGATAGAGGTTTGAAGTTTGGACCTCACAATATACCACTTATGGGATCAGGAGATTGGAATGATGGTATGAGTGAGGTAGGAAATAAAGGAGAAGGAGAGAGTGTATGGTTAGGATGGTTTTTATATCGTATACTTGATGACTTCAAAGAAATTTGTCAAGTCAAACAGGATGAATCGAGACGTCAAAAATATGAAGAAATGAAAGAGTTTATCAAGGAAAACCTAGATAAGAATGCTTGGGACGGAAATTGGTATAGAAGAGCATACTTTGACGATGGCACTCCACTAGGCTCTATAGAGAATGATGAATGTCAAATAGATTCTCTATCTCAATCTTGGGCTGTAATATCTAAGGCTGGAGATGAAAATAAAGTAAGAAAAGCCATGAGTGCTCTAGAAAAGTATTTGGTAAAAGAAGATACAGGCATGGTACTACTTTTAACTCCTCCTTTTGAAAATAGTATACTAGAGCCAGGGTATATTAAAGGATATGTGCCAGGAGTAAGAGAAAATGGAGGCCAATACACCCACGCATCTACATGGGTAGTTCTTGCAATGGCTATGCTAGGTGAAGGTGATAAGGCATGGAAAATTTATACTATGCTCAATCCGATCAACCATACAAAGTCTTATTATGACTGTGAAAGATATAAGGTTGAACCCTATGTAATAACAGCAGATGTATATGGAAGAGAGCCACATATAGGTAGAGGAGGATGGAGCTGGTATACAGGTGCTGCGGGTTGGATGTATAGAGCGGCTATCGAAGGTATATTAGGACTTAAATTTGAAGGAACAAAAGGTTTTGTTGTAGAACCTAATATACCAGATGAGTGGAATGAGTTCGAATTAGAGTATACCAAAGATGAGTGCAGATATGTGATAAAGGTAAAAAGAGGAGAAAAAAGAGTTGTAACTTTAGATGGTAAGCCTTTAGAAAATCGCGTAATTCCTTATTTGAAAGATGGCGTACATGAAGTTGAGGTAGTGATTGATGTAGCGTTAAAGTAGATTTACAATAGGACTGAGAACAAAAAAAACTAAAGAGAACAATTCTCTTTAGTTTTTTTTATATATTAAAAAAGTGATTTTTGATCTGCAATTATCCTAAGTAAATCAGTAAAATTTATAAAGAATACGATATAGGTAGGGGGGATTCATGAATCGCCCGAAACGGCGCAATAATTGAACGATGTATTTACGATAGATATGAAGTAAAATATAAATAAAGCATCAAAGATGATTTTTTCATAACAAACATAACAGATAAACTGACAAATTATGATAAGATTTTACAAAAAAAGTGATTGTTGTGTTCAAGGTGGAAGATTAACGTTATAATGAAAATACAAGACTATTTTTGGAGGTGTTTTTATTTGATTAATTTTTTAAAAGGACAGTTTATCAATCAAAAAATGATGCGAACGGTTCTCCTAGCACTTTTACCTATAGTTGTATTTGCAACCTATTATAATGGACTGAGAGTACTTCTTTTGCTTTTTGTTGTGACACTGATGGGAACGACTATAGAGTATTTTTGGGAGAAACATAGGGGAAAGAAAGCATCAGAAGCAGTATTTGTTACTTGTATACTTTATACATTAACACTGCCAGTATCTATACCCATTTGGATTGCAGTATTAGGAATTTTCTTTGGACTTTTTTTTGGGAAACTGGTTTTCGGTGGGTTTGGGCGTAATGTTTTTAATCCTGCCCTTGTAGGAAGAGCATTTATCTATGTAAACTTTCCAGAACCATTGACGATTTCGTGGAATAAAGTTGCAGTTGGATTTCCAGGAGGATTTGGCACATATATCACAGATAGTATTGACGGACTCTCGGGAGCTACCCCCATGGTTTTATTTAAAAATATTAAGGAAACCATTGACCTTCCATCTCTTTTAATAGGAACAGTTCCAGGATCTATGGGTGAAACCTGTAAAGTATTAATTATTATAGCAGCAATTTATTTAATTTATAAGAAAGTCGCATCTTTCGAAATCATGATGGGCTCAGTTATGGGATTTGTGGCTACTAGTGCAGCGATATACTTCTTTACAGATGTAACTATTGCCAATCCTCTATACGGAATGTTACTAGGCGGTTTTCTATTTGGAACAGTCTTTATGGCAACAGATCCAATCAGCGCCACCAAAACGAAAAATGGAAAATGGATTTATGGCGCTATTATTGGCGTAGTAACAGTGCTTATCCGAGCCTTTTCACTTTTTAATGGTGGTGTGATGTTTGCAATTCTTATTGGGAATATATTTGCGCCGATTATTGATTACTTTGTCAAAGAAGTCAAGTCTAACAAGCCTCAAAAGGAGGTAACCTTATGAAAAGGTCGTTTGCATATCCAGTCATTTTTATGGTCATCATCACCGTGGTATTTGTTACAATCTTAGCATCCTTTAACTACGCCACCGTAGACAAAATTGCATTCAATAAAGAGAATGACTTGCGTCAGAAACTTCTTTATGTTTTTGATATCCTTCCTAAAGGAGGAGATCCACAAAAAATTGAAGAAATCTTTAATGAGCAAGTTGTGGAAAAACAATTTGGTGAGAAGTCAGGGTATGCGCTGATGGAAGGTGGGAAAGAAGTAAAATATGCAGTTCTAATTGACGGTACTGGACTATGGGGATCTATAACAGGCTACCTAGGATTAAATGATAATCTTACAAAAATTTCAGGAATAGAATTCGTCACTCAATCTGAAACTCCTGGACTTGGTGGTCGTATATCTGAAACATCCTACAAGGAACAGTATAGGGATATCGACATTGTGTTAACCAAGGGGAAATACCTTATCTCTAAACCACAGCAAGGTGGTAATGTAGATGCAATCGCTGGTGCGACGCAGACATCTACAGCAGTAGTCAATTTTATTAATAAAGATTTGACTGATTTTTTTCAATCAGTGGAGGTGAATTAGAGTGCCGACGAAATTAGAAATAAAGAAAGTATTTAACAAGGGGATTTTTGTAGACAATCCAGTACTGGTACAAGTCATAGGGATTTGCTCAGCACTCGCTGTCACAAATCGGATGATGAACTCCTTAATTATGGGGATTGCACTTACTTTGGTTACCGCTTTTTCAACTTTAACAGTATCACTTCTAAAAGATTACACGCCAAAACATATCAGAATGATGATCCAAGTGTTAATTATCTCAGCCTACGTAATCATTGTTGATATATTTTTAAAGGCATATATGCCTGATATGAGTAAGGCTTTAGGACCGTATGTGGGTCTGATCATTACAAATTGCATCATTATGGGTCGTGCTGAGGGATTTGCTCAATCGAATCCACCTATCCTCTCATTCTTAGATGGACTGGCTGCTGGTATTGGTTATACCCTAGTGCTATTAGTAATTTCACTAATTAGAGAGTCTCTTGGATTTGGAACGATTTTTGGATTATTGATTATGCCCGAAAACTTCACAAAATGGACACTTATGGTCATGCCACCTTCAGCATTTTTCATACTAGCATGCATCATGTGGGCTGCCAATAATCAAAGAATAAAAAAAGAAGAGAAGGGGTTGAAAAAAAGTGATTGATGTTCATCCATTTGTTATCTTTATTGCAGCTATCTTTACGAGTAATATGATCTTTTCAAACTTTCTTGGGATGTGTTCATTTATTGCCGTCTCAAAGGAAATCCCTACGGCGATAGGGCTTGGAATTGCTGTAACAGTGGTATTGACATTTACCACGATTTTAAACTACTTTGTCTATTGGTATATTCTTGAGCCCTTTGGATTAGAGTATTTATTGTATATCGTGTTTATCCTCGTTATTGCAGCTTACGTACAATTGCTTGAAATGCTCTTAGAACGCTACTTGCCAAATCTTTACTATGCTTTGGGGATTTTCTTACCCTTGATTACAGTAAATTGTGCAATTCTAGGTGTATCCTTATTTATGGTTACAAGAGAATATGATTTTTTTCAAACCCTTGGTTTCGCCATTGGTTCTGGACTTGGCTGGGCACTTGCAATAACCGCAATGGCAGGGATCCGCTCCAAGCTTACAGATAGTGCCATACCTGTAGGATTACGTGGTACGCCAATTACGTTGATTATAACAGGTATTATGGCTCTGGCCTTCATAGGATTCAGCGGCATGGTTCAAATACAATAGGAGGTGGTTAGATGCAAACTATAATTATGACTGTACTAATTATTACGCTCATTACAGCTATTTTCGCGATAATCTTGACTATTGCAGACCGCACCGTGGCAAACTATGGCGAAGTGACACTTACGATTAACGAAAATAAGGAATACATAGTAGATGGGGGTAATAGCCTACTATCTACATTAATGTCAGAAAAGGTGTTTATCCCATCTGCATGTGGGGGAAAGGGCTCCTGTGGTTACTGCAAAGTTGTCGTTACAGAAGGTGGCGGACCTATCCTTGCTACAGAGAAACCTATGTTAACTGAAGAGGAAATTAAAGCGAATACTAGACTCTCTTGTCAATGCAAGGTAAAACAAAATATTAAAATCCAAATTCGGGAAGAGTTGTTTCTCGTAAAAGAGTACGCGACAACTGTTATAAAAATGAACCAACTCACATCTACAATTAAACAACTTCGGTTTGATTTGGGAGAACAAGAGATTTCATTTAAACCTGGTCAATATATTCAGTTAAAGGCACCTGCTTACGAAGGAAACGATGAAGAGGTTTATCGTGCTTACTCCATAGCATCATCTATAAAGGATAAACATAACATAGAACTACTCATCGGTTATACAGGTGGAATAGCAACCACTTATGTACATCAGCATTTAAAAGAAGGAGACAAGGCGCAAATTAACGGACCTTATGGTGATTTTTACTACCATGAAGATGATGGGGGTCCAATGATCTTGGCAGGGGCAGGTACAGGGATTGCACCAATAATGTCTATTTTAAAGTATTTGGAAGATAATGATATTAAGCGAACAGTAGTTTTCTTCTTTGGTGCAAAAAGCATGGATGATTTGTTTCTCGTAGAGCAACTCAAAAGCTTTGAGGATTCACTACACGATTTTAGATTTTTACCCACACTATCTCGTGAAGATTCCAAGGAGTGGACTGGGGATAAAGGTAGAGTACCTAATTCTATTGACAAATATATTGAGAAAAGTAGTAATTACTCTGCTTACCTATGTGGAAGTCCAGTGATGATTGATTCTATTGTGGAAGCACTACTAGTTAAGGAAATTCCGTTAGAAAAAATATATTACGATAAGTTTTAAGGAAAGAAGTTACAATAGCAAATGCATTGTTTTATAGGTTATACACAAAAAGATCACGAATTTATTATTCATGATCTTTTTGTTGTCTATAGAGTTTATAAGAGTAATCTACTTATTTTACCTGTATAGTATAATGTCAAGTTATGCAATGCTCTTGTACATGCAATATACAAAAGTTTCTTGTCATCCTCTGTGGAGTAATTATTGTCATCTGCCCCATAAACTAAGACAGCATCAAATTCAAGTCCTTTGGCCATATAGACTGGCACGATTGCTACTCCTGTCACGGGTTCAACTGTATCTTCGTTGATTAATTTAAGAGTAAGTTTATCGTTTATTCTCTGATATAATTGGATTGCTTGTTTTATGCTTTTGCATAGAATAGCAATAGTATCGTAACCTGATTGTTGGCACTTAATGATATCCTCAACAACTTGAAAATCAAGGTCTTGTAGACTTGGCTTATGGATTATTTCGGGCACATTTTCATGGCGATCAAAGCTCTCTATGGAAAGGCGATCATCAATGAATTTGGTACTAAACTCAGTAATTTCATAGGAACAGCGGAAACTTTTGGTCATATAAACTGTTGTAGACCTTTTTTTGCATAAGATGTCTTTGATATCATCATAGATTGTAAGGTCAGTTTGCTTTTCTATAGTTTGATTAATATCTCCCATAATTGTATACTTGGAATTTGTAAACAACATCTTTAGTATCTCATAATGAACAGGATAGTAGTCTTGTGCTTCGTCTACCACTACTTGTTTTATATCCCGGTAAGTATGGCAACCAGACATCTTTATTTTTAAGCAGGTTAACACAATGGCATCTTCATAGAGCAACTCTTCTGAGTTGAGGTTATCGCTAGTATAATCTAATATTTGATCAATAATAGGTGGCAGTTCCAGCCCTTTTGAAAGGCGATAAAACATTGTTTTATCTTTAAATAGGGTTTTATATATGAGTAAATAATCTATCTCTGTGAATTTGTGAACAGCTTGTCTTATTGCTACACTTTGTTTTCCATGTAGAAATCTTGCAAAAACTTTTGCATCAAAAGGATGACTTGTATTTTCAAATAAAAACTTTTGAAGTTTTATAAGTCTTTCTTCTCTGAGTTCCTGGAGTTTGTTCATAATACGGATTTCAACTAATTTAAGACGTTTTTCCACAGGTATGTCTTTTTTATCTTTTTTCAATAAATTGTTTTTTAGCAAGTGGCGATCGGCAACACAATAGCCGTTAAAATGAATATCGGAAAATTCAATCATTTTGTGCTCAAAATGCCAGATAAACCGTTCTAGCAAAGTAAGGAAAGTTTTAGATAGTTTAAACTCTAGACTGGATTTCATTAATTCTCTTTTTTTACTATTATCTGAGGTAATAATTTCTTCAAGAGTTGAATTTCTACTTTTAGCACTCATGGTATCTTCAAAAATTGTTGTAAAAATATCCTCAAAAGTAAGTGCTTCAATGTTTTTTTCACCTAGTTCTGGTAAAACGTTAGAAATATATTTACCAAACAAAAAATTAGGAGAAATAAGAATAATATTGTTGTTGCTTAGTTTTGAGGTAAGTCCTTGATATAGTAAAAAAGCTACTCGGTGTAAGGCTACAGAAGTTTTTCCACTTCCAGCGACCCCTTGAACAATCACAAGATCATTCTCTATATCACGAATAATGATGTCTTGCTGTCGTTGAATGGTTTCCACAATGGTCTTCATTTTTATGGACGTATTTCCAGATAAAACTTTTTTCAAAATATCATCCATAACATTTACACTAGAATCAAAAAAATATTGCAGTTTGCCATTTTCAATTTCAAACTGGCGCTTTAAAGAGACTTCACCCTTTATTATTCCACAGGGAGCCTCATAACTAACCTCTCCTAGCTCATACCTATAGAATATGCTTGATATAGGTGCTCTCCAATCATAAATATAGGTTGTATAAGTTTTATTATCAATCAAATTTCCAAATCCAATGTATATACTTTCTGTTTCAAAATCCTCTTCATCAAAATCTATCCGTGCAAAATAGGGAGAACGTAGAAGTCTCTTATTCTTTTCTATTCGTTGATCAGTTGCTACGTAGTCATAGGTTTGTATTTCTAAAGAGCTTAAGTGTTGAACCAGTTCAGTAGTTTTATCAAAATCCTCAGTAGAATGAGCTGTATTTTCATACATATCCAGTCTTGAAGCCATAAGGTCTTTCTTTTTTTGCACAATTTTATTTTGTTCCTGTTCTAATTGTTTATTTAAAAGGTTAATCGTTTCATTTAAATAATTTGTTTCAATACTAAGGTTATTTTCATATTCATCCATAAACTCACTCCATCCGTCCAAAAGGTTTCATCGGTAATAAGATTATACTTTACCTAGTTTTTTTAGTCAATTCGGTAACCTTTTATTATCTAAAAAGATTATTTATAGATAGCAAAATATTCCAAAGTAAATGTTGTAATTGATGTATGATAAAAGGATGGTTAAAGATAAGATTATGTAGTAAATGTCAGTGTGAAATGATTGTGTAGTAGATTTTTGAAAAGGGAAAAATTAGTGTAGTATACCATAAAAAAATATAATGTCACATATTAAAAAAATCTTTTCATACTCTTTAATAGGAGTATATAGTTGAAGAGTTCTATAAGATAGACTTCAAGAATAATATTTAATGATCAAGAGGAGGATATTATGGATAATCATGTGCTAAAACAAAATGTGGTGGGAATCGCTTTGCTTTATGTAATAATTACGAGTATATTTGCTTTTTTAAATAAGTTAATCACATATGTAGTTTTTGCTAGCCAAGACTATGTACAATCAGTTATTATGTATAATGGTATTTGGGCGGCTTTCATCATTGTTGCAATTATATTATTAGCAAAATATCTTAAAAAAATTAATGACCATAAGTTTGTTTCACTTATAAATAATGATATGGTTCGAATGATAACAGGCGCTGTAGTAGCAATACAAGGGGGAATTGAGTTGTCTATTACTTTGCCATTGAATATTTTAAGTATTCAATCATTGCTATCTATGGAACAAACAATAGATATTGAAGTAAAAAGACAAGTAATTACATCACAAATACTTGCTATTGTTGTTATTATAAGCCAAATTATGTTAGGTATTTATTTAATGAAGTATTACAATAAAAATCACCAGGGTCAGGATATTAAAGGTCAGGATATTAAGGATCGTGATATTAAGGGTCGTGGTATTAAAGATCATGATATTAAGGATCATGATATTAAGGATCGTGATATTTGGGACCGTGATATTTGGGATCGTGATATTAAGAATCGTGATATTAAGGATCGTGATATTAAGAATCATGAGATTAAGGACCATAATATTGTAGATAGTAATATTATAGATCATGATATTGTAGATCATAATATTGTAGATTATGATATTGTAGATTACGATATTATAGATTATGATTATGATATTGAGGATAATGATACAAATTTAAAATAAGTCTTATTAAATGCACAAGACATATATGAGATTAGTGTTGGTATACAAAATCAGATAAGTGTTGTCTAATAAAGGATATACTATTTTGGAATATTGAAGAGGAGTAGTAAAATGAAAACAGTACAAGTAAAAGATATCATTTTTAATAGAGGAACACCAAAGATTTGTGTGCCATTAGTAGGTAAAACACGAAGTGGAATTTTAGAAGAAGTTGATTTTTTACATTCAGTAGATTTTGACGTAGTAGAATTTAGAGTAGATTACTATGAACATGTAGAAGATTTTGAAAAAGTAAGAGAACTACTGATAAAAATAAGGGAACGTTGTGATAAACCACTGTTATTTACTTTTAGAACCAAAAAAGAAGGTGGTGTACATGAAATGGCTGAACAAAAGTACTTTGAGCTTAACCGTGTTGCCATTGAAAGTGGATCCATTGATCTTGTGGATGTGGAACTATATAGCACAGAAGATGAAATCAAGACACTTATAGAAGTTGCAAAAATGAATAAAGTAAAAGTCATTATGTCAAATCACGATTTCAACAAGACACCATCAAAAGAAGAATTGGTGAAAAGATTAGTGAAAATGCAAGAGTTAGATGCGGATATTACTAAGATCGCTGTTATGCCACAATCTGAAGAAGATGTATTGACCTTACTTAGTGCAACGGTAGAAATGAAAAAAGTCAAAGGCGATCGTCCGTGTATTACTATGTCTATGGGGTCACTAGGTGTGATATCTAGATTTTCAGGAGAGTTATTTGGATCCTGTATGACTTTTGCTGCAGCAAGACAAGTTTCAGCGCCAGGTCAGGTAAGTGTAGTAGATGTTAAAAATATACTAAATTTATTTCAACTTTACTAGTTACTACTCAAATGATTTAGTTATTCATTGAAAGTCATAAAAAAGGAGATAGAAATTAATTTCTATCTCCTTTTTTATGTAGAGGAAGGAAAACTATGCTTGTGTTTCTATCCAACTCACGGTATACACAAGATTGTCTATTGGTGAGGTGTCCACTTCAGGGTTCTGTATTGTCCAACAACCTTTTATCCCAAACTCTTGCAAAACTATCTCAAAATGACACATAGCTATTCCCATATCAATTCGTTGAATATTAAATCCTAACCTGTCTCCATATCCTTTATCAGGTCTTAAATAAAAATGATAACCACTACCTTGTTTTAAAATTCTCCAGGGCTGTTTATTAGAGGCAGAAGGGGCAAGTCTCACAGCTTCGAGAGCCTGGCCATATTTTGTTGTATCCTTTTCCTTCATAGGATTATTAAAATTTTCTTCATAAAATAATTCAACCCATTGTTTACGATGATTAGAGCCTGCAGCAAAACGCATGAATGATTCTACTATGCTTTTTTTATCCCTTGGATACCCTATGGGCGTAACGATAGGAAACTTTTCATTTTCTTTTACTGTTAGCAATTTTGCAAAATCACCTTTTTTAAAAGTTCCACCCAACCAACAGGTTCCCAGATTTTTGGAGGTTGCATACAAGATGAACTTTTCCAAAACATATCCTAATTGTTCAAGGTCGTTTTGTCCTATTTCTATAATAGCAGCAATATAATCTTTTGCTCCTTTAATCACGCCATAGGTACCAAGTTTACCATCAATATTTTCTAAAGGATCAATGATCTCTAACCTAACCCTTGGAGAAAAGGGTCCCTTAATGGCATCAGCATATTTCTTTAATTCATCTTTACTTTTATCTGATAAATTGTCTGGTCTATAGGTTCTTACTGAATACCTACTTTTTATGACTTCGTTTATTGGATTTTCAAAATGTTGATAGGGGTTTATTGTCATGGTTTTCATTCCTTCCTAAACATATTAGAATTTTTCAGAGATCACTAAGCAATGTTTCATTTTCCTAGCACCACTGGCTACTTTACTAGCAAACCCTAGACAAGTAGTTTCGCCACAACGCTTGCAGTTGAGTTTTGGTAAATAAGTATATATTTCGTATAAATCATCCAAACTTTCGATGTCTCGCCATTTTTGTTCCATAGTTTTACACAACAGTTCCTTTCCTTGTAAGTTACTAACCATTATTGAGAGGTCGTCCTGTTTACAATATAAATTCCGGTGCTTACTAAAAGAAGTGCCATAATATTTTTTGTGTTAAAGAAGCTTTCTTTTAAAAATAGTGAAGATAGAACAGAACCAAAGATGGGGATTAGAAAAATATAAACGCTAATTTTTCCAACTTTATTGTATTTTAAAAGATAGGTCCACAGAGTGAATGCCGCAGCAGACAATAATCCCATGTATAATAATAGAATGGTAGACTTAAATGTAAATTCCACAAGACGTCCACCAGTAAAGTGACCTAGGAAGATAAGAAGTAGACCACCTAAAAATAACTGACAGCCAGTAAGCGTCATTGTATTTATGGTCTTACTCAATTTTTTGCTATAAATTGAAGCGCCAGAACTAATTAGCGCTGCGATAATAATAAAACCATCTCCCCAAGGATTAAAGTCAAAACTCATTAGATTTCTTGAAAGGTTTATAATCACAACACCTATAAAGCCCATTATACAACCTATGACTTTAGAATGGTTGAGTTTATCATTTGTGTAAATGAAGTGAGCTAAAATAACAGAAAAGAAAGTACCAGTTGAATTTAATATAGCCCCATTTACTCCTGTAGTATTGCTAAGTCCAGTATAGAAAAAGATATATTGAAGCGTAGTGAGGGAAAAACCAAGAACAAAGATCCTGGGCAATTCTTTTTTGCTTGGTAGTTTCAGCGATTTATAAATGAGTATATATACGATTAATACCATTATTCCTGCAAGAGTAAATCTATAACCTGCAAAAACAAGTTTGGAAGGTATATCATTTTGTAAAATAGCGAAAATATCGTATCCGATTTTAATTGAAGGATAGGCAGTTCCCCATAAGAATGTACATAACATTGCTATGAGCACTACATTTGTTTTGTTTGTATAAAATTTTGGAATGTTCATTTAGAATCCTTTTCTTTTGTATAGTGAGTAGCATATAGTTCATTGTCTATATGGTGAAAGATTATATAACAAGTAGCTATTGTGGTTCAATATTATTTAATTCATCATTATAACCCTATAACAATGGAGAACTAATGTAAAGTAGGAGTTTCAATAATTTTTGGGTGCATATCTAGTTATTATAGAAGAGTTACGTTTCATTGCTTGAAATCCAGAATATCAACATGTCTTTAGGTGTTTAAAAGGAATATGAAAAAATAACAAATAGGTGTTGACAAAAGAACAAACAATCTCTATACTTATAAAAGTCGCCGATGAAACAAAAGAGAAAATTGACTTATGGTGACAAACAAGTAGCATGAAAAAAAAAGTCGAAAAAAGTCGAAAAAGAAGTTGACAAAACAAACACCACGTAATATAATAACAAAGCTGCTTCAAACGAAGCACACAAAATATTAGCTGCTAGCTTCTAGACACTAGACACTAGACACTAGCTAAAAACGAGAAGCGAAAAGCCGAAAGCAAGATGCGAAAAGCAAAAAGCCAAAAGCGAGAAGCCAATCACAAAGAGGTATTTGAAAATAGAATAGTGCACACAACCCAAGCAAAAAGAAAATGTAACAAATGAAACAAAATGTAATGCCAGCAAAATGAGTTTTTTAATTTGAGAGTTTGATCCTGGCTCAGGACGAA
>MCHG01000273.1_pt1 | contig 21221 bp, 18 predicted proteins | sample 787351 | NCBI WGS metagenome assembly MCHG01 (sample SAMN05430296, study PRJNA330682) | permafrost metagenome | biome: Cold desert; feature: permafrost; material: soil; isolation source: enrichment culture inoculated with soil incubated with H2/CO2 at 20 degrees... ... | reverse complement strand
TACAGAAATTACAGCTTCAGGACCAGCTTCATAGATAACAAAAATCTCTTCACGTGTAAGCATAATAACGAAACAAATAGGATTCAATTTATATGCAATTTTTCCTCGAAACGAGAAAAAATTGTAGCCTTTGAAAGGCTATCTGAATAGTTACAAAATATTTAAAATTCTGTATTTCAATAGTTCCTGTTCAATAGTTGTTTTTCTAGGAAAATCGTGAACTACAAGCTTGTTTAAGTGCATCAAACAATATTGATGTACTAACTTGTCCCCAAAAACTTCACTTAGAATCTCAGGATATCTTTTGTCAAAATCCGTAACTATAAACACAGGTTCTGATGTATCCAAATGCTTTTTGAGAAAGTTTTTGATTGTTTTCGAACTTTTATCGTCAAAAAGCTCATCTGCTAATGGTCTTTGAGTTTTTGGATCAAATAAGGTTAAACGATATTTTTAACAACGTCCTTTCTTTGGATGCTGTTCGTCATAGCACACTACAAGCACATTTTCGTCATGTGAAACCTTCTCTTGCTCCATATTCTTGCTGAATTCTCTGAGAATAGTGCTTTTTGATCTTGGATATATAAAATCCATAACGGCAGAAATTCCTTCATGTGAAACATTGTGAGATCTGAGTAGTTTGAAGAAATCGTCAAGCGAATCAAAAAGAACAGACTTAAGACCCTCCCAGAAACTACGGTTTTCTTCAGGTGTACAGTTACAATTTGAACACTTGTATCTTCCTATTTTGATGTCTCCAAGCCCTTTTTTGGTGTATATGTTGTAACCATTATGAACCATGGGACTGTTACATCTAGGACAAAATGGAGGAGCCTTTCTACGAAAAATTCCTTCTGCAGTATATTCATAGTTGTTGTCAAAACTGCCAAAAACTTCCGAAAGAATAGGTAGCTCTGAAAAGTTATTAAGGTTAAGGTTTATCGTTACCATGTTTGCGTCGTAACATCATTACATAAGTATAGAATTATAAATTTTATGTAATGGTGTTACACTTACTTTTATCAATGGATTTTGGAACTGAGTCGTCCCACGAGTAATTTTATATAATGATCTCATAGACAAATGATAATCTCATAGACAAGGATAATCTCGTAGAAAAATGGTGATCTCATAGACAAATATCGTCCTTAAAATATGACCATTCAATCGAAAAGGATGAAGAGATCAAATCGCTATATCAAAAGCGATTCTTCTTCCATCCTGCTGAATAAATCCCGCACCTTGCTACTTAAAATAGGTTAACAGGATCAGTTTTAATAAAAGAACTGGGTCTAAGAGAAGATTTCTCCGAAATTTGCGCCCACCAAGGGGAGGGTGGGGATGTAATTAATTATATTTAGAAAATCATTGCTCCAAAAAAAAATAATACCGGACCGATACTATGGAAAATAACCCTAAAAGGAAGACAGACAAGACAGGAAATGCAGACAGGACAGATAAAAAAGGCAAAACAAGCACGAAAGCCAGGTCAGGTATAGGTCCGAAAGGAGATACCGCATATGACCGCCTGAATAAAGCCCTTAAACCTTATGAAAAAATCCTTGCAAAAAACCCGGATAATGCAGGTGCATGGGCAGGGAAAGCCGCAGTTTTTCTAAGGCACAGGATGTATAAGGACTCCCAGAAAGCAATTGAAAATGCTCTTAAAATCGAACCTGATAACCCATCCTATCTCTATGAAAAAGGTTTCGTGCTCCTGCAGCTCAACAAGGACGAAGCTGCCCTGCAGGCTTTTGACAGATTACTTGAAATAAAACCAGATAGCGACAAAACCTGGAACATTAAAACCTCAATCCTTTGCAGACTTATGCAACATGAAAAAGCCCTTACAGACGTTGAAAAAGCCCTTGTTGCTAATCCAAAACTTGCTGGCGCCTGGCACGCAAAAGGCTCTGTCCTTGCTGACCTCGGCAGATACGAAGAAGCTATACATGCTTATGATGCAGCCCTCAGACTCGATCAAAAACTTGCTAGAGCCTGGGAAGGCAAAGCCTTTGCTCTCTACAGTTTGGATAGACCTGTGGAAGCCATGATAGCCTACGATGCTGCTCTCAAAATAAACCCTGACAACGCAAAGATATGGGTCGGGAAAGGGCTTGTCCACCTCAAGCTCGGCAAATATAAGAGAGCCATTGAAATATGCATCAAAGCCATTTCAATAAAGCCTGATTCTGCAGAAGCCTGGTACTGTAAGGGCATGGCTCTTTCCGGCTTAAATAAAGCTGATGAAGCTTTAAGAGCGCTTGAAAGAGCTCTTCGGATCAATCCTGATTATGCCGATGCCAGAAAAGCCAGAAATTCCATAAGCTCCAAAATCGGAATCGACCTGGATGAGGAGGAAGAAAAAATGGAAGAGGAAAAGCCAACGGTAAGGAGGAGCGTATGGACAAGGAAAGAGCCGACAAGCGAGATAATGAAGAAAAATTGGGGCAAGGGAAGAGAGCAAAGAGGGGAAGGGGTTAAGAAGAGTGAATGGACAAGAAAAGAGCCAAAATGAGAGGGAACTGAGAAAAATTGGGGCACGGGAATAGAGCAAAAAGAAAATATAATTAAAAAAGATGCTGGGCGAGGAAGATAATAAAGAAATTATTTTCCATTTTTATATAGTTTGTTAGATACTCACCCTCTTTTTATATACAACTGCTTAATTACCTCACCATTATTACTGTACTTCAGCAACGATCGCGACGTAATTTTTTCCATATTTTTTGGCGCATTCAGGGCAGGTGGTATATACTTATTGAACTGACACCAACTGGCATCAGCATGTTAGTTTAATCTGAACCGCTCTGGTTCGAAAGTATTTATCTTACGGCATGAAATGCATTGACTAAATGTTTAGAACCTATTTTGCCTCTTATATAGTCCATTTGGGCAACCATATGGACAATTTTTTGACAGAGATTTGTCATTACGTATAATATTTCTACCACATTTTGCCTTCTTTTCTTTTTTTGAATCATTTGTACCTTAAATTAACAAATTGTAACTTTAAATCAATTATTAACCAAAAAGGAGATTAAAATGACGACATTAAAACTAGAGGTAATTAGCTTCATTGCTATCGTTAATCGTGAATTTTCACTATCAAATGAACTTACTGCTAACCTGGAACAACTTATAGAATCAAGATACAGAGAACTTGATAATAATTGGATGATAGATAAGAACACAATAAAAATTTATGAGATTGTCCTAGGAACTTTGCTATATCTGGATAATTCCATAGATGTTAAGATATTTGTAACAAGGCTCTATCCGAATGAGAATGAAGCTAACCAGATGCTTTACTTAATTCGCAGATATCCTGAGTGGTTACAAAGAAAAGGTGTTACTGTTAAAGATGTTAAAGAATCAAGATTTCTTCAGATGATAGGTGTTAAACAGTAGCGCATTATTTCGTAATGCTAGGATATGAGACTATCCGTTTATGTTTAGTGGGAATGAAATTTCCAATTAACAGGCTGGCTGAGAGAATTAAAGAAGATAAGGTACTATTATCTCTGTACCATATGTTTCAAATTTATGGATAACAGAAGTAGGTAACTGAAATTCTGCTAGAGGGTTTACGCAAAGAAAGCTATCTTCTTTTCTACAAAAGCAATTGTTTTCATCATTTATAGCAGTATAATTGCAATAAATCAAAAGTGCGGAAACGCTCTTTTTTACTTTTTCACTAGGATTAATACCAGGCTCGATATATTTTCCCCATAAACGACTAAAACCGAAAGCATACTTTATACTCTCAATTTCTGGAATAGATGAAGGTTCAATTACAAGAGCAAAAATACCTGGATCTGTTTTTGAAAGCTGTTCACTTTCTTTAATTATTTTACCTTTGAATTTCTCAGGAGACCTAGTTTCAAACTCATTTATTGTACAACTATTACCTACTTTCTCTTTCTCCTTAAAGGAAAGGCCTTTTTTGGTTGATACCTCAATAAAGATTTCTGTTTCAGAATTGGTAATTTTAATATCACTAGATTTTTTAGATAGAGGAGGCTCAAAATCAAACTCAAAATCCATATTTTTGATCATTAGTCCAATTTCCAATTCTGCGAGTAAGCCAAAGTACCTTTCTTTATGTTTAAGTGCTTTGAAATGATTTTCATGCCCTGTGATATTATCTTTTAATTCATTTAGGCATCTTTCAACGTGATCAAAATAGACAAAAGAGGATTTGCTATTTTCATTAAAAGTTAACTGCTTTGCTAACAGATGGATATTTTTATGGTCCTTCTTAAGTTCTGACACAAACCATTCTTCAGTAAAAAAGTTTGCAATGTTAGGATAATTATTAATGACTTTTGATACTGGAATCACAAGAAGGAAATGTATACTTTATATATAATTTTTTAGTCCAAATGTGTCTAAAAACTAGAATTATTTTATTTCTTGATATCTGGTTATCAGAAACACAACAAATGTTCCAGCTAAGTTTAATGCCAACTCTGCATAACTTTGATTAACTTCTTTGGGGTCTATTCCTTGTCCATGACCACTTTGATTATTCCTTAATTTAGGTAAACCCTGAAACAAGGGCTTTGTATAAGAATAAATGACTCCATTTTCTTTTAAATAATCTAAAAGCAGATCAGCGTTGGCATCTTGCTTAAAAGCAATATTTCGTTTCGTTAGGATAGATTTCATTGTACTTTCAAATGAATTATTGGCTTCTTGAATTGTGTCCTTGTACTCTTTTCTTATATAATGATCCAGAGCTTTTTGGAACTCTACAAGCGGGCCTTTAAAATCATTTGTGTATAACAGATTAATTGTTTGTTTGATAACTTGTTCATGTAGGTATTCAGAATCTTTCCGAATAATCTTTTCATTTACAATTTCATAACCGATCTTATCTAATTTGAAAAGATCGTTTATGTCGTTAATAGTATTACGGAGTCTTTCGTTAGGCTCATGTTGAGTCTCATTCTTTTTGATATGAATAAAAAGTCCAATCGTTCGTAAAAAATCAACTACAGAACACCTCATTAACCAACGATAAATTTCTTCTTGGTAGTCATCTATATCATAAATGTGAGGAATCCTCTTGTATTTCTTAATTTCAAGCCATAATTTTCGGTAATCGTCTGTATTTTGAATACAACCTTTACTTGGTGTACAAACAATCCCCAATATTGTTTGAGACTCTAATACATTTTCAGTGATTATAGTATATACAACTTGTCTGGTTTCAATAGGAATATTATCATAACTGAGAAACGTCTTTTTCTCAATTTCTTTTTTTTGACCATAAAGATCTTTGTGGATCATCTTTAATACTCCATTTACAGCAAATCCCAACTATCTCAAACTTAATGAACTCGCGGTTTTATATTATGATTTTTCTATCAGGCTTAAGCTTTTCTACTTGTAAGTAACTTCGTATACTCTTTATAAATTTTAATTATAAACAGTTTGTTTATTCATCTTCTCATACACATTTTCTATTTGCTCATCCTTTGTGTATAAATGGCAATGTTTATTTTAGTTCACAGTTGATAAGGGACAGATAAACGTTTGTGGCAAAGGAAAGAGATTATGGCATTAGAACAGAAGTTGAAGCAACTCCAAGTAAAAATAAATCAGAATCCATTAACTAGTGCCACTATTTTAATCGCTGTATTGTTATTGTTACTAATTGTAGTTCCATATGCTGATATTAGTCTTCGAGGGATAAACAACTCTACAGTACAAGCCACTCTTGAGAACCAGTCTCGTGCAACATTAGCTCAGATATTTGGTGGAGTTGCAATTGCTATTGGTCTTTATTATACATGGCGAAGAATTGCCATTTCTGAGAAAGAACTAAAAGCCACTCAGAAAAATCTAGCAATTACTCAGAAGAATCTAAAAGTTGCTCAAGAAAGCCAAATTACTGAACGCTTTACTAGGGCAGTTGATCAGTTAGGAAATCCAGCAATGGAAATTCGTTTAGGTGGAATATATGCCCTTGAGAGAATCGCAAATGAATCCGAGAATGATTACTGGCCAATTATGGAGATTTTGACTGCTTATGTTAGAGAAAACTCGCCTGTAAAAGCAGAGATTCCTGAAATGGATACAAAAGTTAAGGTGGATATTCAGGCAATTCTTACTATAATTGGAAGACGCAAATATACTAAGATTGAAAATGCTTCCGATATTATAGATCTTCGAAATACTTATTTACGGGAAGCCTACCTTCCAAATGCCCCAAACCTTAAAAAGGTTTACTTTGCAAGGGTTGACCTTAAAGGAGCTAATCTTTCTGGGGCTAATTTTGAGGGGGCCTACCTTGGAGATGCTAAACTTAATGGAGCCATTCTTATAAGGGCTTGCTTGAAAGAGGCTAACCTTACAGGAGCTGACCTTCAAGGTGCTATTCTTAAAGATGCTAACCTTGAAAAAGCTAATTTAAAAAAAGCTAAAAACATAAACATTTATCAGCTTAATACAGCGAAAACACTTCAGGATATAGAATTAGATGAACAACTAGAAAAACAATTAAAAAATAAGTTCCCTCATTGGTTTGAAAAACCTAAAGATGAACCATGAATTCATCCACTCAGTAAGGACACGCTAACATCAGCAACATGGGACCACCAACCCATTAAGAACTTTTATTCCCTGTGTGCAAGTTGAAGCATTATAGTAAAAGAGAATCATTAAAAGATATTACTGAACCTGAAGGTTCCGAAGAACCAGGATACTCTACTTTTATCAGAAACGCCAATACCTTATATTTTCCGTGTTCTCTGGACGGACATCTAACCAATATTCACCTTGTCTCACATGTGCTTATAATCATGGAAATTATTACAAACAGTACAGAACATCAATAAAGCAAAAAGTTATTTAGTTGACTTAACTTAAGGTGGTGTTTTTAAAAGAGGTTTTCCAAGATCTGTTAATTTCTTATCCATAGCTTCTCTTTTACGTTTTGTAACTGCTGGCTGAACATAATAGAAATCAAATAAATCTTCAAGTACATCTAGAGCCCATTCTGCTTCCTCATCCTCAACATCCATTATTTCCCCTGTTGAAGTAGATTTTAATGGATGAGCTGCAAAATTCCCTATTTGCCGAATCGCATCAATTGATTCTGCCAGAGATGAAGGCAACGTTTTCATTGCCTCATCAATTTCTTTGGACAAGTCACCTTTTTTGATTCCATTGCTACGAAGCATATTCTGCAAACATCTTCTAGATAAGGCAGCAGAAGCTTTTTTGCTATAAGGTTCAACTAAACAAGCTTCATTATAGTCTTGACGTATATCTTCAGGCACTACACTTGGGCAGGGAAGTCTTGAAGATCCCAATGGATATATCAATATGTCTCTACCAAGCATAATTATATTCTTTCCACAGTTAGCACATCGAGAAATTTCCAAATAAATAGACTCATCACTATAACTGTTTTGCAAAAATAACCCATTAAAAATACTTGAGATATAATTCTTACTCCCGTCCCAGTTTGGCTCCATAATTCGCTTGACTACTGGCAGTTCAAATTTGTTTGCAACCATACAATGTGGGCATTTCCCTCGTTCACCGCTTTTCATATAATTAACTTATTCAACCAGCATATAAAATCATTTTTATTTGTCTCAAAGTGTCAGTAATATGAATTGACTTAAAAGAACATGAATAGTCAATTCTTGACTCAGTGTTTCAAAAGAACACGACATAGTTTAGATATTCCTCCCCTAAAACCGACCCGAAGTAATCCGATGGGAAAAGCAGTTCAACAACCGCCTCTACTCCTTCTTGGGCTGCAGCGTCAAGAGAAGTACCCTGCCCGATTTGAAATCACAAAAAGAATCCTTGAAGAGCATTTGCTGAATGCTGTGTTTTTTTAAGATAGAATATATATTGTTCTTAACTCGTTAAAATAAGAAGCTTTTTAATGTTTGACACAGCTCATCATTTATGGATCAGGGTAATAAAAATAAAAGGACATCTGAAAATGAAAATACCCTCAATAACGAGGATATTAATGATCATCATAGTCTGATTGACATTGATCCTATTTCATACATGTCAGATTTCATAATTCAAATTTCAAAAAATATTACAAAAGGTAGAGGTCTATCTCAAAGAGGAGTAAATGCCCTTTTTTTATTCATCTTAACAGGCAGTTTGCTATACCAACACACGCAATTTCCAAAAAATATAACAGATTTTTTTGGTTTATACATAGTGCCTTTCTTTTTTGTACTTTATTTTGTGGTAGATTTCTCGAAAAACATTCCAACAATAAATAATTTTTTTGTGAAACTTTTTAAAAGAAGTGATTTTGCATATTATAACATCATGAATGATTCTATTAGTCTCAATAATTTAGAGTACTATTTAAAAATTCTCCCTTTTAGTTCTGAACAAATTATGAATCTCATAAGACATCTTTTAGAAAGTAACCAATTATCTCCTAAAGTTCAAACTAGTTTGATGCATAATAATGCATTATATGAAATTGAATCCAGTAATTATATGAAAAATGTACTTCTTGACTATAATTTTAAACCCAAAGAAGTGTGTATGTTTTTAAAAAAAATGGCTAAAAGATTGGATCCTGACTATCTTGACAAAATAATAGAAAAATATGGAGCTTTTCCTTCCGTACAATTCTGCATTGGTCACTTCCATCAATATAAAAAAGCCGATTCAGATTCTTTTTTTAGATATGGATATGAATTTGCTTTTAAAAAGCAACCATATATAGAAATTGGAATGGTAGTTATATTAGTTTGGTCTTTTGTTTCTTTTACAATGCTACTCCTATCTATACTATGCTTAGTTATGGGGACAAGAACACCAGAGTTTGTAGGATCAATAATAGGATCAGTGACATCTGAATTTATAGGGTCAAGAGTATCAGAAGCATTTATAGATCCACAAAATATATACGGTTTGTCTACTTTAACATTATTAGGTGTACCAGCTTTTATTCTAGGTACATTAGGTCCTAATCAGGGTATAAATAAACTGATTTACAGAGCTAAAAATCAATTTGAAATATCCATTAGTGAATATCTTCAAGGCAAGAAATGTTCAGGAACAAATATTATCCGTGACGATATTATTAACGATTTAAAGGATGCGTTTGACTAATATCTGTTATGGTCAAGTTGAGGAATTACAAAAGCTAATTATTTAAAAGTATTTATATAACTGTGCTTTTTTAATACTGTTTATTTTTTGGTAGATATAGTAGGTAAAGGTCATGATATGACCTCTAATTGGCTTGAGAGAAACTGACATTTGAATAATCCTCTCCAGAAAAGAGATTTCCAGCATATCTCCAGCCATAACTGCGCCGTTCCTTCCAATAACAGCAATAACCAGGCTCATCCTTCAATCTTCCTTATGTTTTGATATCTTGGAAAAGCGATCAGAAAATGACATTTTCCCGATAAGTGTGATAAACGCAAACAAGGGAATTGAGCAGATAACAGATAATAAAGATAACTAACTAAAAATATCTATATTGTAACACACACATTTTCATAGAAGAGTTTCAAGATAACTCAAAATAAAACACCTGTTATGTTTACCATTTACCACATATACCATTTCTTGACTTCCAGGCCTTTGCCTTTTGCGTAGCCTTCAAAGTCCATACACCATTCTCCTGTGTTTTCGAAATCCCCCTCATACACTTTGCTCAGAAACTTTCCGTCTAATGTTACGTTTTCGGCATCATCCACTTCTTTATCAACAGCCAGATAAATATCCATATTAGACTCTGAGGTATGATCTGACAAACAAAGCCAATCTGGCATTTTTGCACCAGATCTCTCAACTTTGTCGTTCATTCTCATTATAACCTCTCCAAAGTTTATAGGCATATAAAAATGAGTGGTAACTTTGTCCTTAATGAATTTTTTATTATTCCATTCAAAGACTTTTCCGTCCCAGGGAATGGGATCAAATTGAGGACAACATTCCGGAGTTTGAATTTTGCTGCTCATATTTTTCTTCCTTCCTGAGTAATAACTTCATAGATTATTGCAGGCTTTCGATTTAAATTTTGTTTTAGAAGAAGCTGTTTTGCAGCAATAAAAAATATCCGGTAGATTGTATCTTCTTTAAATTGTATAGGGAAAAGTAAGTTTCACATATTTGCTGATAATAAGAATTTAATCAAGTCTGAAAAACATAGTAAGGAGGCCCATATAACTTCATAAATGTGTAATAAACGGTTACTTAATTTTCTAGAGGAAAAATCTCCCTTTAATTTGAAGAGGATACAATTTTTTCACTCTTTGATGGAAATGTCCGAAAGAACCTCGAGTTTTTTGCTCCAGTGGTCAAGTCCTCTTTTTGCTGCATACCAGTCGAAAAAATCACTCTCTTCTCCTATATTTCCAGTTTCGAACTTTGCCTTGAGTTCACCAGAAATGAACCCATACTTCGATTCGAAATTCTCACATATTATAGAATAACGCTTGACCTTATACTTAGCAACATGCTTTTCATGTTCCAGAGCTGAGCGGATAACCTCACTGACTTCTTGAGGCGAAAAATTAGTTTCTATATTAAGCGTGAAACTCATACCTACCCCCTCCAAAAATAGTCTCTCATTTCATAAAGTATCATGAAAAAATAAATAATAGGACAGATTTATCACCTGATAGCTTCTATTTTTCAAATTTTCCTGTTTTTATTATTTTCCTTTCTCTCTCACAGCAAGTCCTATGAAAAGTACTACCATTAAGACGACAAGGAACCTAATAGCTCCCGAATATTTGGACCAATCACTATTACCAAGTGTTAGTCCGGCTCCCACAGTCGCTCCAGACTTCCCAGACTGATTACTTTCTATGGAAGGTCCGCTATTTTGTGGAGCAGGCTGACTCATGTTCCCCTCAATTGTCTCTATCTTGCCTGAAGTTATTGCAAAAGGAGAGAAACCAGGAGTTTTGGCTTCATAGTAGATGTACTGATTATCTTCCCCTGTTTTGGTGGTATTAAGGGCATTCCACTTTCCTTGAGAATACCTGTGCATAATAACTGTTGACTTTTCAGTTTCATTCACTGTAACTTTGCTGACTCTGAACCCTACAGTAGCATTTTCAATATTTCCCGGAGTTGCAATGCCTTTGTTTCCTACCCAGATGTTCAGGTATTTGTAGACGGTTCCTCCGGGTTCGAAAGGAGTCAGGACTGATTTTCCCTTAAGTTGCTCGAGAATCGTTGTGGTCTTTCCGAGGGTTTTCTTTGCATCGAACTCCACAAAGTCAATACAGGTAGCGTTTTTCGTAAACTCGAATTTGATGTGGTTCCCAGCTGCGATGAATCTTTGAGTCATAAGTTTAACTTCAACATTACTTGCTGGCTCAGGGGAAGCTCCTCCACCAGAAAGTGAGCCTGTTCTACTGGAACCCGATCCGCCACTCTCACTAGTGCTGCTCCCAGTTCCATCAGTAACTGTAATATATCCAGGCCAGGACACAACACTATATTCGTACATCTTACTGGCGTTAAGAGTTACAGAGTAACTCCCGGCTCCAGAATACGTGTGATTGGGATTCTGCTCGATTGAAGTGTTCCCATCCCCAAAGTCCCAGAGCCATGCAGTTGGGGCTCCTGTAGAATTATCCGTAAACTGAACGATAAGGGGGGCGCTTCCTTCTATCGGAGAAGCAGTAAAACCGGCCAAAAAACCTCCTCCGACTGTGATATAATTAGTTTTAGTAATATTACCCCAAGCAGTACCGTTACCTGCCCTCAGAGTGACATTGTAATAACCAGGATCTTTAAACTCATAAATAGGATTTTTTTCGTTTGAGTCTACCTGTCCGTCAGAATTAAAGTCCCATTCCCATGCTGCAGGATTTCCTGTACTGGTGTCATTAAATTGGACTGTAAGCGGGGCTTTGCCTGAAGTTACATTCGTGTAAAAATCGACCACTGGAATATCGACAATCGGAGCAATGCCAGATGATACATTGACTGAGGAAGGAGTTTCCAGGGTATTCGAGTCAATGTTATTTGATACTGTCAGCTTCACGTTATAATTTCCAGCCTGAGCATATATATGAGCAGGATACTGGAAGGTAGAAGTACTGCCATCCCCAAAGTCCCAGAGCCATGCCGTTGGGGTTCCTAGAGAAGTGTCAGTGAATTGAACGATAAGGGGAGCTACCCCTTGACCTGGGGAAACGGTAAATGAAGCTTGCAGACCATTCCCGACTGTTATATAATTGGTTTTTGTATTAGTGCTGCTACCTGTCCTCAGGGTGACGGTGTAGGCCCCTGTATCCTTAAATTGATAAACAGGATTTTTTTCGTTTGAGTCTGCTTGTCCGTCAGAATTAAAGTCCCATTCCCAGGCTGTAGGACTGCCTGTACTAAGGTCATTAAATTGAACTGTAAGCGGGGCTTTGCCTGAAGTTACATTAGTGTTAAAATCAGCCACCACAGCAGCAGTTGAGGACACCTTGATTAAGGATTTACTCTCCAGAGTGTTGGTCCCAAAGGCGTTTGATACTGTCAGCTTCACGGTATAATTTCCAGCCTGAGTATATATATGAGGCGGATTCTGGATATTATAAGTGGTACCGTCTCCAAAGTCCCAGATCCAGGAAGTAGGTGATCCTGTACTCTTATCTGTGAATGTTACTGCTAACGGTGCATTCCCAGAGACGGCGGAGGCAGAGAATGCAGCAACAGGTGGGTTCGAAGCGTTTACAGTTATATAGCCGGACTTTGTTTTCGTGTCTCCGTCATCATTCGTTACTGTTAAGCCAACAGTATATTTTCCTGCTTTATTGTATGTGTGTACAGGATTCTGAGTTGTTGAATAGGTTCCATCTCCAAAAGTCCAGTACCATTCTTTGAGCGATCCTGTGCTGGCGTCAGTGAATGCGACTGTCAGTGGTGCATTTCCTGAGGTTGGAGAAGCAGAAAAATCTGCAATAATAGTTGAGTTTCCACCTACTAAGACTGGACTTGCATAAGCTGAAGCCAAGGCCGAAAATGAGAAGAACATAAAAATTAATATTAAAATTATTTTTTTCAATTAATACACCAGCTTACCTTTTGTTTTTCTGCTGAAAATCTCACTTTATGATAAGATTTCGGCTCCGCCTTTAGTCAAATTTATCCGAATGTTTTATGAAGGACGATCTTCTAATTTTTTGTAGCTCTTCAGCTAAATACTTACCTGCTTTTCTATCTCAGGATTCAAAAATAAATCCCAATAAATGATTAAATTTTTTTTAAGTGAAGATTATAAGACTTATTAGAGAGATAGGACATCCATTCCCTACTATATATTATCAACCTCTCATTACTTTAATAGATTAAGATTACAAACGTGAATTGTTATCCAAAATATTAAGCTTTTTGATTTGATATCATCCAGCGAAATTCTACCAGAGCATAAAGCCTTAAATTTTGCTAGATTGTTCCTTTATTAAAAAAAGGTTATCATAAGTAATATTAGTGTGCTTGCTAAATTAATCCGAAACATAGTATAATTTTAAGTAGCAAGTACAGTAGTGAGTTATTTAGCGGTCAGGACCTGACACACTCAAGCACAGTCAGCTTTTTCTTCCAGTGGTCAAGCCCTTTTTTTGCAGCATACCAGTCAAAATATTTTTCATCATCAATAAGTTCGCGGGCTTCGAATTTTTGCATAAATTCGGTAGAGATCAGTTCGTACTGGTCTTCAAATTCATCGCAGATCATGGAATAGCGGTATACCTTGTATTTCGCAAGGTGTTTCTCATGTTCCAGAGCCGAGCGAATAACCTCGCTTATTTCCTGAAGCGAGTAATCAGTATCAATCTGCAAGGTAAAATCCATGTTTATCCCATTGAATAGTTTTTGCTGGTATTAAAAAAATTGATTATATATCTCTTTTTCTATCGATAAGGTATTTAATTCCAGACCAAAAGGAAGATTAGAAGCTTAAGCCCAAAATTCAAAAAGATAAGATTTTATAGGACAAAGCGTGTAACGGCTGGGTATCTAGCCCAGAATACAAGCGTCACTTTTCTCTTCTCCAAGTATGAATACTCTTTTTCGATGCTGGGTTTTAATGGTAAGTATAGTTTCCATTTTAAACAATGCAACTTTCTGTGTGAGAAAATATATTTCTCCCAAATTCAGATAGTTGTTTCCTTCGCAGTTATTCCCTCAATACTTGGGACTTACGCTGTTGGGCTAAGGAAAAAGTAGCTTTAGACCTCTAACTTTTTAAAAAATAACTTTAGCTACAGAGCCTATTATACTTGCTTTTGTACCTTAAGTGCGTAATCTTAGTGACTATACTTAATACAAGTATAAGAATGTTGCATTATATACAGAAGTGACTATGTATTTTGATGAAGCAAAATGATGTTTGTATCTTAAAAGCTTATAAATTTATAGTCAGCACATCAGGCTGTCTCAAAACTCAAACCATTTCTACAATTGGGTAATGGGCAATATTGACTTTAAATTCAGATTGGATATTTTTCCTGAATTCAGGTACAAATTGGCCTTATGATAGAATATTTTATCTCAATTGTAGAATCGAGTTTACTTTTGAGACAGCCTGACATGATATATTTCACTTTATAAATCTGGTTCTATTCCAAAAATGATGTTCAAAAATGTAATCAATTCACCCGCCAACTACAAGTTTAAACAGCAGAGTTGCGCCTCCCGAGTTTCGCATCCCGAATTACGCCTCGCCCGAGTTTCGCTTCCCGAATTGCGCCTCGCCCGAATTGCGTCTCGCCCGAATTGCGCCTCGCCCGAATTGCGTCTCGGGAGTACGCGGCCCTTTTCGCTTCGCTCAAGAAGGCTAATTTACAGCGTCACAGTTTTTTTCAGCAGAGTTGCGGCTCCCGAGTTTCGCTTCGGGATCACAGAAAATCGAAGATTTTCTGGGAGTTGCACTGCAAGTGCAACAGCAAGATGTCCTTTTCGCTTCGTTCAAGAAGACTAATTGAGAAACTACATTGCTAAATCACAGTTTTTTCCGCGTTTTCCGCGTTTTTTGCGGTTCAACTTTAGATTAAAGATGAGTGGCAAAATTTTGGTACTTGATGGTCAATTTATCTTCCCCGGTTTGTGAAGTGTTGATTTTTACTTTGGGGACTATAGATTGAATCCTCTGGATCTCAATAATAAAATGCTTAAAAGTAAATCGATAACTACAGACCTAATTGCATAAATACCGGATTGTACAGAGCTCTTTTTCCTATAGGTTCCGCGGCTTTGCAGGAACCAATTCTCAAGTGGAGAATTCTGCAGGTTTCAAAACCCCTATGCGACTTTAAGGGATGATAGAGTAGTATTATTAGATTTCTTTCCTTTTCGAGGGCTGCCTGGAATCCGGAATATTTTCATTGTAATCATTTCGGAATTCTTTTATACAAATTGTCATGTATATTCAGTAATATTGTTTTAAGTATCGCGTGTCTGCCGCAAAAATAATACTGGACTGTCATAAATTAGAAAATAAAAAATCGCATATAGATGCGGGCTGGAAGCTAGATATATATTTTATATTTTTATATATATGTCTAATCTTTTTACGTAAATTTATATATCAAGACCAGGTAATTTTAAGTACTCTAATTATATAGGAGGTTGGTCGATTGGCAAAATTTTTAGACAAAATCAGTGAAAGAGCAAAGAAGCTTAACAAGACGATCGCTTTACCTGAAACTGATGATATAAGAACTCTCCAGGCAACTGCTAAGATTCTTGAGAGAGGTATTGCAAACATTGTCCTTATCGGTAACGAGGCCGAGATAAAGGCGCTTGCAGGAGATCTGGACATTTCGGGAGCAAAAATTGTAGATCCTAAAACTTACGAGAAGAAGGATGAATACATAAAAACTTTCTACGAACTGAGAAAGAATAAAGGTGTCACACTTGAAACTGCAGCTGAAATCATGAGTGATCACATGTATTTCGCTGTTATGATGACTAAACTCGGCGAAGCTGACGGTGTTGTATCAGGCGCTAATCACTCCTCTTCAGATACAATTAGACCTGCTGTGCAGATCGTGAAAACAGCTCCTGGAGTAGCTATTGCATCCGCTTTTTTCATCATCGCTGTACCTGACTGCGAATATGGATCCAATGGGACATTCCTCTTCGCTGACTCAGGAATGGTCGAAATGCCAAGCGTAGAAGACGTTGCAAACATCGCAGTTAGTTCTGCAAAGTCCTTTGAGCTACTGGTTGAGGATAAGCCAATGGTTGCAATGCTTTCCTATTCCACTAAGGGAAGCGCCAAGAGCCCACTGACAGAAGCAACGATTGCTGCTACAAAGCGTGCACAGGAACTCGCCCCTGACATCCCAATCGACGGTGAGCTTCAGGTGGACGCAGCAATTGTTCCTAAAGTTGCAGCTTCAAAGGCCCCCGGAAGCCCTGTCGCAGGTAAGGCCAATGTCTTCATTTTCCCTGACCTGAACGCTGGAAATATCGCATACAAGATTGCCCAGAGGCTTGCCAAAGCTGAAGCTTATGGCCCTATCCTCCAGGGACTGGCAAAGCCAATTAATGACCTGTCCAGAGGATGCAGCGACGAAGACATTGTCGGTGCCGTTGCAATTACCTGTGTCCAGGCTGCAGCACAGGACAAATAAGTAGAAATGTCCTAAAAAACATTTATTATTTTTTAAGTGATATTCAACCTAAACTGTGAACGTGACTCGAAAGCAATGAATTGAACTGGGGTTTATACATGAAGGTACTGGTAATAAATGCAGGGAGCTCGTCTCTCAAATATCAGCTAATTGACATGACTACTGAATCGGTGCTTGCAACAGGTCTTGTCGAGAGAGTAACTTTCAATGATGGTATCATTACAATGAAGAGGTTCGATGGCAAGAAGTATACTGCAGAACACCAAGACTATCCGAACCACAAAGTAGCTCTGCATGCAGCCATTGATACCCTCCTCGACCCGGAATACGGCGTCATCAAGAGTCTGAGTGAAATCAACGCTGTAGGGCACAGGGTAGTACACGGAGGTGAAAAATTCACCAGGTCGGTTTTAATCGACGACGATGTGGAAAAGGCTATCAGGGGGACCTTTGAACTCGCTCCTCTGCACAACCCACCAAACATGATGGGGATTGAAGCATCTCTTGAGGTCATGCCGGATATCCCCAATGTTGCCGTTTTTGACACTACATTCCACACAACGATACCCAAGTATGCCTACATCTATGCTCTGCCGTACAGCATGTACGAAAAATACGGGATCAGGAAATACGGTTTCCATGGCACCTCTCACTTATACGTTTCCAGAAGGGCAGCCGCTATGCTCGGAAAGCCCATAGAAGAAACAAAGATCATTACCTGCCACATGGGGAACGGTTCAAGCATTGCGGCTGTTAAAGGCGGAAAATCCGTTGAGACAACCATGGGCTTCACTCCGCTCGAAGGAGTTGCAATGGGTACCAGGTGCGGTTCAATTGACCCCGCAGTTGTTCCTTTCATGATGGAAAAAGAAAATCTCTCAACCAGGGAAGTCGACACCCTCATGAACAAAAAATCCGGTGTGCTTGGAATCTCCGGAGTCAGCAACGACTTCAGAGAAATTGACGAAGCAGCTTCCCAAGGTAATGAAAGAGCCGAACTTGCCCTCGAAGTCTTCTCATACAAGGTCAAGAAAGTTATCGGGGAGTATTCAGCCGTGCTCGACTACCCTGATGCAATTGTATTTACTGCAGGCATCGGAGAAAACAGCGCAAGTATCAGGAACAGAATCCTTTCCGGCCTTGAGAACTTCGGCATAACGATCGATCAGGAAAAGAACAAGATCAGGGGACAGGAAATCGATATCGCCACTCCGGATTCAAAAATAAGGATCCTTGTCATCCCGACCAATGAAGAACTTACGATTGCAAGGGACACATTGCAAATCTGTGAGACAGAAGCCAAGTTAAAAGCTCATATGTCAGTCTGAAGGTAAAGGATTTTTCTTTACCTTATCCTTTTTTCGGATAAGTTTTTTTCACAGTTAATTAGCTGTTTCAATCCCTAATTTTACGCTCCTTCCCCCATATTTAACTAATTAATCAATTGTGGCTGATGGTATAATTATTGAAGGATCAATCACAATTCGGATTCTATGACCCAGCTTCTCCGTCTCAAACTCCGGCCCAAAATTCCGTAATCCGGTGAATTTCTTGCAACTTGTCGCCAGAGAGACCCTCCAGGTCCTCTTCTTTGATCCACCCTTCGTACATCAGTCGAGCAAAGACAAATAGCAGGACGGAGTAATGGTAATTGTACTTCTGGTCCGTCTCCTCTCGTTTTTCGGTCAGGTAATCATGAATCTCCCACATATCGGATGGTCCATTGATTTTAGCTGCCATCTCACGGGCTTCCTGTGCAATTGCCATACACTCACGCTCTTTAAAAACGCATGATATCAAACGAAGTCCTTTTAATCTATTACTGTAAAATTATATTTCCGGCGATACTGACAATCATTTCTGCATGCACTCATTTCGAAAAACTAATGAATTAACACAGCCGGCTGAAAGAACCAATTTGAATAAAGACCCGGCAGACTTTTTTAGGAAAATAATCGAAAACACGAGCACAGTATTTGCTGTCTTTACGTGTCTTGTCCCGCTCGACGCAGGAGAGCGGCTATTCCTTGAAGAGTGAAAAGAAGGCTGTACTGGAACTTAAACGACATTGAATTTCTGGAAACAAAGAAATCAAAAAAGCCTTCATTTGTCATCGGTTAACGAATTTTATGCACAACTTCGAATACCACGTATAGTGATTTTCCGACTTGAATGTTGAGATTTTAGCATAAAAAATAACACTTTCATGCATTTTATCTCTTAACCGAATACAAATGAAAAAGCCTTCTGAATCTTTCTAATATTACTGTAAAATTATTTTTCCGGTAGTGGGCTACTATTCTCCCTGTAAAATCTCGGAAGAAATCGAGAGGCAATGCTCAAACTCCCTTTTCTCCATATGTTTCCTTGCTTTGCGTGGTCATTTATCAATTGGATTAGTGAACAAAATTACGAAATCAACTATGTTGAATAAGGCATTTTGGGAGTTCGTCATTTTCCACAAGAATGAAAAAGAAAACAAATTCTGTTTACTGACGTTTTCCTTTTTTAGCCTTCTTGGTTACTAGTGCTTCGATTCCAAAATAAACGCATAATTCTGTAGATAATTTTAGTTTTGAACTGAAATATCTACATTAAAATTACCCGAGGTTCTATAAGCACCGCCAGCAAGGAGGAAACGGAAGAACTGTGCCCTCAATCCCTTAATTCCGCGTTTTCCGCGTTTTCCGCGTTTTCCGCGCTTTCCGCGGTTTATATACTCTTTTGAGATTAGCCAGGGAGTGCATGTACACTAATACTTCCTGATCTAAATTCAAAGATTCAGTTTGTGATATACTTTGGAATCGATGTACTAGTAATGTGTGTCGATATGAACATTTTCTTATTATTTCTACTACTTTTCTTCTCTTTTGTCAGTGACCGCCCGATATCTGCTGCTGCGCAGCATTCGGGCGAGGAGGGAAGTTTTGATGATTGAACTAAGGTATTTTTGGGTAGCTGTTGAATTTTTAAAGAGAAATCTAAATTATCAATATCTTAATACCCTAAAGCATAACTGTCCTGAGGTTGTTATATAACTATGAAACAGATCAATCTCATCCCTCCCGATTCCGGGCCAGCCAGGGTTGCAGCAGCCAGGGTCTTTGAGGATGCCAAAGTAAGTAATCATTATACACTGGGCCTTGAATCTTTTGAAATCCTGAAAGCTTACGGTATTCCTGTGGTGAAGACCTCGTTTGCAAGGACCATAGAGGAAGCCGTGAAACTGCAGAAGAAATAGGTTACCCCTTGCCATGAAGATAATCTCTCCTCAAATTTCCCATAAATCCGACCCTGGAGGAATCAAACTTTCCCTTCAAAATGCTGCTGAAGTGAAGGCTGCCTACAAGGGCATGATGGGAAGTATCTCGAAGAAGATCTGAGTACCCCTTGAGGGAGTTCAGCTCCAGCAGATGCTCGCAGGCGTCAAAGAAGTTATTATAGGAATGGCTCATGACTCCATTTTTGGGCCCATGCTGATTTTCGGGCTTGGAGGAGTCTATGTAGAAATTCTCAAAGACTTCCGGTTTGTTATAGACCCTGTTAATGAAAGTGAAGCCAGAGAAATAATTACAGGAATCAAAACTTATCCACCCCTTGCCGGAGCCATGGGGACGAAGCCTTTTGATATTGGTGTACTCGTATATGTGATTCCAAGAGTTTCAAGGCTCGCCTGCGATTTTACTGAAATTGAAGAGTTTGAAATTAGCCCTCTGATGGTCATTGAGAAAGGGATAGGCGTTCTCGCTGTGGATATGAGACTTGTGCTGAAGAGGGAGTTATAGCGTTTTTTTCTCTCTTTTTCTTTTTAATGGGAATAAACAGAGGGAGAGAACGTGAGGAATACATTCGTCATGTATTTCACTCTATGTGAAAAGAAAAATTTAAAAAGGTTAAAGAAAAAGGATTGCAAAAAAACTACAGCCCTTCTTCTTACGTCCGAATACGAAAGAAACTCATTTGGAAGGTACTTCTAAACGCCATTTAAAGTGCAGAGTAGATAAAATGGTAGCGGAAGCTATCTAAAAATAATGGATTTTTTGGATTGTGTGGATGGATTTATAGCTCCAAGAACAAAATTTATTAGACAGTGGTGTTTTTTTGGCATGAACTGATATTTTGAATGGATTGATCTTAATTTAGAAGTGCTTATCAAATTAGAATGCCGATTTTCGGAGCTAATTTGAGAAGGTCACTCTATTCGATAATAAGATAAGTTTATAAACCGTCGATAGTTATTGAGACTGAAATCACTTATAGATAATAGCCACCTCTAAGATGATATCAACGGATTCAATGGAAAAAATATTTGGAAAAACTACACAGATGACAGTGCTTAAAAACCCGATCGAAAACCAGAACGAATCAATCTATCTTTCAGGAATAGCTGAAGAAAAGGTAGACGTGGCAATTTCTACTTAAAAATAGGAAGGGATTTTTCCCTTATTATTTGAGGTTTTGCCATTTTCCACAATATTCCTTATTTTTCAATAATACTTGATAATAAAGCTTATTTCGCGAAAAATTTTTCTTAAAACAACTTAAAAGCAATTTAATGTAGTATTATGTCAATAATTTTAAATGAAGAGAGTTTTAATCGTTTAAAAACTAAAAAGTAAC
>MCHG01000272.1_pt1 | contig 21300 bp, 12 predicted proteins | sample 787351 | NCBI WGS metagenome assembly MCHG01 (sample SAMN05430296, study PRJNA330682) | permafrost metagenome | biome: Cold desert; feature: permafrost; material: soil; isolation source: enrichment culture inoculated with soil incubated with H2/CO2 at 20 degrees... ... | reverse complement strand
TTCAACAATATTAATTTTTTTACCAATTTATTAAAGACTGAAAAGGTAATATCTTACTCAAATTTCTCTCTTCTTTAACACTGAAAGAACGGTATATATTTATTTACAGATCACCACTACTCAGATTATCTTTATGGAGGGCAAAAATTGACTGAAACAACGGAACAAATACTAAAAGAACAAGAATTGCTAGACAAACTAAACAATCTAGATAAAAAAACAAACGAAAAATTAACTGAACTAAGAAGACTGAAAAGCAAAGCACTGGAACATAAGATCTCAAAGGAAGTCAAAAAAATTGAAACGGAAATTACAGAACTCGAACGAATAAGAGAAGAAATAAATCCCCAAATAACCAAAGTGAAGAATGAATTAGATAAAGCAATTCGTGAACAGATAATAGCAAAGATCGAAGCAGCACCAAAAAAGACCGAAGAGTTAAACGAAGAACTCAAAAATATTACTGAAGAATTAGACGAAGTAATACACAAAAGAAAATTCATGTTAGACTAAAATGACGACTGACAGGTTAAGAGCATTCTAAATAACGCATATTCAAATAAAAAGCAAGCATCTGCACCATCACCCGTTCGACCGGCATGCTTCACATTCATTTAACTGAGGTCACAGATCTAACCGAATCACTGTCTTTCTTTATATGTTTTTATACTTTTATTTGTTCAGTACCTCATTATTTTCAGTGCTTCACTATTTCCAGTACCTCATTATTATTTATACAGATTAATTAAATGAATACATATTTTATTGTAATTGAGAGAAACTTATTGAGATTAGATACTTCAATTAATTCAATTACTTCAATTACTCATTGCCTAAATTAAATAACGCTGGAAGAACTATGCCACCTGAAATCATACCTATACTTGAAGAACCAGCCCTAAAAGTCACGAATAATGAAGTTTCACTGGTCGTTGCCGATATCCACCTTGGGATCGAGTGGGACCTGTACAGAAGAGGGATTAATTTACCGAGCCGAATGGAAGAACGGCTTGACCGAATTCGGGGTTATGTCCAGGCAAATTCCCCTGACAGGATAATACTTCTAGGGGATGTGAAGCACAATGTCCCTCAGGTTTCCTGGCAGGAGAAAGATGAAATCCCCCGCTTTCTTGAAACGCTTGCAGAATATGCACATGTGGACATCTTCCCTGGAAACCATGACGGAGGGATTGAGCTCCTTTTCAACAGGCAGAAGAATATCAGGGTCCATTCTGCGCGTGGTGCAGTTCTTGATGGAGTAGGGTATTTCCATGGGCATACCTGGCCTGCGCCTGAACTGCTGGCCGCATCTAATGTAGTCACTGCCCATAATCATCCCACTGTTCGTTTTACAGATGCTTTCGGCTACTCCATAGTTGAGCCTGCCTGGGTCAGAACAAAGTTCAAACCGGATGTTCTTAAGGGTCGTTTTGGAAATCTTGATTTTGAAAACCGTCTGCATTGGGCTGACCCTGAACTTTTCATCATGCCAGCTTTTAACGAGCTGTGTGGGGGTGTGCCTTTCAATGAATCCACGCAGGAAGATCTTTTGGGCCCGGTTTTCTCTTCAGGAGGGATTGAACTTGAGCATGCAGAAATATATCTGCTTGACGGGACAAGGCTCGGGCTGATCAAAAATATCCGGAAACTGCAGCATACAAGAGTTAGAAATAAGATTGGGAGCAGGAGACACAGGAACTCCAAAAGCTCGGCATGCGATGACCGGAAGCTAGCCAGATGATTCAGCTTTAAGAATGAGAGCGGTTTTGTAGCAAAAATAGCTTTTTGGCCTGACTTTTGCAATATATCTCAGGCTTCCACTGAAAATCTCTATATTGTAGTTTTTACTTCTATGCTTCCACCTATAAAAGAAACTCTCTTCAACTTCGGTCCGGATTTTTCTTTTGAAGCCCCTTTAACTTTAACATTCCCCATCATATCCAAAAATATTTATGAAATTGATGATCTATACCTGATACGAACGTTTGAATAATTTAGAGATAAATCTGTATACCAGAGACTAATAAAAGATTCTCAGAAATATTAATACACAGTTTATTTAAATATGAATAAAATCGTGAAATTGTCAGGCAGATTGATCCTCTGTTTTTCTGAAGAAGTGATCATGAAATACACTCTGTTTAATGTGACGGGATTTAGAAAAGTTCCCGAATATAATAGATATCTGTATTCGTAGAGGATATTACACGAGGATATTAAATAGAAAATTTTAAATTATTTTTGGCGATTGGAGACGGGTGGAATGGAAGAAAACCTGAGAAACTCTGGTATCGATATTATTGGAGATGTGCCGTGGGGAACGAACTTCTGCCAATTCTATCAAACAAAAGAAGATTTGGCAGACATACTGGTTCCTTACTTTAAAGCAGGGTTGGAGAATAACGAGTTTTGTCTCTGGGTCACGTCACAACCTCTGGAAGTAGAAGAGGCAAAAGAAGCCATGAGAAAGGGTTTTCCTGATATTGATGTCTATTTGGAGAGAGGGAAAATCGAAATTACTTCCTACACTCACGGGTATGTAAATGAGGGTGTTTTCGATTCAGAGAAGGTCGTAAATGGCTGGGTTAAAAAATTAGAGCAAGTTCTAGCAAATGGCTATAATGGGCTTAGGACGGCAGGGAACACTTCCGGGTTGAAAAAAGGGGATTGGGATGGTTTTGTTGATTATGAGAAAAAAGTGGATTCCAATATCGGAAAACGACAGATGATATCTCTGTGCCCATATTTTCTCGATATGTGCAGTGCAGCGGATATTATCGACGTAGCCTTCAACCATCAATTTGCTTTGATCAAAAGGGAAGGAAAATGGGAGCGGATAGAAAATTCCGGGCTGAAAACTATAACTGAGAACAAGCAGGAAGATGAGGCTCTGCGCCAGAGTGAGCAGCGCGTCAGGGTGAAGTTTGAAGATATTCTTTCGCCTTCTCGGGAGATGGCTAACCTGGAGCTTGCAGATATCATTGATGCCCAGGCGATCCAGTCCCTTATGGATGATTTCTATAAGCTTGTTCAGGTTCCCATGGGCCTAAACGATCTCAAAGGCAATGTTCTGGTAGGCGTCGGATGGCAGGATATCTGCACCAGATTCCATCGGTTTCATCCAGAAGCCTGCAAGCACTGCGTGGAAAGCAACATAAAGCTATCCACAGGCATTTCCCCGGGAGAGTATAAGATGTACAAGTGCAAGAACAACATGTGGGACATAGTAACTCCCATCATGGTGGGTGGCCAGCACATTGGTGATATCTTCGCAGGGCAGTTCTTTTTTGAAGACGAGCCTCTGGACTATGAGCTTTTCCGATCCCAGGCTAAAAAATACGGCTTCAATGAGGAAGAATACATAGTAGCGCTTGAAAAAGTCCCACGGTTGAGCAGGGAGGCTGTGGACACAGGCATGGACTTCTTCATGACTTTTGCCAACATGATCTCGCAGCTAAGCTACAGCAATATCAAGCTGGTCCAGTCGCTGGCGGAACGTGATACACTGGTGGATGCGCTGCGGCAGAGCGAGAATCGTTATCGCATGCTATTCGACCACAGCACGGATGCCATTATCCTTAGTGACCCCAGAGATGGCGGGAAAATCCTGTCTGCTAATCCAGCCGCGTGCCTGATGCTGGGATGGGCGGAAGAAGAACTGATCAGCAGGGGGCGCGATGTGATGTTTGACCTGGAAGATCCGGCGGTATCCACCGTATTAGAAGAACTTATTCGCTCTGGATCAGCAAAAGCCCATCTCACTTACAAGCGCAAGGATGGAACTAAGTTTCCTGGAGAGCTAAGCACCGCCCTTTTTACGGATAGCAATGGAGAGCCCCGGGTAGTTGTTATCATCAGGGACATTACCGAACGCAAAAAAGCAGAAGAGGCTCTAAAAAAAGCACATGAAAGTTTAGAAGAAAAAATTGAAGAACGAAAGGTGCAACTTGACAAGGCTTACAAATCATTGAAAGAAAGTGAAGAAGGTCTTGCTGAAGCTCAAAAAATGGCTCATATTGGAAATTGGGAATGGGATATTGTAACTGATGAAGTGTACTGGTCTGATGAATTGTATCGTATTTTTGGACGTAATCTTCAAGAATTAACGCCACCTTACGATGAATACTTGAGTTATGTACACCCTGATGATCGAGATTATGTGGATAATGTCTTTAAGAGAGCTACAAATGGAAAATCTTACAGCATTGATTATAGGATTATCTTAGCTAATGGGGAAGAACGATCAGTCCATATACAATCCGAAGTTATTTTTAATGAGAAAAATATCCCTATTCGAATAAAGGGAATAGTTCAGGATATTACCGAGCGCAAAAAGGCCGAAGGGAGAATTCAGGCACTGGCGGATGCTGTGGAATCATCGGACGACGCTATTATAACTGAGACTCCTAAAGGTATTATTACCAGCTGGAATAAGGGCGCAGAGCAGATTTACGGTTATTCAGCTGAAGAAATTCTGGGAAAAAATGTATCAATACTTGAACCTGATAATCTTAAAGGGGAAATAAAACAGTTTGTTGAAAAGGTTAGACAGGGAGGAAAGATCCAGCGGTACAGAACTTTACGCCTTAAAAAGGATGGTACCATAATAAATATTTCAATAACTATCTCTCCAGTTTTTGATGTATCCGGAGAGTTTGTGGCCATCTCAGATATTGCCAGAGATATTACTGAGCGAATTCAGGCAGAAGAAGCCCTGGGAAAAATTGAGGATGCCAGAAAAAAAGAAATCCATCATAGAATCAAGAATAACTTGCAGGTAATATCCTCCCTGCTGGATCTCCAGGCTGAAAAATTCAGTTATAAGAAAATAGCTCCTACTCTAGAGATTCTTGAGGCTTTCAGGGAAAGTCAGAACCGGGTGATCTCAATGTCCCTTATCCATGAAGAACTCTATAAAGGGGGAGGGACCGATACACTGGATTTTTCGGCATACCTTCGAAAACTAGCTGAAAACCTTTTCCGTACCTACAGCCTTAATAGTAAGAATATCAGCCTGTGCATGGATCTGGAAGAAAACGCATTTTTTAATATGGATACTGCTGTCCCTCTAGGGATAATTGTTAATGAACTCGTTTCTAATTCACTTAAGCATGCATTTCCCAACATTTATGGAGGGAAAATTCGAATTAAACTTTGCAGGGGAGGAGAGAACAGCGAAATGCATGAGTCTCTTTTCAGCCTGACAATTTCAGATAACGGAAAAGGAATTCCCCAAAACATGGAGTTGGAAAGTCTTGAATCACTTGGACTGCAGTTAGTAAGAATCCTTGTTAATCAGCTAGATGGAAAAATCGAGCTTAATAGAGCACACGGGACAGAATTCATGATTACTTTCAAAGCAGCGGAAAGGCCACAGTCCGTTTAAGGTGAATCTAATTTCCTTCATAATCAAAAGAAGGGATAAAACGCGGAAGAAAGGAAAAAAAAGAAGATTTATTTCCGCTCTTTCTCGTTTTCGTGGTTATAGAATTTTTAGTGAATCCTTCAGTGCCCTTCAGTATAGGGACTTTTGATTTCTAGCATAAGTCAGTTCAAGGACTTAATTACCAATATGTGATTTACTTAAAGACAGAATTTTCAAAAGGTGCATAAGCAAGATCAATAAAAAGAATGAGAATATGTATATCCTGGGTTCCCATATTTTAAGCGCATATATATATAGCTCCACTAAAAAATAATGCCAATGATAGTGGTTTTTAAAATTCGAACCTCATTTTCGTGTGCTTAAGGTTAAGCACATAATTCGGCATCAATCGTAATTTATGTGCCTAAAAAAGCGGAATTCAGGGTATATACACAGTCTCTAGCATCATTTTTAGTTAAAAGCGGTATATTTTGCTTTGAATTAACGCTTTCATCCAGAACAACTCAGCTCTCGATTTCATGCTCTTATTTGTCTTTTTAAACTCATTTACAACTAACATTTATCGTCATATCCAAACATTTTTATTAACTCGGCTTCTATTGATTCTACAAGTTTTCTAATGATCTGGGGAAGGATTTGAGAATTATAAGGGAGAATGAACAATATTACAAAATATTAATATATAATATATATAAATACTTATATAGTATTGTAGTTGTCAAGCAGATACATTTAGCTGCTTTTTTAAAAAATCATGAAAATTGGAGAAGGGTGAAAACTGGAGAGATAGAATCCTGTTACCGTATATTGAGATTTGCCTGGGTAACGTACTTCTGCCACGGCCAATCATAACGTAAAAGATTTATATGAAGCACTGATGCACTACTTTAAAGCAGGGTTGGGGAATTATGAGTAATTCTGACCGTCAGAGTGATGGCGAAATTGAGATCCGGTTGCAAAAACGCTCCGCCGAGCTGGAAAAAGCCAATCAGGTTTTACATGCCGAAATTCTAGAACGAAAGCAAGAAAAGCATATAATTAACAGATACAAAAATGTTCTGGAAGGTATAAACAGGATATTCGGCAGTGTGGTGAAGGCTGAAACGGAAGAAGATCTGGGAAATGCCTGCATATCCGTAGCCATGGAAATTTCCGGCAGCCAGCTTGGGTTCGTTGGTGAATTGGGCTCTGACGGGCTAATGCATGATATCGCTATCAGATACACGGGGTGGGACCAATGTACGATGTACGACAGGACGGGACCCCGCCTTCCGCTGGAAAATTCTGTTTTGCGAGGCCTTTATGGCAGTGTCGTTGACAGTGGAAAAGGCTTCTTTACTAACGAACCGGCATCTCATCCCGATAGTATCGACCTTCCTCAAGATAATCCGCCACTCAAATCATTTTTAGGTGTGCCCCTCATAAAAAACGGTAAAACGGTAGGCGTGCTTGCCGTCGCAAACCGTGAAGGCGGCTATAGCTGCGAGCAGCAGGAGGATCTCGAAGCTGTTGCACCTGCAGTAGTGCATGTTCTGCAGAGAAAGAGAGAAGAAAATAAAAGGGAGCAGGCTGAAAAGACTTTTCAAACCAGCGAATCTCGATACCGATCATTGTATGAAAACAGCCTGGACGGAATTTTGCTGACAAGGCCCGACGGCACTATTCTTTCTGCAAACCCTCAAGCATGTCACATGTTTGGCATGACCGAAGACGAGATTATACGGGCGGGAAGAGAAGGTATAGTAGTTAAGGATGAGAAGCTTGCGGCTGCACTTGAGGACAGAGAGCTGAACGGATGGATGAGGGCTGAACTAACACACAGACGAAAAGACGGGTCAACTTTTGTCGCCGAGGTCACCTCTCACCTCTTTGCGGACGCCGATGGTAGTATAATGACTAGCATGATCGTCAGAGACGTCACTGAACGCAAACAGATGGAAGAGGCTCTGCGGGAGAAAGAGGAACGGTTCACAGCATTCATGGATAACAGCCCCGCAGTTGCCTGGATGAAAGATGAACAGGGACGTCATGTATACATGAACAAATCATGTGAGAACCGTTTCAATGTTCGACTAGTAGATTGGATGGGTAAAACAGACTTTGAAATGTGGCCTTTAAACGTCGCCGAGCAGTTCCGGGAGAACGATCGTGCTGTCCTTAAAGGGGATCAGACCATAGAAGTCGTAGAGGAAACACCCAATCCAGAGGGTGGTTCTACCTTTTGGTGGAACTTCAAGTTTCCCTTCATGGACGCATCTGATAAGAAGTATGTGGGCGGTATTGGAATCGACATAACCGAGCGCAAACAAGCGGAAGAAGCTCTTAGATTATCAAATATTTATAACCGCAGCCTTATTGAAGCCAGCCTGGACCCTCTGGTAACCATCAGGCCTGACGGCAAAATTACGGATGTGAATAGTGCTACAGAACAGGTTACTGGATATTCCAGAAACGAATTGATTGGGACTGATTTTTCAGATTACTTTACTGAGCCTGAGAAAGCCTGTGCAGGCTATCAGACGGTATTCACAGATGGCAAAGTTTGGGATTATCCTCTGGAGATTCAACATAAGGATGGACATATAACTCCTGTTTTGTACAATGCATCGGTTTATAGAGACGAGAATGGTGAGGTTATTGGTGTTTTTGCCGCAGCGCGTGACATTACTGAACGCAAGAAAGCAGAAGAAGCCCTAAAAAAGTACATGATAATTTAGAAAAACTGGTTGAAGAGCGTACAGCAGAGCTTGAGAAGGCTTACAACTCTTTGAAAGAAAGTGAAGAAGGTCTTGTTGAAGCTCAAAGAATGGCTCATATTGGGAACTGGAGATGGGATATCGTAACTGGTGAACTTTTCTGGTCTGATGAGGTTTATCGTATTTTTGGACTAAATCCTCAGGAATTCAGAATAACCTATGATTTATTTCTTAGTTGTGTACACCCGGACGATCAAGACTACCTGATTAATGCAATCAATGAAGGTCTAAACGGGAATCCTTTTGCTGTTGAATACCGGATAATTCCGGCTGATGGAGAAGAACGCATAGTCCTTACAGAATCTAAGGTTATTTCTTATGAGGAAAATAACCCTATTCAAGCGAAAGGAATAGTTCAGGACACCACTGAGCGAAAAAGAGCAGAAAAAGAACTGGAGAAAGTAAATAGAATCCGCATCAAGGAAATCCATCATAGAATCAAGAACAACTTGCAGGTAATATCCTCCCTGCTAGATCTGCAGGCAGAAAAGTTCCGGAACAAAGAAGTTCTGAAAGCTTTCAAGGAAAGTCAGAACAGGATACTCTCAATGTCTCTTATCCACGAAGAGCTTTATAATGGAGAAGGAACCGACAAACTCAACTTTTCGGCTTATATTCAAAAATTAGCTGTGAACCTTTTCCAAACTTACAGCCTTAGAAGTAAAAATATCCGCCTGCTGATGGATCTGGAAGAAAATGCCTTCTTTGATATGGATACAGCTATCCCATTAGGAATAATTGTTAATGAACTTATTTCCAATTCCCTCAAACACGCATTTACCGAGAACCAGGAAGGAGAAATCCAAATTCGGTTTTGCAGGGAAGAAGAGAATAGCGAAACGAACAGCGATACACATGAGTCTCTTTTTAACCTGACAATTTCCGATAACGGAAAAGGAATTCCTGAATACATAGAGTTAGAAAGTCTTGAATCTCTAGGACTGCAATTAGTAAACACCCTTGTTGACCAGCTGGATGGAATAATCGAAATTAAGCGAGGGCCAGAAACTGAATTCAGGATTGCGTTCAAGATAGCGGAAGATTGTAGATCTATGAATTATTCTGCGGTCCAATAAAATTGTCCATTATTTCCGTCTAAATCTTCTTTCTCTAAGTATATATTTTCAGCATTTCCTTAAAGGATGTACATCAATTGAAGTCTTGGAACCAATTCCAACGCGAAATACTTTTCTTTGGTTATATATTTGTGAATGAGCTCATCCCAAAACTCAAAATAAATTTATGGATTCTCAAACTCCAAACGATTAATCAAGTTTCCTATCATGAAAATTGTTCTGAAAGTCTTATTGATATGAAAATTTAAGTTGGTTTTAGGATGAGCTCAATAACTATAAATCCTGATTTAATAAAAAGAAGGGAATACAAGGCTTATCTGAATGATGCTTATACTGGGAGGCTATAAATTTCGGTCCTGTTTTTCTTTTGGAAACCCTGTAACTCTAGTATTTCCATCTCATCCAAATATTTTTATGAAATCGACGATTTATATTTAACATAAATTATTTATAATTTAGTGAGGATACCTGAAGTTCAGAAGATAAAAGAACTTTTAGAAATATTAATATATATTTCATTTAATACATGTATAATATTTAGAATTATCCAGCAGATTATCCTCTGTTCCTAAAAGTCACAAAATATACTCTATTTAAGCAGAAAAATTTTGGAAATTTCAGCATCTAAAATTACTTATAGAATTAAGTTAAACTTTGAAAACTATTTTATGATGGGGGAAGAGCAGATGAGCGAAAAACTGAGAAAATCTGGCATTGACGTTATTGGAGATATACCCTGGGAGACGCACTTCTGCCAATTTTACCAAACAAAAGAAGATTTGATGGACACTCTTATCCCCTATTTCAGAGCAGGTCTGGAAAATAACGAATTTTGCCTCTGGGTCACTGCACAAGTTCTGGGAGCTGAGGAGGCAAAAGAAGCCCTTCGAAAAGCTGTTCCTGATCTTGATGTCTATCTGGAGAGAAAGCAAATCGAGATTACTCCCTACACTCACAGGTATGTAAATGAAGATGTTTTCGATTCAGAGAAAGTCTTAAATGGCTGGATCAAAAAGTTGGACCAGGCTCTTACAAGCGGCTATGAGGGGCTTAGGTTGGCAGGGAACATTGTTAGCTGGCTGGAACAAAAATATTGGGATCATTCTGCTGATCATGAGAAAAAGGCGGATGCCAATATCGCTAAACCGCAGATAATATCCTTGTGTTCGTACTTTCTCGATATGTGCAGTCCGGCAGATATTATAGAGACAGCCTTTGCCCATCAATTTGCTTTGATCAAGAAAAAAGGGAAATGGGAGTTAATAGAAAATTTCGGAAGGAAAGATATAACAGATCGCAAGCAACCGAATGAAGCGTTTCGCCAGAGTGAGCAATGCATAAGGCTAAAGTTAGAAACCATTCCTTCACCTGCTTGGGAGGTTGCTTCCCCTGAACTTGCCGAGATAGTTAACATTGAGATTATCAAGCCCTTCATCAATGATTTCTATAAACTTACTCATCTCGCCATTGGCTTAAGAGATCTAAAAGACAATGTTCTGGTAGGTGCCGGGTTCCAGGAAATCTGCGCTAAATTCCACAGGGTCCATCCAGAGACCTGTAAGCACTGCATAGAAAGTGTGGCAGAACAATCCAGGGACATCCTCCCGGGAGAGTATAAGCTGTACAAGTGCAAGAACAATATGTGGGATATATTGACTCCCATCACGGTGAGTAACCAGCATGTAGGTAATATCATCGCAGGGCAGTTCATTTTTGATGACGAGCCTCTGGACTATGAACTTTTCCGATCCCAGGCTAGAAAATACGGCTTTAATGAAGAGAAATACATAGCAGCTCTTGAGAAAGTTCCGCGGTTGAGCAGGGAAGCTGTGGATAAGGGTATGTCCATCTCCATGGCGTTTGCCAATATGATCTCCCAGCTAAGCTATAGCAATATCAAGCTGGCTCAGTCGCTGGCTGAACGTGATAACCTTTTAGAGACATTACTTAAGAGCGAGGAAAAGTACCGCAATATCGTAGAGACAGCAAATGAAGGCATTTTATTGATGAATGCTGAAACGATAGTTACATACGCTAATAAGAGAACTGCGGAGATGCTAGGGTACAATCTGGAAGAAATTATCGGTAGATCGCTATCAGACTTTGTTAGTGAGAAAAGTAAGAATAGCGCCAAACTGCATCTGGAAAAGAGGATGCAGGGAACAAGTGGAAGCTATGAATTAAAATTAATTCATAAAGATGGCTCTACGCTCTGGACACTTATAAACGCTAAACAATTTTTTGATAAGGATGGTAAGTTTATGGGCTGTCTGAACATGATAATTGATATTACCGAACGTAAAAAAGCTGAAGAGAAAATTAAGACACTGGCGGACGCTGTGGAATCATCAAATGATGCTATTGTAACTGAATCTCTAGACGGTATAATTACCAGCTGGAATATGGGAGCAGAGCAGATTTACGGCTATTCGGCTGAAGACATTCTCGGGAAAGATGTTTCTATATTTGAGCCAGCTAGTTTAAAAGGGGAAATAAAACAGTTAATTGATAAGATTAAACAGGGAGAACAAGTCAAACTTTACGAGACTTTAAGGCAAAAAAAGGACGGTACACTAATTAATGTTTCAGTAACTCTTTCTCCTGTTTTTAATGCTTCTGGCGAGCTTGTGGCGATCTCAGCTATTACAAGAGACATTACTAAACGTGTCAAAGCGGAGGAGGCTCTAGCAAAAGTTGAGGACGCCAGAAAAAAAGAAATTCACCATCGAATCAAGAACAACTTGCAGGTAATATCTTCGCTGCTGGATCTGCAGGCTGAAAAATTAAGTTATAAGAAGACCATTCCCACATCGGAGATTATCGAAGCTTTCAGGGAAAGCCAGAACCGGGTGATCTCAATGGCTCTTATACATGAAGAGCTCTATAAAGGACAGGGAACTGACAAAGTAAACTTTTCAACCTATATTCAGAAGTTAGCTGTGAACCTTTTCCAAACTTACAGCCTTAGAAGTAAAAATATCCGTCTGCTAATGGATCTGGAAGAAAATGCCTTCGTTAATATGGACACCGCTGTACCGTTAGGTATAATTGTTAATGAACTTGTTTCCAATTCTCTTAAACATGCATTTACTGAGAATCAGGAAGGGGAGATTCTAATCCGGCTTTGCAGGGAAGAGAATAAAAAGGAAACGCATAGATCCCTTTTCAGCCTGACAATTTCCGATAACGGAAGAGGAATTCCCGTAAACTTAGAGATCGAAAGTCTTGAAACCCTTGGGCTGCAGTTAGTAAGCACTCTTGTTGACCAGCTGGATGGGGAAATCGAGATCAAAAGAGAACAGGGAACGGAATTTAGAATTAGATTCAATATAGCAGAAGGGATTAAATCATGAATTCGTAAAGAAGGTCGTTTCTGCAAAAGCCTGTGGGAACCAATTTTCCTTAGAAAGCATAGTTAATTGCAATAATATCTTGATTCTTTCTCATGTTCCTTTTCTCAATCTTTATATAAAATGCAATGGATGTATGGAAAAAATTAAATGTCAGGAATCAGGCTAATAGACAGTCATTATTCTTGATAATTCGGGCTTAAAGCATACAGCAGTAGAAGTGAGTAGAAGCACAGGTCTCTTGGAAGTTCTCTAAGCTTTCTTTGCTCGGTCAACTGGATTATTACCTGGATTATTACCTGGATTATTAATTGATTGTTGATCAAATGATTATTAATTGTTTAGGCTAGTTGGCTACTGACTTATACTTACGTCTGCCAATCTATTTACTAACTGATTATTGCAATTTGCTGATTGATTTACTTGTATTCACCTGAAGAGGATGTACTGATTAATGAACGTGGAAGTTAACAATAAGGAACTGTCGGATAATTCTATCCCATCTGACAATAATAATGTATCGGATAACAGGATTTTTGATGACTCCAAACTTGCAAAATTAAACGGCGTCAAGACCCAGGGAATCAACCCTTATCCCTACAAGTTTGAAAAAACTGATGATATTTCTGATATTCTTAAAAAATTCGACGACTTCGAGAAAAACGAAGGTTTAACTATCCGAACCGCAGGAAGATTGTATAATATTCGCAAGCATGGAAAAATGATATTTGCCGACCTTGGGGACCAGGCTGGCAGGATTCAGATTCTTGTAAGAAAAGGAAACCTTCCAGATGAGGAATTTGAGACTTTTAAAAATCTTGTAGATTCAGGAGATATTATAGGCATTCAGGGTGAACTTTTCAAGACAAAGAGGGGTGAGAACTCTATCAGTGTGTCTGAGTTCTCTCTACTTTCAAAATCCCTTTGTGCACTTCCCGAGAAGTTCCACGGGCTGAAAGACGTTGAAACAAGGTACAGGAAGAGGTATCTTGACCTCATATTTAATATCGAAAAAAGAGACATTTTTGTCATGAGGAGCAAACTTACCTCTGAGATCAGAAGATTCCTTGCTGAAAGGGGCTTTCTGGAGTTTGAAACCCCTGTACTTCAGAACGTATACGGAGGAGCAAATGCGAGGCCTTTCACGACTTACCACAACTTTCTAGAGCAAAAACTGTTCCTGAGGATCGCTCCCGAACTCTATCTAAAGAGGCTCGTTGTTGGCGGGTACGAGAAGGTTTTTGAGATTTGCAAAAACTTCAGGAACGAAGATATCGACACAACCCATAACCCCGAATTCACGATGATGGAGGTTTATGAGGCTTACAGCGATTATAATGACATGATGGACTTAACAGAAAGCCTGGTCGCAGAATTAGTCTTAAACCTCAATGGCAGCTATGAAGTCAAAATGGGGGAAAGAACGATCAATCTCTGTACTCCCTGGAAAAGGATTTCCATGGAAGATGCCTTAAAAGAGTATGCCGGGCTTGATGTCTTTGCCCACTCCCTTGAGGAACTGAAACAAATCGCAATCGAAAACAAGATCGACGATTACGAAAAGGCAAAGAGCCAGGGGGAGTTCCTTGCCATTCTCTTTGAAGCCCTGGTAGAAGAAAAGCTGGTAAACCCTACTTTCATATACGATTTTCCGGTAGAAAACTCCCCGCTTGCCAAAAGTCACAGGGAAAAACCAGGTTTTGTCGAAAGATTTGAACTCTTCGTCAATGGCTGGGAAATGGCAAACGGCTATTCAGAATTAAATGACCCTCTTGAACAGGAGAAGAGGTTCGAAGAACAGGATAAGAAGAGAAAATTGGGAGATCTTGAAGCCCAGACAATCGATTACGATTTCATAAACGCCCTCGGATTCGGTTTGCCCCCGACTGGAGGTATGGGCCTTGGAATCGATAGGCTTACCATGATCCTTGCAGGGCTGGAATCCATCAAGGAAGTAATCCTTTTCCCGCAGATGAAAAGGGAAGACTGAGTTCAGGCTTAAGCTATCCGTCAGAATATCCATGAAAGACATCTGCGGGCGCTGAAAAGCTCAATCTATCAATCTATTATACTCTATAACCAAGGAAAATGCGGAAAGCATGGAAAAAAACTGTGCCTGTACTCCTTATCTCCCTTGCTTTCCTGCTTTCCGTGGTTTACCTTTTCGTTATAACTTTAGTCAACAGATGAATTAAGTGCACTTGTGAATGTCATTCTTAGCACATAACCAGATTTATAGAGTGTAAATATTCTCTGTGATGGCTATAGTTTACATATCCTTCCGAATGTCCCCTTCCTAGTGCCCCTTCCTAATATCCCTTCCTAATATTCCCTTCCTAATACCCCTTCCTAATATCCCTGCCTAATATCCCTGCCTAATACCCCCTTCCTAATACCCCTTCCTAATACCCCCTTCTAATAACCCCTTCCTAATATCCCCTTCCTAATATCCCATTCCGAATGTCCTTCTTTTAAGCTCCTTTCCTTGTTCCCATCTCATTGCAATGCTTACATACAAGCATTTATATAGCGCTCACTTACACAACAATTAAGAATATTCTAACCAAAAAACGATCACATGAAACATGAAATTTGCAGGAAACATGACATTCCATAACATCTTCAACTCTTTTAACCCCAAAATCCAGGAAGCCCTCAAAACCCTTGGTTTTACAAAGCCCACAGAACCACAGGAAAGGTCATTTTCTCACATCCTGGACGGAAAACACACCCTTTTGATAGCTCCTACTGGCTCTGGAAAGACCGAATCAGCCGTGCTGCCTGTTTTTCAAAGCATCCTTAAAAAGAAACCCGAAGCCAGAAGAGGAATTTCTGCCCTTTATATAACCCCCCTGAGGGCACTTAACAGGGACATGCTTTCCCGCATCGAGATTATGGGGAAGTTGCTCGACATCAAAGTCCAGGTCAGGCATGGGGATACCCCGCAAAGCGAAAGGCAGCGCCAGTCAAGAAAACCTCCTGATGTGCTGATTACGACACCCGAAACCCTTCAGGCGATGTTTACCGGCTCGCGACTGCGGCAGAACCTGGAAACCGTAACCCATGTGGTTGTAGATGAAATCCACGAGCTTGCAGGCTCAAAGAGAGGGACACAGCTGGCTGTGGGACTTGAGCGGCTTGTGGAAATTTCAGGGGAGTTCCAGAGAATCGGGCTTTCCGCAACAGTCGGGAACCCCTGGGAGATTGCAAAGTTTCTGGCAGGGACAGGAAGAGATTTTACTGTTATTGAAGTAGCCCTGCTGAAGCTGCTTGAGTTCGATGTGGTCAGCCCGCAGCTTTCCGGAGGAGGCGAAATCCAGGAAAAAGAGGTCATGAAGATTGCAAATACTGTAGGTTGCGAACCCGAATTTGCCTCTCACCTTCTTTGCATCGGAAAAATTGTCGAAGATAGTCAATCTACTCTTATTTTTGTGAATACGCGGCAGAGTGCTGAAGCTCTGGCTGCCGGTTTCCGGAAGCTTGGAGCATCCATTGGTGTGCACCACGGGTCTCTGTCTTTTGAAGCCCGCGTGGAAGCTGAAGAGGCGTTCAAATCCGGAGCCCTCAGAGGCCTGATCTGCACTTCGTCAATGGAACTCGGGATCGATATCGGAAACGTCGACCGGGTAGTCCAGTACGGATCTCCGCGCCAGGTCTCACGACTGCTCCAGAGGGTCGGGAGAGCAGGGCACAGGCTCCATGAGGTATCAAGGGGCACTATCATTTCGATGGAAGTGGATGACACTGCAGAGAGCATGGCAATTACGAAGGCTGCAATGGGAGGCAGGGTTGAAGAGATTTCCCCGCACATGAAATCCCTTGATGTTGTGGCAAACCAGATCGCAGGCATGGTTATGGATTTCGGGGAAGTCGGAACCGATAAGATTCTCAGAATCCTTCAGCGGACGTACCCGTTCAAAGACCTGCGGGTTGAAGAGTTACAGAGGGTTGTTGACCAGATAGGGGATTACAAGCTGGTCTGGCGCGAGAAAGGCTCAAACATGCTGAAAAAGCGCAGGAAAAGCTGGGAATATTATTATGAGAACCTCTCCATGATCCCGGACGAGAGAAAGTACGAGATTTATGACATTGTGAGCGGCAGATCAGTCGGCATGCTGGACGAAGCCTTTGTTGTGAATTTTGCGGAGCCTGGAGCCGTTTTCATAACAAAAGGATATATGTGGCGGGTCGTTGAGATGCCTGACCGCGAACGTGAGCAGGGAAAGGACAGGATCAAAGTCGAACCTGTAGAGGGCATGGGGGAAGTTCCGAGCTGGACAGGAGAAGAGATCCCTGTGCCTTTTGAGGTTGCTCAGGACGTGGGGAAGCTCAGATCAGAAATTGCAGCCTTTATCCACGAAGAGCTTGACGACGAAGCTATTGCAGAGAAGCTCCAGGCAAAATATCCTGTGGCCAGGAATGCTGTGCTCGAACTGATCCGCCTCCTGCGGGACCACATAGAAGGAGGATTCCCCCTGCCTGACGCGGATACAATCGTGATCGAAGACGAAGGAGACGCTGTGACCCTGAACGCCTGTTTCGGCCACAACACAAACGGCACCCTTGCCAGAGTCCTTACCTCTCTCCTTGCAGCCCGCTTCGGGAGCAGCGTAGCCCAGGAAGTGGACCCGTACAGGATAAGGCTGACCCTCCCCCGCCGGACAGGCCCTGTCCAGATCCGGGACATGCTCCTCTCCCTCCGCCCCGAACACGTTGAGCCAATAATCGAAATGACCCTGAAAAACACAGCAGTCATGAAATGGAAAATGGTCCACGTTGCCAGGAAGTTCGGAGCCCTTTCCCGAGATGTTGACTATGACCGGATCAGCATGAAAAAGCTCATGGAAATCTACCAGGGCTCTTCCATGTACGACGAAGTCATCCGCGAAATATTCCACGACCTGCTCGACGTCCCCAGAGCAAAAGAAGTCCTGACCAAGCTTGCAGCCGGCCAAATTTCAGTCGAGGTCTCCCCTCCGACCCCGATCGGCTCAGCTGGCTTTGCCATGAAGAAAGACCTCGTTGCCCCGGAAAAAGCCGACCGCTCAATCGTCCTGGCCCTTAAAGAACGCATAATGAACGACAAAATCATCCTCTTCTGTATAAACTGCAAGAAATGGACCTCCCGCCGCCAGGTCAAAAGCGTCCCTGAAGAAATCATCTGCCCTGTCTGCAACTCCCTTATGGTTGCAGCCCTCAAACCCTGGGAAGAAGAAGAAATCAACCTTGTCAAAAAACAGGGAAAAAATGTCAAAGTCTCCCCCGAAGAAAAGAAACGCATCCAGCGCGTCTACAGAAACGCAAGCATAGTCCGTTCCCAGGGCAAAAAAGCAGTCATTGCCCTTGCCAGCCGAGGAGTCGGGCCTGAAACCGCATCCAGGGTAATTGAAAAAATGAGGGTGGACGAAGAGGCATTTTACAGGGATATTTTGATTGCGGAGAGGAAATATGTTAAGACGAAGAAGTTTTGGGACTGAAAAACATATGTGAGCGTGGAAATGTCTGATAAAGAACATTTACTATCATCGCTATTATGCGCACATACTACCATTTTGACATCCTTACTCTACATTTTCATTCACTTGTTTTTGTTGATCTGATCGAAAAAGCTAAAGTATCTTTAAATTTCTACAAAAAAATATTTTCAATATTATACTTAACAAACAATTATCTTCAATAAAGGCGCAATCGGAGGATTTGCAGGAATCTTGGGCGGAAATATAATAACAAAGTAATTTAAAAACGGATTTGATTTTCGTTCAGATGCCTCGATATACTCGCTTCCTGGAATCGATATTGACAACGATTATGATGACTTCCCCATGATCAATCCGATAAAGAACCCGGAAATCACCAACTCTTATTCTGAAAAGCTTTTCACTTGTACCGTAGATTCTTTTGGCATTGTGGGGGACGGGATCTTCAGCGAGTTTTTCAATGGCTTCGATGATCCTCTGGCTGTTTTTGGAATGGAGTTTTTTGATGAAGTTCCTTGCGGGAGTTTCCAGAAGAATCTCAAACATGTTAGAGTCCCAGTTCTTTCTTGAACTCTGAAAGGGATATCAAATTTTCTTTTTTCTGGTTCTCATAACTTTCATCTACGAGCTTTCTCTCTTCTTCAGTGAGTATGCAGTCTATGTCTACCATATGCTCTCTTATTTCAGTCAGTTGTTCTTTTATAGAATCAAGTTCCCTGATGACTCTTTCCTCAAAACCAGTCTCTGCCATAATGAATGGTTTATATGAATCTTATTTATAGGTATGCTTTCTCTAAAGTACTTTGTTTCCTTTTGAGGCTTCTGCATGGGTTTCTTGAGGATTGGATAGGATCAAGGCACTTATTAATTTACTGATTAAAGATCTCGCTAACATAAGCTATCAAAAGCAAAATAAACTTTCAAAAGCGGCGCAGTTGGAGGATTTGATGGGGGCTGGGGCAGAAATATAATAAAAACGTTATTTTGCGCCAGTTTCTGATGGTTCTTAGTTAATTTTTGTCTTCAAATGGATAACAGGTAGATAGAAGCTACCAAACATCTTCTTTCCGTGTATCCCGGAAAAGCCGCGCTTCAGCGCGGAAAATAACCCATGAAGATAGCTAATAAGGCTACTCCGGTTTTAGGCTTTTTATTTTCTGAATTAGCTGCTCTTTCAAGAATGACCTGGTTTACCTCAGCCACATCCTCAATTCAATCGGAGGTATTGAAAAATAACTGAAGGTATGGAAAACAACGATTTTCTATCCAGTAAGCTGGTACAACGTTGGACAACCGAGCAAATTGGGCGCTTAGTCATTCTCTATGGATAAGATTCTTTTCAATTCAAGACCTCGTTGGTTTTTATGAGGATATCCACAAAAACAACGAAGAGCCAAAAAAAGCCACATGACAAATGACACTTCCCCGATGAACATGGGCAGGCCAAGCACAATCCGGAAGTTTGTCAGGTTTTGTCATTGTGTTCAAAAGTTATAATCACATTTCCCTTCTTGTGCCCTTCCTCAACATACCTGTGAGCCTCGGCGATCTGTTCAGGCGGATAACGCCTGTCAATGACCGGTTTTATCTTTCCGGCCTCGGTTAGCTCTTTGAGGAAGAGGAGATCTTTCACCTTTTCGCTTGCCGGTCTCAGACCCGTGGCCGCAAACATTGCCTTTTTGCTGCTAAACTTCGAGGTCCATATCGTCTGCAGCATTATTCCCGGCGAAGGGAAAGTGGTAAGATAGACCCCGCCTGGCTTTAGTGCATTTTTACATCGTGAAAATGAGCTCCTGGCCACCACGTCAAAAATGATATCGTAGGTCTGGCTGCTTCTGGTGAAATCCTCTCTGGTGTAATCTATCACCCTATCAGCACCAAGCGATCTGACCAGCTCCAGATTCGTTGTACTGCATACGCCGGTCACTTCCGCCCCATAGTATCTGGCAAGCTGCACCGCAAGAGTGCCTATGGATCCGGAAGCACCATTGATGAGGACTTTCTGCCTGCTCTTAATACTTGCCTTGTCTCGAAGGAAAGGCAGTGCAGTCAGTCCGGCATAGCAGACTGCAACGGCTTCCCCATAGTCCACATTTCCCGGTTTTATTGCCAGCGCCGCTTCCTCAGGCAGGCATTTGTACTCTGCATGAGCGCCAAAAGCAGTACCGCCCGATCCGAAAACCTTGTCCCCCTTCTTGAATCCCCTGACGTTTTTGCCTGCAGCCTCAATTTCCCCGGCCATCTCGTCCCCCGGTGTGAACTTCGGCTTAAGGAGGCCGGTGAATAATCTTGAAATGAAGGGGTCACCCTTTCGAAAAGCGACATCTGGGGGAGTTACGTTTGCCGCGTGAACCCTTATCAGCACTTCATTGTCCCCGGGAGTAGGTTTTTCTACTTCTTTTAGTTCAAGAACTTCCGGCGGTCCGTATTTTGTGCATACAATTGCTTTCATAAGTATTACTCCTGATTTGTCAGGTTTGGTCATTTTATCTAGTTTATATCTGTTTTACAGACTCGGAAGCGATTGCAGATGGATTGAATCCTTTAACTATCAGCCATACCGCAAGAACCATTTCTTGCAAAGCTAGTGGAGCCAATAAGATACCAAAATCCACGCTGAACATAGCGAACAAACCTGTAGCTAAATACAATATGGCTCCAATGAGACCCCAAACTGATAACCATCGAGGAATGAGTTTTGATTGATAGAATAAATAATAAATCATCAGAGCACCCAAACTGAAAACAATGTCCAAAATAGAAGCTATCTGGTCGCTGGCTTTTAGCAATAAAGTGCCTAAAGTTTGAAAATGAGAAGCATCTGGAACTCCTGCTTTTACATATTCCTGACTTACTGTTAATAGCAATAACCAGCTGATTGCCACTGCAATATAGATAACAGCCTCAAGCGCCCCCCTGAAAACAACTGCCCCAAGGGCTAAGGCTTCATTATATTTCTTAAAGATTGGAAACATCATAACTGGAACCATAGCAAGCGCAAATCCCGAAATTAACACGAGGAGCGCTCCTATTATGATTCTGTTTTCATTTGTAGAAAATTCAATAAGATAATCTGGATCATCCAGAATAGATCCTACAAGCACAGCGCTTAGAGCAAGCCCAACAGTCCCAATAATAAACAATGCTCCCACAATTATTGCGGTTTTTCTATTTGTATCCGACTTTCCGCAGATCTCTCCTCAAAAGTAGTATTTTTCACAATTTTTTCCCATCAACCTTATTATTTTGTCCTTA
>MCHG01000271.1_pt1 | contig 21317 bp, 21 predicted proteins | sample 787351 | NCBI WGS metagenome assembly MCHG01 (sample SAMN05430296, study PRJNA330682) | permafrost metagenome | biome: Cold desert; feature: permafrost; material: soil; isolation source: enrichment culture inoculated with soil incubated with H2/CO2 at 20 degrees... ... | reverse complement strand
AATAGGAAAAGCAATTTTCAGAAAAAACGATAGCGTGAAAAATTGTTGAATTTTAGCAAACATCTGCGGAATGTCAGTTGGATCTTCGTTGTTTTGTGTGGATACCATCATAAAACCCAACGCGGTCTTGAATTGAAAATCATCTTATCCATAGAGAATGACGAAGAGCCATTATTTTCTACCTTATTTCAGATTCCATGATTTTCGATATTTTGAGACATAATAAGAGAGTATGCAAAAGCCCGATAAAATAAAGGGAACTCTTTCACTATAAATTTATTAAAAGTGCATAAACTCAGAGAGTTAATATAAAACAAAAAGCATAAAAAATTTATAGTGCAACGATCGTATCTGGGGTAATGTATGAGGCATCTGAGATCAACAATTTATTTGAAAATCTACTCGTAATTTAGATCAGGAACTTTGATCCTGTGAATAGATAATATTACTTGTTAATGAGTGATTGATATACCAGACGTTTCTGTTTACGGACGTGGGGTCGGAAGCTGATGAAAATGAAAGCTGATTTTCTAAATTCTATTATCTCTATATTATTGATAATACTAATAATTCCTGGATTAATACCCGGCGTGGTATCTGCTGCAGATGAACAGCCCGAGGATGACGGAAATTCGACATATCCAATATTGGAAGAAATCTCCACTGACCCCAAATATCCGACGCCTGATAGCGTTGTCACGATTACTGTATTAGTGAAGAACACGGGAAATGCAGCCTCATATCCGACATCTGTAATATATACAATAGATGGAGTAGATAGTGGAGATAGAGAGGGTGTATCATCCATAGATCCTGGAGTAGAGCCAGTAAAAATTCTTCATTTATGGAATGCTCCTCACGAAGAAGGAACTGTGACAATAACAGCCTATATAGAAAATACACCGGAGATTCAGATTTCAAAAGATGTGAAGGTAGTAGAGAATCAACTTCCTGACCTGAGTATTGAAAATATAGTGCCAAAAACATCTTCGCCTCAAGAAGGAAAATCCTTGGACTTCACCGTGAGAGTTAAGAACCAGGGTATATCCCCCTCTGGAGCGGCTCTGGCGAAGTATTATGTTAATGAGAACCCGGGGCAGGATATTAATATTCCATCTCTTTCGGAAGGAGAAAGCACAAATGTCGCATTTTCCCTGACCCCAGATCAAGTTAAGGTAGGGTCAATGCAAGTAAAAGTAGTTGTAGATTCTGGAAACGCTGTGAGTGAGAGTAATGAAGCTAACAATGAATTAACGATACCCATATCCGTGAAAGCCTTACTTCCGGATTTGACTATAGCGTCGCTTTCCTGGAGTCCTGAGACTCCAAAGGTAGGAGAGAATATTGCTTTCATAGCAGCAATAAAAAACAGTGGATCTGTAGCCTCACCAATCAGCAAGCTCAAATATAGCATCAATGGAACCAGCGAAGGGGGCGAAATCCCGGTGCCCGCCCTTGCCGTAGGTGAAGCTACACAAGGTACTTTTTTCTGGACTCCTGGAAATGAAGGGAATTTCGAAGTAACAGCAATGGTAGATCCAGAATCTGTAGTGCCTGAAAGCGCCGAAACAAACAACGCACTCAAAAAGACTGTAACAGTCGCCAAAGAAAACACTTCAATCGATGGAGGAAATGAGGGGAGTTCCAGCTCTGACTCCAGCTCTGGTTCCGGTTCCAGCTCCAGCTCCAGCTCCCGTGGGGGAGGCCTCTTATCCAGAGAGCCAGCCAGCAATGTCGCTGCCAAGGAGCTTGTCACCAGGAATGTCGTAAATGGTAATCATTTAATGTATGATTTCCAGGAAAATAGTACGTGCATAATTTATATCGAATATGACGCAGAAAGAACATTTCTGAAGACAACAACAACTGTAGAAGAACTCAAGAACAAATCCACTTTAGTCTCAAAACGTGCCCCTGGGCGACTATATAAATATTTCAATGTTTGGGTAGGAGATAAAGGGGGAGGACTTCCTACATCCCTTAAAAACGGATCAATAGGATTTAAGGTTGAAAAAGCATGGATTAGCAATAGTACTGCCAACATCAACGAATCCTTTGTAACCCTCCAGTTGTATAATAAAAGTAATACAAGTTGGGAGCCTCTCTACACCGAAAAGACCGGAGAAGATAATAATTATATGTATTTTAAATCCACAACTCCTGGTTTTTCCTCTTTTGCAATAACCACATATACAGGAGTACTGGAAAAAAACGGAACTCAGGTTGGAGCAAAACTACAGGATACTCTCACAGGCCTGGAAGGTGCAGGAAAAGTAGGCTTGAACGGAAGCGCAAATAACAGTAAATCTCAGGAAGCGAGGAGTGCAGCTAAAATATTAATGGCAATCTCTCTGCCCTTGTTCCTGATCTTTATAGGATACCTTGTGATTAAGAAGAAGATTTGAAAGAGTTTACTTTTCTTAATCACTCTTTTTTCGCATACTCTTTGACTGAGGAAGTAAACAGAAGTTCCGCTCACTCCGAATCTGGAAATGCAGGTTCACTGCTGGGATTATTTGTCAGAACATTGGAAACCAAGGATATTTTAAAGCTCCTCCTCTAGTGAGAAGAGAGAAATTGTCAGTGCAAAACCAAAGAGTTTAGAAAATCGATTAGGCAAATTGAATTTGCCATAACCGAGTCTTTTTCAGGTTAGAGATTCGAATAGGCGACGTCAAATTTGAACTTCATATGAGCTTCTCAGTTAAGATAATGTCCTACATTACAAATATCGAATCTACTCTATAGATATTTTAACATCCTACTAGATTTCAGATTTTAACTTAGGAATAAAAAATATAATTCCGAGTATTTCTGTTACCGATATTGTCTTTGATTATTATTTGGGAAATGGAATTATAGAGTTATTCCCAAAGTGAAAACTTGAAGTTATTTTCTAGCTATTCCTTAAAAATTGACCAAACTGTCATACTACCCTATTTTCTCATAATACTCTATTTTCTGCCAGAATAGCTCCAAGTACCGAACCTCTTATACCTACCACAGCGGAATGGGCTACAATAACCAGTGTTATCACAAAAGTAGAGGCAACTACAAATCCCCCAATAACAGGAACACCGCTGAGTATTGACCCAAGAATTCCTCCTAGAAGGATTCCAGGAATAATCATAAATATGGTCATTAGAACTCCCGTTTCAAGGCCTCCTCCAAAGCCTCCGTCTGCATAATAGCCAGCTAAAAGACCACCCAGCAGAGGAGCTATTACATTTACACCCGGGATAAAATAAAAAATTAAAGTACAGACCACACCTATTAGTGCGCCAGCTATGGCTCTAGCCATTTATTTTCACCCCCAAACTTAAAGTAAACACAAATCCCAATTACTATAATAAACTTAATTTAATTTAATTATTCTTAAATATATAGTTGCGCATCAAATCCTACTTTCGGGAAGAAAAAGATCTGTTTTTGGATTTCAGCTTTTTTTACCGAGTCCAAAAATAGAGCCTTCATAGTCATTCTTAAGTTTTAGGCCTAGAAGCGAGGAGGCAAGTACGACGGAAATGCTGTTTGCAACGACTAGTGCGGGATCTTTAACCAGGATTCCATGAAATAACCAAAGAACCATGCCCGAAGTAGAGCAAAGTAACATCATAAGAGATACATCTTTAGTGGATTTCGTAGTTAAGGCTCTTAGAAGTTGAGGGGCAAAAGCTATAGTTGTCAGCGCGCCTGCAATGTAACCGATCATCAAATTTTCACTCTCCTGTCAAGGCTAAAAATGGGGAAAAGTAATTCCGGCTAATCTTGCAAGATATAATTTCCGAATTTTAACTGTTAACTATGAAATAAACTATAAACTATGAAAGGAACAGAACCCTGATATAAGTGTACCCCCTAAAACTCTACGGGGACATAGTTATGACAGAAGATTGCCTTTTTTGCAAAATAATTTCAGGAAAAATTCCTTCAAATAGGGTATATGAAGACGATGCCGTCTTTGCATTTCTAGATATTTATCCAGCAAGCGAAGGGCATACTCTGGTGACTCCTATAAAACATTTCAGCAACTTTACGGATATGAATTCAGAAGATGTTGCCTCACTTTTTGAAGTTGCAAGAAAAATTACTGCTGCAGTTGAGAAGGCATTTTCGGCAGAAGGATCGAACATTGGCATCAATAATGGGGAAGCTGCTGGCCAAGAAGTTCCTCATGTACATGTACATGTTATTCCGAGGAAGAAAGGAGATGGAGGAAGAGGGATAAAGTCAATAGTATGGACAGAACCCGATACTAACAATCTGGAAGAAATTGCAGAAAAGATAAGGAGAGCACTCTGAAGAGAAAGACGGGTCCAAGTACGAAAACCAGAGTGATTTTCAATAATATTCCCAAACGGATTGTGGGTGTGATTTATTGAAAACCGTAAGCACAAGAATCGCTCTACATTTCCCTCAAATACAGGAGATATACTAGTACCATGAAAACCCAAATATAGAACATATTATTCTGGTGACTTCCATCAGATGATATTGTTTTGATCAAATTGATGATCCACAATTAAGTTTTCATGGTACTAGCTTTTTCGGAATTGATCAATAACTCGTGTACACGACCCCCAAACGAAGCGATGATATATTTTTAAGATAAACTGTTTAGGGACAGGCAGCAGGACTGTTTTCATGGCCCTTCCGTTTCTCTAACTTTGGAGGGGAAGAATAATGGCAGAAATGGAAATAGACGTCCGCGGGCAGACCTGCCCGACTCCGCTTGTAAAGTGCAGAAAAGCATTCAAGACAGCCTCACCAGGGGACATTTTAATTGTGAAGGGCACGCACCAGGCATCTAAGAAAGAGATTCCTATGGCCTGTGAGGCAATGGGACTCATGGTTCTGGAAATTGAAGATAAAGAAGGAGGGGAAGAGTGGGAGATAAAGATCTTGAGGTAAAACCTGAAGGAATAAAAATGGGGAAAAGACGGCCTTAACTCGCAAAGTGGCGATTTCGACTCTGAATCTGTTAAATTAGGCCAAATTATTACACACAGAGTTCTAATCTCAGAGTTCTAATCCTAAAATGCCCGCAATTTGCTGGAAACTCTGAGATTATAACTGCAATATTAAGAATTTACTATCCGATATGAGGAGGGAGAAAAATATTTGAGAATATGATTTATCTTGATAATGCCGCATGCACCCGGTTGGATGAAAGGGTACTTGAGGCAATGAAACCTTACTTTTTTGATACCTATGCGGTAGCTACATCTGAATTTGGCTATTCTATGGGCATAGAATCAAAAGAAGGACTTGAAAGAGCTCGCGAAGGCATAATTTCAAAACTCGAAGCAGGCTCCGGAGAGGTCATTTTCACTTCTGGTGACACGGAGTCAAGCAATACGGCGCTTAAAGGAGTAGCCTGGGCCCTTAAGGAAAAGAAAGGCAAGCATATTATTGTCTCGAAGATAGAGGATTTTTCTGTGCTGAACACAGCAAAAGCTCTCCAGAAACAGGGTTTTGACGTAACTTTTCTGGACGTGGATGCAGAGGGGTTTGCAGACCTCGAAGGATTAAGAAAAGCAATCACAAAAGAGACAGTTCTTGTCTCGATCCAGCACGGAAACCAGGAAATCGGAACAGTGCAGGACCTGAAGGCTATCTCAGAAATCTGTGAAGAAAAAGATGTGCTCCTGCATACCGATGCTACACATAGCTTTACCCGGCTTCCCCTCAGTGTGAAGGAATTGCCCATAGACCTGATTACTATGTCCGCTCATACAATTCACGGCCCAAGGGGAATAGGTGCTCTCTATATCCGGAAAGATACCCCGATAAATAAATTCATGGACGGAGGTTTTCAGGAATTCAACCTGAGGGCAGGAGTAGAAAATATTCCCGGAGCTGTAGGCTTTGAAAAGGCCGTGGAACTCGTAACCGAAGAAGAAACCAGACAGCTCAAGGCCATGAGAGATCGGGTAATTGAGAAGTCTCTTTCCGAGATCTCGGATGTTACCCTCAACGGAAGCCGAGAAAAACGCCTACCTCAGAACGCAAACCTGACTTTCCATTATGTAGAGGGGGAATCCGTAACTCTGCATATGGATATGAGGGGTTTTGCAGTGAGCACAGGTTCAGCCTGTTTTAGCCGTTCCCTTGAAGCCAGCCACGTAATCAGAGGTATCGGAGGAGAACATGAGAGAGCCCATGGTTCGGTACGCTTTACCTTCGGGCGCTACAATCGCATGGAAGATGCTGATGCTGCAATTGCTGCCATGAGTGATATTGTGGCAAGGCTCAGGGAAATAAGTCCCCTTTCAAGGAAATAAAAGAGAAAAAGGTAAAGGTAGCACAGGGGAAGCAGCATAAAGGGAAAGCAGCATAAAGGGAAAGCAGGGAAAAGAAAATTAAAGAAGGAGAGAAAGGTGAGACAATGAAGTTTCCTTATAGCGAAAAGGTGCTGGAGCATTTCAGGAACCCGCACAATGTGGGAAAGATAGAGAATCCTGATGGAAAAGGCCTTGAAGGAAGCCCGGCCTGTGGGGACATGGTTGCAGTTTATATTAAGGTTAATCCCGAGACGAAGGTTATTGAGGATATAAAATTCGAATCTTACGGCTGTGCCTCAAATATTGCCACAGCCTCTGTTATCACAGACCTTGCACTTGGAAAGACCCTCGATGAGGGAAAGAAGATAACATGGAAACAGGCTTCTGAAGAACTTGGAGGGCTTCCTCCGATCAAAGCCCACTGCTCAGTGCTTGCAGTTGAGGGCCTGCGTTCTGCGATTCGGGACTATGAAGAAAAGCACGGGCTTGTTACCGAAAAGGAGCCAACAACCGAAGAAGTTGTCCGGAACAGGCTTAAGCACGTTATGAACCCACTGACAGGCCTTGACATTATCCGCACGAACCTTATCCTTAAAACAACTGTTGAAGATGGAGTCGTGAGGGTAGTTGTAGACTTGCCTGCAGATCACCAGTTTGCCTCGGCAATCAAGGAGGACGTTACAGAAAAGCTGGGAGCTTTGTGGGATGTGAAAAGGGTAGACGTAGTGTTTACAGCATGAAAAAACAAAGATAAAATAAAATAGAGCATACGGCTAAGAAAAGAATTCCACACTGAAAGAGCATCAGAGGAAGAAATATGGCAGAAACACGAATTGTAATAATTACTACTGGAATTCTTCTTCTGATAGCCTTTTTCGCAGGAGGCTGCCTCGAAAATGATACAGGGATAAATTCAAAAACCGGCTTCCTTGAGGCAAGCATTACAATAGGCCCACTTTGCCCTGTAGAGCCCTGCGAAATCCAGGATGCACAGAAAGCGGAGATATATTCTGCCAGAAAGATTCAGATTTATACGGAAAACAGAAAAAACTTGGTAAAAGAGCTCAGCCCTGGTCTTGACGGCCAAATAAAAACAGAGCTGGAAGAAGGGACATATATCGTGGACATGAACCCGCTGGGAATTGACCGCACTGCAGGCCTGCCAGCAGAGATACAGGTTTTATCGGGAGAAACAGTTTACCTTAATATCTCAATCGATACGGGGATAAGATGAATCCATTTGCATTCGGTTAGGATACAACCTGAATGAAATGTGTTATTTCCGCTGCTTTTTTGTAAACCTATAAATGTAAATCGAGATGGATGGATTGTTGCAGTAGTCATTTTGACGTCAACAGATTCCTTAACCGAATACAAATATAACAAGCGTCACATGTGACAGCCAGAAAAACCAAAGAATTCAGCGTTAATGATATGTCTTTATACAGCATTTTAATTTTCCTTTTTTAATTTGATATATTTATATAATATTGTGTTGATAATTTATCTATTCCTGAATTTGAAAATCAGTTCGAGTGACCTATTAACTCATTAAAAGTTTTTTCCACCCTTTGGGCGTGAGGAAGATCCTACGTACTTGTAATAGTAGTTAGGAGAATGAAGCCGAAAGCCCGCGAACCTTAGTTCACGGGTAATTAACCAGTATATGTTAAATTTAGTTGGGGGTTAATGTATGAACAGAAAGGAGTGCAATCTATCCTTGGATGAGCTTTTGAAGTTTGAGGGCGTAATGGCAGCTGGAATTTTCAGCCCTGAGGGAAAGCTTGTGGATTATAAATCCAACACCGGGATGCCAAAAGAAATGGCCCAGATGACCGCCAAGTTCTGCGGAGCCGTGAACACAATGTTCGATGTCCTAGCCAGTGCCTACACACAACTCTACAAAATGAACTGGATACCTCAGCATAACTGGATGTACAGCGGTGGAGATTGGACAGTTATAATCTCGGGCACAAGGGGAGTCTTCGTCGAGAGCTCCAAAGCAGATTTAGAAAAGCTCCTTAAGGCCCTTGAAGTTTGTTAAAACCCGCTTAGATAAGCGACTCCAGCCCTTATTCATTAATCATTTTTAGGCATATATGCCCTTAAGGTTACAGAAGCTAACAATTGCAGATTTCTGAGCAATTATCCAAAAAACGATAAAAAGAAAAATGTTATTTTTTTTCGAAGACATCTATGGAAGGTCGGAACAAAAGGTCGGGAAATTAAACCGACCAAAAGGGGAAAAATTAAACGGTCGTTGACAAATCCAATAGGTGTAGAGTAGCTTATTGATTATTCTATTCTCAGTACAAAAAACAAGCCGATTCTATTTGTTTCAGGGCAATTTTAGCTGGAGATTTTTTTATCCCGATCAACTCAAGCTTGAGATGAATATTGTGAAAGAAAAAATTAGTATTCAACGTACCTTTCTGTAAAACGGATGAAAATCTGGAAGAAGTCACAGAAAAGATAAGGAGAGCACTTTGAAGAGAGAGACAGCTCCGAATGAGAAAGCCAGGGTAATTTTCAAATACTATTTTCAATAAGAAGAGATGATATATTTTTAAGATAAACTGAATTTAGGGACAGGCAGCAGAACTGTTGTCAGGACCTTTCCGTTTCTCTAACTTTGGAGGGTAAGAATAATGGCAGAAATGGAAATAGACGTCCGCGGGCAGACCTGCCCGGTTCCGCTGGTAGAGTGCAGAAAAGCATTCAAGAAAGCTTCACCAGGGGACATTGTAATTGTGAAGGGCACGCATCCGGCATCTAAGAAAGAGATTCCTATGGCCTGCAAAGCAATGGGACTCGAGGTACTGGAAATTGAAGATAAAGAAGGAGGAAAAGAGTGGGAGATAAAGATCCGGAGATAAAGCCGGAAGGGGAATGGAAATGGGGGAAAAGACGGTCATTGTCCTGCACAGTGGTGACATGGACAAAGTATATAGTGCACTTATAATTGGGAATGGAGCCCTGGCAATGGGTATGGAAGCTTCCATATACTTCACATTCTGGGGGCTAATGCGATTGAAGAAAGGAGAGCTTGAAAAGGGGCCGCTTTCCAAAATGAATATGTTGGGACTTGGCAGGTGGATGGTCAAAAAGAGAATGGACAAAGCCAATGTTGCTTCACTTGAGAGATTGATGAGTGACTTCAAGGAACTTGGAGGAAAGATAATAGCCTGCGAAATGACCATGGAAATCATGGGCATAAAGAAAGAAGAGCTTAGAACGGAATGGGTCGACGAATGGGGGGCAGTGGGCACGTATATTCAGGAAGCAAGGGATGCGAATGTGACTCTCTTTATCTGAGTCTTGATTTACAAAAGTGATGTTGCGAATCACGGAAGAAAGTAAGCATGAGAACATTTTTTCCGCGCTTTCCGCGATTCAACTTTACATTTAAGATGAGTGGCGAAATTTTGGTACTTGGTGATAAATTATCTTCTTTAGTTTGTGAAGTGTTGATTTTTACTGTGAGGACTATAATAGCATACCTGATCAACTAAGGAGTCGTCACAGAACAAGCTATGCACAGGTTTCTAGTGGATGCCTTGATTTTCAAGATCATAACCATCAATTGAAAAATAACTTTAGGAAAAATCTGCCTAATCTATTTTGTTACAGTTACTAAAGATAACAATTATTGATCAATAACAGTTAATACAACGCTGCAGGCAGGAAAAAGAGAGAGTGAAGAGCACATGACTGAATATGTTCACGGTTATTCTGAAAGAGAAGCTTTACGCCTTTCAGAACAGGCGGACACACTTGAAAGACTTCTCCATCATGATACGATATATTTGCCCGGAATAAAGGTTCTCGAAGCCGGCTGCGGGATAGGGGCCCAGACCTTAATTCTTGCAAAAAACAATCCTGAGGCAAAAATCATATCGTTTGACATCTCCCATGAGTCACTTGGAAAAGCCAGGGAAAATATGAGAGAAAGAGGCATTAAGAATGTCAGGCTCCTGCAGGCAGATATCTTTTCTCTCCCTTTCGAAGAGGAAAGTTTTGATCACGTTTTCATCTGTTTCGTGCTCGAACACCTTCAGAATCCTGTAGAAGCCCTGGAATGCCTGAAAAAAGTTCTCAAACCCGGAGGTACTGTAACTGTCGTTGAAGGTGACCATGGCTCATGTTATTTTTATCCTGAAGGAGAAAGCGCCGTTGAAGCCTGGCGTTGCCTTATCCGCGTGCAGGCACAAATGAAAGGGAATTCCCACATCGGACGCCAGCTTTACCCTCTCCTTCAGAAATCGGGGTTCAGTGAAGTAAAAGTAGAGCCTAGAATGGTCTATGTAGATTCCAGCAAACCTGGACTTGTGGATGGTTTTATCCTCAAGACCATTATTCCTATGGTAGAAGGTGTAAAAGATCAGGCTTTGGAGATGAAAATGATAGGAGAAGGAGAGTGGAAGAAGGGGATAGAAGAGCTCCATGGGACTGCCAAGCCTGAAGGAACTTTCTGTTATACCTTCTTTAAAGGGAGAGCAGTAAAATAAAAGGTTAAATTCAAAGAAGTTAAATCTCCGATTTAATTTCCGCAAGAGAAAAAAATTCACACATCTTTGGATTGAATCCGTATTTTCAATGTCTATTATTTATTGTTGAAAATGATCTTGAATTCTGTTCCTGCATCCCTTCTCAGTTCCAAGTGACCTTCTATCTGGTCTACAAGAACCATTATGAGCTGAAGTCCAAGAGAATCCGTATTTTCAAGATCTATCCCTTCCGGGATTCCAGGACCATTATCAGCTACTGCCAGTGTATACTGCAAATACATTTTACTCTTGCCCCTATCTTTTTCTGAATCTGCAGATTTTTCATGCAATTTTTCACAAATTTTTTCGTTGTTCTCAGATCTACACAGGCTTATGCTAATTTCTCCTTTCTGTCCTAGCTGAAAGGCATATTTCAGGGAATTTGAGACAAGTTCATTTACAATAATTCCAAGAGGAATTGCTGTATCCATTCCCAGGTAGACCTGTTCAAGGTTCAGCTTCAGGGTAATGTCTTCATTTTTTACTGTATATGATCTGAGAAGGTTTGTAGTCAGTTTCCGCAGGTAACTGGCAAAATCTAATGTAGCCATGTCTCTGGATTTGTACAACTCCTCATGAATCAGAGCCATACAGATTACGCGATTCTGGCTTTCTTTAAAAGCCTTAAGAATCTCTTGACTCTGAACGGCTTCCCTTTCCATGAACCTTTCTGCCTGGAGATCAAGAAGGGAGGAAACCACCTGAAGGTTATTTTTTATCCTGTGATGAATTTCTTTTACCCGGGCTTCTTCATGTTTTTCCAGGGTTTCTTCAATCATTTTGCGTCCAGTAATATCATGAATCCAACCTTGAAATTTGCCCCGATTTCCTGAATTATTGGGAATTTGTCGAATTCTTTCCCTTACCCATCTTATTTCCCCGTCTTTTCTCTGTATTCTATATTCTGTTTCTACAGAGATTTCAGGATTTGATGTGGAACATTCTGTTTTTTTAGAGACTACTGGCAGGCCTGTAGGTATAATAATATCAGCCCACTTCACGCTGCCGGAAAGAAAGTCTTTCTTACTGTAACCTGTGATTTCTTCAATAGGCCCTTCCATAAATATAGGTAAAAGATCTTTGTCCAGCTGAAATAGAATTCCACTAAAATTTTGCATAAAAGAAAGATAATCTTCTTGAAATCGGTGTGAATCTTCCGGCACGGTTTTTTTTCAAGAACGTCTTTTTTTACTCCAAACAAGCCGTAAATAAGAGCCTGTTCATTAGTGAGGAAAGTTGCCTCCTGTTTTAAAACATCTTCTCTTTGTGTAAGTTCTCTGGAAAGTCTGCTGTAAGGTTCTTCAAACTTTGTTTCCACGACTGCTTGATATATCAAGCAAAAAGACATCAGTTTAATAAAGTGTCCCATAGCACTTGGAAACTTATCCAGATGGCTGTAGATGATAAAGGGTAGTTCCCCGAAAATTGCAAGAGTCATGGACATTACAAGCAAGCTGAAGACTTTTTGTCCGAACATGTCTTTTTTTGCATACAGAAGAACAAGTGAGCAGAGTAATATAAAAGAGATTACGCATCCACTTATTTGTTCGAAAAAAGTAAATCCTGAGCCTTCGATGTAAGATGCTGGAAAATTCTTTAGATATATAACTGAAATAAGGAGATATGCTGTAATTATAGCATATATAACGAATATTTTCTTAGCAAATCGAGAATTTTTAAAGAATATAGAATTATCCATCTCATTATTTTTATTCCGTATCAAAAACAGTGGAGCTATCAGAAGAGAAATGCTTTCTGTATACCTTGCAATTATCCAGAATTGGATGGAAGGATTTAAATCAAGTTCTGGAAGTGCCTCTACCCCGCTAAACGCCAGAGTATGTAAAAGGTCAAAACTTCCAACGAAAAAATACGATATCCCTAGCAATAATAAATATCTATTTAAGATTAAGCTTTTTGATTTCCATATTATAATGAAGGCTGTGCACGCTGCCACGACGCTGAATAATTCCACCAGGCTATGGAAGAGAAGATAATGTTTGAAACTAATTATGCAGAGAAAAACGATTATAATTGCCCAGACAATTGAGTCATCCAGCTCTGATCTAAATATTTCTCTTCCATTCTCCCGTTTTACATCCCTCATCGACAGTAATATTAAATTCATTCCATATTAAATTTTTTATTATGTCAGGGGTTACTTAATGCTGAAAATGGAGCTCAATTTCCGCAGTTTGTAACACATTTTTTGTAAATTTGTCCGCTCACGCATTCGTTTGAAATTAGTTAAAGAGTACATGTTCGCTAATCCTTCCTTGATCTAAATTCAAACATTTGGTTCTTGACATACTTTGGAATCGATGCACTAGGATTGAAAGATTTTTATCTGTTTGGCCAAGTCTTCTGTAAAATATCTATTTTTACCTCATTATTAAGAACTTTGAAAATTCAAACCCTGCATTGTCAGAGTTGCAAATAAAGTGTCTGTAGATTCACAAGGTAGCACAGGTTAGCAAAAGGTGATTCGATAAGAACGAAATACAGTATCTACAAAAAGAGAAGTATCTGAAGAATGAGAGAATTAATCAGAAACTGAAAGCAGATACTTAAAATGTGAGAAAATGAAACCATGACAGATATTATATAAAAAGAGCCTAAACTTAGAAGAATGTGGATTAGGTGATGATATGAGATGTCGTTAGACGAATTCCGGGCTGGTTAAATAGAAAAAGATATTAAAGTCTTCCTTTTTAATCTAGATAATTCCAGATCCAGAGTGTAAGTACCGTCTCAATTGATGGAAAAATCCGGAAGTGAAACATTAATTATAGAAAAATTTACTTACAATAAATCCCACTCTGAACCTTGTGGAGGTGTATTTTTGAACATGGGAACCTTGAAAAAAGCCATTGCGGTCCTTTTACTGCTTATAGCAGGAGTATTTCTGGTTCGCGTTTACTGGCCAGATATCATACCTATTCTGGGAGAAAGCTTGAAAATTCTCAGTCAAACCCGAATACGTTATTTCATTCTGGCTTTCTTAGTATACCTCTTGAGTGTATACTTATTCGCAGTCCGTTGGCAGCAGGTTCTTTGTTCTATTGGCTATGATCTTAAGGCCACAAACCTTGTTCCCGTTATTTTTGGAGGAATGTTCGCAAACAATTTAACTCCGGCAAGCAGGGCAGGAGGCGAGCCCCTTCGGATATTTTGGATTAACAAGAGATTTGGAGTACGTTATACTGATGGTTTCATATCAATTCTTTTCGAAAGGCTGGTTGAAGCAATTCCTATTTCCATACTATCAATTTATGTTCTATACTCATTCCCCTCGTTGGAGATCAAATTTTTACCCATAAAAAATAGTCTTACGTTAAACTCAACTTATTTATTGCTATTAGGCTTCTTCGCAGCAGGATTCGCAATATGGCTTTTCCGAGCAAGGTTTTCTTCCCTTCTCAATAGTGTGCAGCAAAACTGGAGACAGCTTCGCAAATCCTTTATTGCTGTTCTTCTTTTATCCTCCGGAGTCTGGGTTCTTGATATAATACGTCTCAAGCTGATTGCTTTAGCCCTGGACCTTCCTCTTTCTCTATATTTGATTGCAACAGTATCAATTTTGTATCTGCTGCTTGGAAGCCTGCCAATAACCCCTGGAGGGCTTGGAATAGTTGAAGGAGGTCTGATCTCTATCCTTCTCTACTTCGGGTTACCACTCGCTTCAGCAAGTAGCTTTGTCTTTCTCGAACGTTTTATCTCCTTTGGGCTCAGCAGCGTGATAGGATTTCTGTACCTATTTTATTATGGAGGGTTTAAGATATGGAAAAGCGCAAAGTTGCACTGATCAGTGACTGGTACTTTCCAAAAGTAGGAGGAATCGAGTATGCCATGCATGCCCTTGCTAAAACCCTTGCCACGCATGGTCATGAGGTAAGCGTTATTACGAGGAGCTATCCGGATGTTCCTGAATACTGTATCCGAGATGGGGTTTCAGTAATAAGGATCAAAGGTAAACCTTTTCCCGGGCAGCGTCGCTTTCTCATGCCCAATGCTTATAAAGAGCTCTACTATCTTTTGAAAAATGGCAATTATGAAATTGTCAATTGCCACGGACTGGATTCTCCTATTGGGATATCTGCCCTTGTTGCTTCCAGGAGACTTGGAATTCCTGTAGTAGTTACCAATCATTCTCTGGTAGGCCATACAATATATGGCCCAGTTCTTTATCTGTTTGGCAAACTGTTTCTAAGGAATGCAGACGCTGTAATCGCTGTCAGCTCGGCAGTTGAAAAAGACTCAAAAATAATGACATCAAAACCTGTTTACCGAATTTTTAATGGGGTTGATTCTGAGGATAATATCATCAAGGTTCCACTTCCTTTTGATACGCAAGGAAAAGTTATAATCGCCACTGTCGCACGCATGACAAAAAAGAAAGGTGTCCAGAATATTGTGAATATCGCCCCTTCCCTTCTGGAAAAATATGAAAACCTGATATTCTTAATGATAGGAGACGGGCCACTTAGGAAAAACCTGGAAAAAAAGGTAGACGAAAAAGGGTTATCAAGAAACTTTTACTTTACAGGAGAAGTTCCAAGGGGAAGGGTATTGGGGTATCTGGAGCAGGCAGATATCTTTGCTCTTCCCTCCAGCGATGAGGCTTTCGGAATTGCGATCCTTGAAGCTATCTCTAAAAATGTTCCTGTCGTGGCAATGAATCATAGTGGGGTCTCGGATATTATAAAGAACGGCGTAAGTGGCTACCTTGCGAATAATCTTGCAGAATTTTCGTCCAATCTTCAAGCACTGATAGAAAATCCATCCCTGCGAACCTCGCTTGCCCAGAGAGCGAGCCAGGAGCTTTCAAACTACGATTGGAACAGAATATGTGAACAGATCAACAAGGTGTATACAAAGGTCATTTATGAAAAACATCACAATAACAATTGATGTGGAAGAAGACTGTCCACCCATGCTTACGAGTACAAAAGGTATGGAAGAAGGACTGCCTAAACTACTCGACCTCTTCAAAAAAGAAGGGATAAAAGCTACTTTCTTCGTGACCGGAATGATGGCAGAAAAGTATCCGGACCTGATAACCAGGATCCCGAAAGAAGGACACGAGCTGGGTTGCCACGGATATACCCACGCACGTTTTGACCGAATGGAAACAGAAGAGGCTAGAATTGCCCTTAAGCAGGCTGGCAAAGTACTCAGGCAGTTTGAAAAAAAGCTTGTCTCCTTCAGGGCTCCGAACCTTCAGTTTCCGGCAAAATATCTAAAACTCCTGGAAAAGGAAGGCTTTCTGTACGACTCCTCCCTTGCGGCATACAAACCACCGTTTCCCCGAAGCAGAGTAGAGGGTAAAATAATCAGGATTCCTGCTACGATTACCTCTTCTTTTTTAAGGCTGCCTCCAGCTCTTTTTCTCCCGCTGCTCAAGCAAGCAAAAGCTCCTGTACTCTTTGTCCATCCCTGGGAATTTGTGGACATGTCCGCGCTGCCTATACGCCCGGACTGCAAGTTCAATACCGGAGAAAAAGCTCTCCAAAACCTTAAAACTTTGATCCATGCCTCCAAAGCCGAAAATTGCCCTTTTTTAACTATGGAAGAAAGAGCATCCCTTGAAAAATTATGATTCCTGAAGAGGGAAAAACAAAGGCTTGCTTCATTCGATGGGATAAACGTTGTATGTTATTATCTCATCAATCATCTTTATTGGAATTGGCCAGGGTACCTTAGGAATTAATCCAGATATGCTCAGTGTGTATGCCTTATTCTTTGTCTGAACCGCATTCATCTTTTCGCTCGCTGGAGATTGGCCATTAGGGGAAAGTAAAAAGCCTCAGTGAGGAATTTCTTATCTGGCGATCTGCCTGGTGATTGAAATAGTGCACCCACTGGTGATTTCATGGCTTGGATATGGACTTTATACCTACGGCCACTGATCTCGAATTCCTTCTTAGGATGGGGATCTTTACATTGACAACACTATGAGGTGAAATCACTTTCACAGTTTGTCTTCAGTATAATTAACCATTAACCCCATATTAACCATTAATCTCATCCTATCATTTGAGAGAGCTCATTTTCATTTTTCATTTTTATTCTGGAGATAATTCGCATAACATCATGAACAATGAAAAATAAGACAGCATTTTTAAATAGTATATGAGTATAATTGCATATACTCATATACAGATGGTGATGTTCGCGGATATTGTTTATATATTTAAGGCTCTGGCTGATGAAAATAGAATAAGAATACTGAACCTTTTAAAAAATGGTGAATTATGTGTCTGCGATATTGAGGCGGTTCTAGGCATTAAACAATCCAACGCTTCCAGGCACTTGAATAGAATGAAAACGGCAGAGATCATTGTTTCCGAAAAAAAGTCCCAATGGGTCTATTACAGACTCAACGATAATATTTTTAAAAGGTTCCCCTTCCTTTCAATCATCGTTAGCGATGAAGTAGAAAAAATAAGCATTTGTAAAGATGACTTAGCACTATTGAAAAAGTTCAAAGCAAGTGACAGGTCCTGCGATTGATTAAGAAAATAATTATGTATATTAATAAATAGAGGGTGTTTGTTTTGGAAGACTCAGTTGTATCAAAATTGTCGTTTCTAAATCGTTATTTAACCCTATGGATTTTTCTGGCTATGTTTATCGGTGTAGCCCTGGGCTTTGTTTATCCGGGCTTTGCAGACTTTTTAAAGAGCCTGTCTATTGGCACCACATCCATTCCCATTGCCATTGGCTTGATAGTGATGATGTACCCTCCGCTGGCGCGGGTCAAATACGAGGAATTAGGCAAGGTGTTCAAGAATCACAAGGTATTAGGATTATCCTTATTAGAAAATTGGGTCATTGGTCCAATTTTAATGTTCATCCTGGCGATTGTATTTCTGAGGGAATATCCGGAATACATGGTAGGTGTCATTCTAATTGGACTGGCTAGATGCATCGCCATGGTAATTGTTTGGAACACCCTGGCAGATGGGGATAATGAGTATGCTGCTGCTCTGGTCGCTTTCAATTCGATCTTTCAGTTAGTCTTCTACTCCGTTTTTGCATATTTCTTTATAACCTTATTGCCTGAATGGCTGGGATTGAGTGGCATGGAAATAAATATCTCCATAGGGGAAGTTGCCCAAAGTGTTGCCATCTACCTGGGGATCCCTTTTGCTGCTGGCTTTTTAACCCGTTACTTCTTACGTCCCTCAAAAGGAGCCGAATGGTATGATCACAAATTCATTCCTAAAGCGGGTCCGATTTCGCTTTATGCTCTACTATTCACGATTATTGTAATGTTCTCTTTAAAAGGTGAATATATTGTTACCTTGCCTTTAGATGTAGTAAGAATTGCAATTCCTCTCTTAATCTATTTCGTAATTATGTTCAGCATTTCATTTTTTGTCTCTCTAAAAATGGGTATTAACTACTCACAGACAACATCTCTTGCTTTTACCGCGGCAAGTAACAACTTCGAACTGGCAATTGCAGTCGCAGTAGCAGTTTTCGGCATCGATTCAGGACAGGCATTTGCAGCGGTGGTAGGCCCGCTGATTGAAGTGCCAGTGATGATTGGGCTCGTAAATGTGGCACTCTATTGGAGAAGGAAATATTTTACGAAAGGTTACAGGGCAGCTTGAAGAACAGCAACAAAGAGTCCTTGCAGCTTAGTTTTACAGTCAATTAATGCTGCATTTATATGGAGCTATAACCTCGTTTTGAGGATTTATCACTCTACTTATTTTTGTTGCCTATTCTTGATTGAACAAAATAAAATAGCCAGTTACTCCAGCGTATAAATAGAACCTGGCTCCAGCGTATAAATAAAATATAGCCGAGATTTCAATACATGTTCCTCACGAAGTAAACAAAAAGGAGTAGTTTTCAGCATGCAATATAGCCTTGGGATTGATGCGGGAGGCACATACACCGATGCGGTGCTTATAAGGGACACGGACGGTGCCATTATTGACTCAAATAAAGCGCTTACCACCTACCCCGACCTCCACCCTGGCATCAAAAACGTAATAGATGGCCTGAACCCGGAATCCCTGAAAAACATAAAGCTAGTTTCGGTTTCCACAACCCTATCCACCAACACTATCTTGGAAGGAACCGGTTTTCCAGTCGCCCTGATCCTTATTGGAGATCACCCCTTCGAAAAGCAATTGCCAACAAAGCATGTGTTTTTTGCCTCAGGCGGACACAACCACAATGGAGAAGAAGAGGCCCCCCTTGGCCTGGAAGCTGTTGAGAAGTTTGCCCTGCGCGTAAAGGATAAGGTTTCCGCTTTTGCCATTTCATCCTATTTCAGCACTCGGAATCCGGAACATGAACTGAAAGTAAAGGACCGAATCCTTGAACTTACAGGCCTTCCTGCTGTCTGCGGACACGAGCTTTCCCAGGAACTCGGAGCCTATGAAAGAGCAGTGACAGCTTTCCTTAATGCCCAGTTGATCCCCATAACAAGGCAGTTCGTGCAGTCAATAATCACGGATATCAAAGAGAGGGGGATTAACGCCCGGCTTCTTATGCTCAAATGTGATGGCTCTGTGGTCGGAATCAAAGATGCCCTGAAAAAGCCCATAGAAACGATCTTTTCAGGTCCTGCAGCAAGCCTGGTCGGGGCCTCATATCTCTCTGGACTTGAGACCTGTGCCGTAATTGATGTAGGGGGGACGAGCACGGACATCTCCTCAATCTGCATGGGCGTTCCTGACCTGAGCGAGGAGGGCGCTATTGTGGGGGGCTGGAAGACCAGAGTCCGGGCGATCCGGATGGAAACGACGGCTACAGGTGGAGACAGCCATATCTGGGCAATGAATAGAGAATTTTTCCTTGGGCCCCGCCGTGTTGTACCCCTTGCCGTAGCTGCGGTGCAATACCCAAGTTTCCTAAATAACCTCAAAAGGACTCCCACGCCTGCCAGAGAAGATCTTTGCGAAAACATTCAGCCCACAAAGTTTTTTGTCAGATCAGGCTATCCGGCAGGAGAACTGAGCAAGGCGGAGGCTGAAGTGCTGGAAGTTGTCGGAGAAGAACCCACTTCGGTATCCGAAATTTCAGCCCTTCTGAGAAAAGACCTTCACCCTCAGACTTTTGATTCTCTTATCAAAAAACGCCTTGTCCAGGCGATTGGTTTTACTCCTACCGATGCCCTGCATGTGTTGGGGGAATACACGGCCTGGAACGAAGAAGCTTCCCGTATCGGCGCAGAAAGGCTTTCCAGGCTCATGCGTATAACTCCAGGGGAATTCTGCACCACCATAAAAAAGCGAGTTGCCAGGAATATGGCACTTCACTTGCTCTCGTATATACTGGAAGGAGTTCCGGAAACCTCTATTGCAAAGATCCTTGACGGTAAATATCCTGCAAAATTCAAACTGGATATTCCTGTTGTTCTGCTCGGAGGTCCTGTCCGAGCTTACAGGAAAGAACTTGAGAAATTCGTTGATGCTGAAATCCTGGTTCCCGAACACGCCGAAGTAGGAAACGCCGTTGGAGCCCTTGTAGGAAAAGGTATCAAAAGAGTTGAAATCCTGATAAGACCAGCAAGTCTCATGTCCCCGGATAAGGATTTCCTGGTCTTTGCTCCTGACAGCAGGCTGAGGTTCAATACTTATGCAGAAGCTCTGGAAACAGCAACCGAAATTGGGAAAAAGCTCGTTGAGGACTACATGAAAAATTGCGGCCTCAGTGGGAACCAGGTTGAAATCTCAATTGAGAAAAAGACTGTCTCTCCTGACGGCTGGAACCATCCTCCTATGGAAACCAGCCTTCTAGTTATGGGAGTAGGAATGAGGGAAAGGTTTGCCTGAAGTGAATCCTTCAGACATCACTACTTTTGGCATTTTCTTAAATTTTCGGTAAATCAAATCCATATCTTTGATCCATGGTTTAAAAGGGTTTACAGACAGTGGTTTTTAGTCATTTTTAATTTTTTATGCTTTAACCTCTTCGACTTTAAAATCACTGCCAACGCTTTTCTCCATAATAAATCCTATGCATATAAACAGTGGTAGTGATATGAGCGTCCTTAAAATTGTAAATTTTATCCCCAAATAACCTATCTCTATTCCCAACATAGGTAACTTCATCGATGAAAATGCTCCCAAATAAATGAAGATGTTCCTTACCGATGCACCTTTCTTAAAAAGGACATACGCAACAGGGAATGCTCCATAGAGAGGGCCTGCCTGAAGCATTGCCAACAAAATAACCAAAAAAATTCCTTTAACTCCGGACTCTTTACCAATATGCTTCTCAAGCATCTCCTTTGGAACCCAGACATCAAAAAGTCCGATTATTATGAAAAGGAAAGGAATAAATGAAATCATTTCTATAAAAAATTCGTAACTATTCAGATAGCCTTTCAAAGGCTACAATTTTTCCTCGTTTCGAGGAAAAATTGCATATAAATTGAATGCTATTTTGTTTCGTTATTATGCTTACACGTGAAGAGATTTTTGTTATCTATGAAGCTGGTCCTGAAGCTGTAATTTCTGTA
>MCHG01000270.1_pt1 | contig 21418 bp, 23 predicted proteins | sample 787351 | NCBI WGS metagenome assembly MCHG01 (sample SAMN05430296, study PRJNA330682) | permafrost metagenome | biome: Cold desert; feature: permafrost; material: soil; isolation source: enrichment culture inoculated with soil incubated with H2/CO2 at 20 degrees... ... | reverse complement strand
TACTTATGTCAATATAACCGTCAATCTTGGGACAGGCAAATCCATCAACTTTGGGACCTTTTAGATTAGCTCAAACACCCAACTTTATCTTCGACTGATTCAAAGACTTCAAAATAGAATAGAAATAGATGTAGCAAAAGAAGCTTATGAACAAGAAATTTTCTGGAATAGAATTATGGCAGAACACTCAAAATTTATTCGAGGGTTACTTGATCCAACTGAAGATGAATTATTTCAACTATCAAATGATTTTGGAAATGAATTTGATGAGTTAACAAACAAAGCCAAACAAGCTATGGACAATACGTTACCAATTTCTAGGGTTACAGAAGATAGCCTAAATGCGACATTAAAAATTCGTGACTTTAATCAACAAGGCACAGAAGGCTTACTAGCATGCAAAATCAAATCTATTATTATTCCTTTATTAGGAGATCACGTTCTTCGTGAATCAAATCATTATTTACGATTGTTAAGAGAGTTTGAGAATAATTAAAATCACATATTTGAAGCTTTAACTTAGCTATTCCTCTATTCACGTTACGAGGCTACATTAAAGATTAGATACTATGATTAGTCACTAGAAAATATAATCAATAAATTCACTTAGGAATGCCCTTAGGCTAAGGCTAGCGGATAGTGATTATTAACTGTTCGCTTTTTTTATTAAAAATATTGTTATTCCAGCATTTAATGATAATATTTTTTGTTTGATTTTTTTATGCTTTAAATCCTTACGCACCATGGTCGCTAATTTACTGCCCATATGATTACCATGAACAATGATTATCTCTTCAATAATAGGACTTATTGAATTAATTATTTTTTGTAAATAGCTTTTGGCTTCTTGTACTGACATACCATGTATATCTATTTCCATCTTATTCATTATTCTCTCCTATATTTTATAATTTTAGATTTCAGTACTCCAAATTAGTACTCTATTTTATTACTATATACTTTATTATTATATATCTTTACATCAACATGATTCAAACACTATAATTTGTAGTATAAATATAAATAGGAGGTGTTCATATGTTACGTTCTAAGGGAAATTGGTTACTGGGCTCATTCATTATAATTTTAGGTGTTATTTTATTGTTAAATAATGTTGGCTTAACCAATATCAATTTAAGTGTTCTATTTTCCACTTACTGGCCAATTGTATTTATCTTATTCGGGTTGCATTTTTTGTCTAATAGGGGGAGTACTGGAGAAATTGTTTCTGGATTAATCTTTATTTTTATTGGTGCACTTATCATAGGAAAAAATACAGGATTAGTAAATATTGATTTAGACATTCTTTGGGATCTATTTTGGCCAGTCATTATTATATTCGTCGGCTTTAATTTACTTTTCGGCCATAAAAGCAATGGAAAAACAAATTATGCAATTATGGGAGCAATCGAAAAAACGACAGATCCTTGGATTTTACAAAATAGTTCCTTTATTGCTTTTTGGGGTGGAATAGATTTAGATTTAACTTTAGCTGAAATTCCAGATGGAGAAACCACCATCGATCTTACTGCCTTTATGGGTGGTATTGATATTCTAGTTCCTAAAGATATAACCATTGAGTGTACTGGAACTACAATATTAGGAGGCATTGAATTACTGGATAAATCAACAGGTGGAGTCTTTGCAAGTACATCTACTTCTCAAAATGGTTTGCCAAATTCTAAAAAAATAATAAAATTTTATTGTAGAGCAATTATGGGTGGCATTGATATAAAAAACAAAAAACGGACATGATCAATTTACTGTCCGTTTTTTTCTACATGAATTAAATAATAAAGTATTTTCCTGTTTTATTACTTATTCAGATGAGAGAGAATCTATCTACCCTACGTCCATCTACATCTACCTTTTCACTCCACATACTCAAAGGTCTAACCCATATACCTCTATCTCCATATAGTGCTTGATATACGACCAATTCTTCCATTGTCTCCGAATGACGTGCAATAGCTAAAACCAAGTACTCATTTCCTTTAAAATGTTTATAAATTGCATTTGTTTTTATTTTATTCATTTGATCACCTTCTTATTTCTTAAGCCTAGCACTACACATTTATTTATTAGTTGGAAAGTAGAAAGTTGGAAAGTTGGAATCTTTATTCATTACCAGGTAATTCTGTAGTATTGTTCCAGCTTTCTACTTTCCAACTGTTCTAGCAGATCTAAAATCTTAAAGCTAATGACTAGTGACTAGCTTCTAGCAGCTAACTAGCAGCTATCTAAAATCCTCTAGAACTACCACCTCCACCAGAACTACCACCACCGCCAGAGCTACCACCACTACCTCTGCCACCTCCACCACCTCTACTGATCATTCGAATTATACTATAAGTGATAATACCTCCTGTAAATTTAAAATCTAAAATAATTAGAGGTATGAGGAGAATGATGCCTAATAAAACAAATATTGGAGGTATGCTTTTTTCATCATCTTTTAAATCATTTTCATTTATTATTGTTTTGTCGCCAATTAACTGATCATCATACCCGTATTCATGATAAATCTCATTGACTATAGCATTAAATCCACCTAAAATTCCACCACTATAATCATCTTTTTTATAGTTAGGAATCATATGCTGATCTTGTATTCTACCAGTTTTACCATCTGGTAATGCACCTTCTAATCCGTAGCCAACTTCTATACGCGACTTTCGCGATCCTAAATCTAGAAGGATTAAAATACCATTATTTTTTTCTTTGTCCCCAATACCCCACTTTCTAAACAACTCAGTGGAATACTCTTCTATAGAATTTTCACCTATATCATTTACAGTTACAACCACTACTTGTGCTTTTGTCTTATTTTCCAACTGAGTAGCTACTGTAATTATCTGTTGCTCTGTTTGATCATCTATAACATTTGCGTAATCATTTACATAGAAAACTGAAGTAGGCGAAGGAACTTCACTTGCACCTACTACTTGAGAAAATACAATTAATAAAAGAAGGATGACCAAAATGGTCTTTGTACATCTCCTCATCTTATTCACCAAACAAATCTCCTACATCTGGATTTTCCTGAGCTTTTTCATCTGCCTCAAAATAATCAACTTTATCAAAACCTAATATGTTGGCAAAAATAAGTGTTGGAAAATTTCTAATTGACTTATTATAATCTGCTGCCACGGTGTTATAATCTTTCCTTGCAGTAGTTATTCTGTTTTCTGTTCCAGCTAATTCATCTTGTAGCTGTATAAAATTTTGATTTGCCTTAAGATCTGGATAATTCTCCGAAATAGCCAGCAAACGAGATAATGCACCTGTAACTGCTGCATTCCCTTCAGCTTGTTCTGCTACTGTACCGGCTCCAGCTAACTTAGCTCTCGCATCTGCAATATCTGTAAATACGCCTTCTTCATGAGCTGCATATTGTTTAACACTTGCTACTAAATTAGGAATTAAATCATTTCTTCTTTGTAATTGATTGTCTATTTGACTAAAACTTGATTTTACATCTTCACTTTTTGTTACTAATTTGTTATAACTACCTATCCCACTCATAATTAGTAAGATTGCCACTACTCCTACGCCTATTAGTATCTTCATAGAATTTTTCATCATTAACCTCCATATCTTTTTTATATACAACTATCTTATGCTAACCATTATAGAATACTCCTACCAAAATGAAAAGACTTAATCAACCTGTTGATATACTGTTTATTATCTTACAAGATAAAAATCTTTAGAGTTATTCACATAATTATTGCTTAGGACATTTTTTTTTGGTATTATATAAACAGATGTTGATAACTACAAGCACATATATTAACATATCCACAATCTATTGATAACTTGTGGATATGTTTTCATATTTATAGATAAGTGTAATGTTTTTTTTAATTTTCCTCAAAAAGGTTGTTGATAACATTTAATCAACAGATGTTCATAACATATAATTATTTATCTCTTTCTTTATTTATCTACATAAATATCAACACATATAGCCTCAGGAGGAAAAAGTATGGATAAAAATCTAGACAAATTATGGAATGATACCTTACAAATTATTAAAGAAGAATTAACCCAAGTAAGTTTTGAAACTTGGCTTAAAAGAATTGAACCTATTTCTCAGTATGATAACGTCATTGTACTCGGGGTAGAAAATGATTTTACGAAAGGGATTTTAGAAGCAAGGTATTCCATATTGATCGTTAATGCATTAAAGCATATCACAGGTAGAAATCTCATTGTTGAGTTTGCAATACCCTCTGCTACTTCTTCTACAAACCCGGTTAAAGGAAATAATTCTAGTAATAGTAATGATTCGGCTGTTAATATTCCTAGTTCTAATTTAAATCCAAAATATACATTTGAAACCTTTGTAATTGGTGAAAGTAATCGCTTTGCTCATGCAGCTTCTGTAGCAGTAGCTGAAGCTCCAGCGCAAAGATATAATCCCTTATTTATATATGGGGGGGTAGGCCTAGGCAAAACCCATTTAATGCACTCAATAGGACATTATACTTTAGAGCAATCACCAAGCAAAAAAGTGGTATACGTATCTTGTGAGACTTTTACAAATGAATTTATAGATGCAATTCAAAATAGGAATAACGTATCTTTTAGAAATAAGTATAGAAGTGTAGATGTATTATTAATTGATGATATTCAATTTTTAGCTGGTAAAGAAGGAACACAAGAAGAATTTTTTCATACATTTAATGCACTCCACGAGGCAAATAAACAAATTATTATTTCTAGTGATCGTCCTCCAAAAGAAATACCTACTCTAGAAGATCGACTTAGATCTAGATTCGAATGGGGGCTAATTACAGATATACAGGCACCAAATTTAGAAACAAGAATTGCCATCCTTAAGAAAAAGGCAAATACAGAAGGATTCGATATCCCTAATGATGTATTAGAATTTATTGCGACTAAGATTTATTCAAATATCAGGGAATTAGAGGGTGCCTTAATTCGAGTTAATGCTTTTTCTAGGTTAACAAATCAACAAATATCAGTAGATTTAGCAAATGAAGCGTTAAAAGATGTTATCTCTAATAATAAGCCAGAAATTATTACTGTAGATCTCATAAAGGAGATTACAGCCAAATACTACAATATTGAAATAGAAGATTTCAACCTAAAAAAGAGAACAAGAGCGATTTCTTATCCAAGGCAAGTAGCTATGTACTTAGCAAGGGAATTAACAGATCTATCTTTACCTAAAATAGGAGAAGAGTTTGGTGGCAGAGATCATTCTACCGTTATACATGGATACGACAAAATTGCTAAGGATATAGAGAGTAACTTTGATTTTAAGAACCTCATTCAAAGAATAGCAAAAGAAATACAAGGAAATAAATAATAAAACAGTGCTTATCATAATTAATGTCGCTGTGGATAAGTGATGATAACTTTCAAAAAAATAGCCACTTTGTCCACAGGTTATAAGCTCTAACTTTTTTTCCTGTTCATGTGTTACATTAGCTTATCCACAAATCCACAGCACCTACTACTATTATTACTATATAAATACTAATATATATACTATAGGAGGCCTTAAAAAAATGAATTTTATTAGTACAAAAAATGATCTGCTAAATTCAGTAAATATTGTACAAAAAGCTGTTTCAAATAAAACAACAATGCCAATACTTGAAGGAATACTATTTAAAGTAGTAGATGAGACTATTTTTTTAATGGGAACAGATCTTGAAATTGGAATTAAGACAGAGTTAATTGGTAAAGTTATTCAACCAGGTAGTGTAGTTATTTCTGCTAAACTACTAGCTGAGTTAGTAAGAAAACTACCAGATGATGATGTTATATTAGAACTTAAAGAAAATTATATTCTTAACATTAAGTGTTTAAATTCAGAATTTAACATACAAGGCCAAAGTGATGATGATTTTCCTGAATTACCTGAAGTACATTCAGATAAAGAAATCTCAATTGACAAAGAATTATTTAGGAGTATGATTAAAGAAACTATATTTTCAGTTGCTAAAAGTGAAAATATTCCCATACTTACTGGTGAATTGATAGAAATTAAAGAAGGTATCATAAAATTTGTTGCATTAGATGGTTATCGGTTAGCATTAAGACAAGGTAAAATTAATGAAAATGTTACGCTAAGTGAAGTTGTTCCAGAAAGAACATTATCTGAATTATATAGAATTTCATCTTTTAGTCACGTAGACAGTGTACAGATCTCTTATACCAAAAATCAAATTCTCTTTCGGTTAGATCAAACCCATATCGTATCTAGATTACTTGAAGGTGAATTTATGAATTATAATCAAATCATTCCTCAAAATCACACGACAAAAGTAAAAGTTGGTGTTTCTGACTTATTATCTAGTTGTGAAAGAGCATCATTAATGGTACGGGATGGTAAAAGTAATTTAATTAAGATGAATTTTGCAAATAATTTATTAGAGATCAAGTCCAATTCAGAAATGGGTACAGTAAATGAACAGATTGATGTGGATATCGAAGGTGACTCAATTAAAATAGCATTTAACTCTACTTATTTTATAGATGTTCTAAAGATTATAAGTGATGAAGAAATCGTTTTAGAATTTACTACATCTGTTAGCCCTTGTGTAATAAGACCTACCCAGGGAAATAATTATACTTACTTGATATTACCAGTGCGTTATATAGACCATTAAGCCACTGAATTTTGGTAGCTTAATTAAAGGTTACTAGAAATAGGAGGAAATTAGAATGGAAATTATTAAGATTACCACAGATTATATTAAGCTTGATCAACTTCTTAAGTTTGCAGCAATTGTAGAAAGTGGTGCAGTAGCCAAACATATAATTTTAGATGGAGTTGTTAAAGTTAATGATGAACTATGTTTACAAAGAGGTAAAAAAATATATGAAAATGACGTTGTATTCGTCAAAGACTACGGTTCTGTTATAGTTAAAAAGTAATCAACTAAGGAGCCTATTATGTTATGTATTAAGTAAAAGAATCCTCATGGGATTCTTTTACTTAATATTGACGACTGATATTTCAAGGCTCCTGGCTTTATCTGGTTGTAGGGGAGGAAATTAATGTATATATCAGATATGAAATTAGTTGATTTCAGAAATTATAAAGAAACTAACTTGTCTTTTCATCATAATATTAATATTATAATTGGTGATAATGCTCAAGGTAAAACCAGTTTATTAGAGGCAGTATATGTTCTTGCTAGAGGAAAATCTTATAAAAACAGTCCAAGTGATTTAATTCAGTGGGAAAAAGAATCTAGTGTAATTGAAGGAACTTTTCATAAGGAAAATTTTAATGATCACATTAAAATTTTATTAAATAAACCCAATAAAGCAAATATTATTATTAATGACAAGAAAGTGCATAAGCGCAGTCTATTATGGGAGAAAATCCAAGTTGTTCTCTTTAGCCCAGAAGATTTAAAAATGATTAAAGAAGGTCCAGATCAAAGACGAAAATTTATTGATAATGAATTAAATATGATCAGACCTAGCTACGGAAATTTATTAAAGGATTATGCAAGAGTACTCATTCAAAGAAATAACCTATTAAAATCTTTAAAAATAGATAATTCAAATAAAAACACATTAGAAATATGGGACGAACAATTGGTGTCTTTAGGCCAAAAAATTATTATCTCGAGAATAGATTTTTTAAAAAAAATTAATTCAATTACTAAGAAGATTCACTTTACTTTAACAGGCGGACAAGAGGATTTAAAATTATTTTATTTATCTAATATAATTAAAAATAATGAGGATTTAGATGCAATAGATGAAATATATAGAAGAGTATTAGGTGAAAAATTAAAAGATGATATACAAAAAGGTTACACAAGTATTGGACCCCATGTGGATGATATTAAAGTAATGATCAATGAATTTGATGCAAAGATTTATGGTTCTCAAGGTCAACAAAGAACTGCAGCACTCTCTTTAAAACTTTCAGAGATAGAAATAATTAAATCAGAGTTAAATGAAAACCCCATAATTTTATTAGATGACGTAATGTCTGAATTAGATAGTAAAAGACAGGAAAAAATTATTGAATATTTTCACTCGTCACAAGTTTTAATTACTTGTACAGAAATGAACTTTAAAAATTTCTTACAAAACTTCAATAAAAAAATATATACTATAGAGCGAGGAATAATTGTAGATATTAACTGATAATTGTTTTATTATGCAAATTATATTATAATATACGTTCGATAGATGAACAGGAGGATTATACATGTCACAAGAGATTTACGGTGCAGAGCAAATTCAAGTACTAGAGGGGTTAGAAGCTGTAAGAAAAAGACCTGGAATGTACATTGGTAGCACAGGCAGTAGAGGTCTTCATCATTTGGTTTATGAAGTTGTAGACAATAGTATTGATGAAGCACTTCAAGGCTTATGTGATAAAATCAATGTCTTTATTCATGAAGATAATTCTATCACAGTTATAGATAATGGTAGAGGCATTCCTACTGGAATGCATCCAAAAATGAAAAAATCGGGTGTAGAAGTAGCCTTAACAATTTTACATGCTGGTGGTAAATTTGGTGGCGGAGGATATAAAGTATCAGGTGGGCTACATGGAGTAGGTTTATCCGTTGTTAACGCATTGTCTGAATGGCTCATAGTTGAAGTAAAACAAAATGGAGAAATATTCAAGCAATCTTATGAAAGAGGGAAACCTACTAGCGAATTAGAGGTAATGGGAAATACCAATAGATGTGGTACAAAAATTACCTTTAAGCCAGATTACGAGATATTTGAAGAGCTGGATTATGAGTTTGAAATTTTAGAAAACAGATTAAGAGAGTTAGCTTTTTTAAATAAGGGAATAACAATTACCCTAGAAGACCAGAGAGAAGAAAAGAAAATAGAAAAGTATTGCTATGAAGGTGGTATTATCTCTTTTGTAGAATATTTAAATAGAAATAAAGATGCAATACATGAAAAAGTAATTGGATTTGAAAAAAACAAAGATGATGTTATTGTGGACATCGCTATGCAATATACGGAAAATTATACAGAGAATATTCATGCATTTGCAAATAATATTAATACCATAGAGGGAGGAACTCATCTCAATGGTTTTAAATCAGCTTTAACAAGGTGTATTAATAATTATGCTAGACAATATAATCACATTAAGACAAATGATAAAAATTTATCTGGTGAAGATGTTCGTGAAGGATTAACGGCTATAGTGAGCGTAAAATTAACAGATCCACAATTTGAAGGCCAAACAAAGACCAAATTAGGAAATACAGAAATAAAAGGTATTGTAGAAACTATCGCGAATGACACGATATCTTCATTTTTAGAAGAAAATCCCAATATAGCTAAAATTATTATTGAAAAGGCATTAACAGCTGCAAGAGCTAGAAATGCTGCAAGAAAAGCAAGAGAACTAACAAGAAGAAAAAGCATTTTAGATAGCACCGCATTACCTGGGAAATTAGCAGATTGTAGGGAAAAAGATCCAGCCCTATCTGAAATTTATATAGTAGAAGGGGACTCTGCTGGGGGTTCAGCAAAACAAGGTAGAGATCCAAAAATTCAAGCAATACTTCCACTTCGAGGAAAGATCCTGAATGTAGAAAAATCCAGATTAGATAGAATTCTTAATACGGATACAATACGTTCTATGATTACTGCTTTTGGAACAAATATTAGTGAAGAATTTGATATAGCAGGTGCAAGATACCATAAGATTATTATCATGACAGATGCAGATGTAGATGGTGCACATATTCGAACGTTATTACTCACGTTCTTATTTAGGTATATGAGAGGTCTAATTGATGCAGGTTATATTTATATAGCACAACCACCTTTATACAAAGTTCAAAAAGGAAAACGTGTTGAATACTGTTATAGTGACAAAGAATTAAATGAAATAATGGAAGAAATAGGAAAAGATAATACGGTGAATCTTCAAAGATATAAAGGTCTAGGAGAGATGAATCCTGAACAGTTATGGGATACTACAATGGATCCTGATACAAGAACACTTCTACAAGTAACAATTGATGATGCAATAAAGGCTGATGAAATCTTTAATATTCTTATGGGAGATAAGGTTCAACCTAGAAAAGAATTTATTGAAGCTAACGCAAAAAAAGTTAAGAATTTGGATATATAGGAGGTGTTTGAATGGATACTGAAAAAAGAGATCATGTATTGCCAATAGACATCGGATATGAGATGAAAAAATCATATATAGATTATGCCATGAGTGTAATTGTTGGAAGGGCACTTCCTGATGTAAGGGATGGATTAAAGCCTGTCCACAGAAGAATTATTTATGCCATGAGTGAGCTGGGGTTAACTCCAGAAAAATCTTTTCGAAAATGTGCTAGAATAGTTGGGGATGTATTAGGTAAGTTTCACCCACATGGAGATACTGCAGTTTATGATGCATTAGTTAGATTAGCGCAAGAATTTTCCACTAGATATCTGCTAGTAAATGGTCATGGGAACTTCGGATCTATTGATGGGGATAGCGCTGCTGCAATGAGATATACAGAGGCCAAAATGGCTAAAATTACAGTAGAGCTACTTAGAGATATTAATAAAGATACTGTTGACTATATGCCTAATTTTGATGAAACCCAGAAAGAGCCGAAAGTACTACCTTCTAGATATCCAAATCTTTTAGTAAATGGATCATCAGGAATTGCCGTAGGCATGGCTACAAACATTCCGCCACACAATTTAGCTGAAGTTATAGACGCCACAGTACATCTCATTGATCATCCAGATTGTACAATCTATGATTTGATTAATTTCATAAAAGGTCCAGATTTTCCTACTGGAGCAATAATATTGGGTAAAGAGGGGATCCATAGTGCATACACTACTGGACGAGGAAGAATTAAGGTAAGAGCAAAAATCCATACAGAAGAAATTTCAAATACGAGACAGAGAATAGTTGTAACTGAAATACCTTATATGGTAAACAAGTCAAGATTAGTTGAAAAGATTGCTGATTTAGTAAAAGAGAAGAAAATAGAGGGGATATCAGATCTAAGAGATGAATCTGATCGAAATGGTATTCGCGTTGTTATAGAATTAAAAAGAGATATTAATTGGGAAATTATCCTAAATCAATTATACAAACATACACAACTACAAGAGACTTTTGGGGTAATATTATTGGCACTAGTAGATAATCAACCGAAAGTATTGAATCTACAAGAAATATTAGGCCATTATATTAATCATCAAAAGGAAATTATTGTACGTAGAACACAGTTTGATCTTAAAAAGGCTGAAGATAGAGCTCATATTTTAGAAGGTTTAAAAATAGCTTTAGATAATATAGATAGAGTAATTACAGTAATTAGAGGTTCGAAAAATGGAGAAGTAGCCAAAAATTCCTTAATTGAAGAATTTGCGCTATCTGAGAGACAAGCCCAAGCTATTTTAGATATGCGTTTACAAAGACTTACTGGATTAGAAAGAGAAAAGATAGATATTGAATACAATGAGCTTATGATAAAAATCGCGGAATTCAAAAAATTATTAGCAGATGAAATGCTGATACTTCAAGTAATAAAAGATGAATTGATAGAAATAAGAGATAAATATTCAGATAAAAGAAGAACTGCTTTTGAAGTTGATTATGAAGATATCAGCATGGAAGACTTAATAGAAGAACACGAGGTTGTCATAACAATGACACATGTTGGTTATATCAAGAGATTATCCGCTGATACGTATACTGCGCAAAAAAGAGGCGGTAAAGGAATAAGTGCATTAAGTACTAGAGACAATGATTTTGTAAGTCATTTATTTACAACAACTACCCATCATTTTCTTTTATTCTTTACTAATAAAGGTAAAGTTTATCGATTAAAAGCATATGAAATTCCTGAAGCATCAAGAACTGCAAGGGGTACTGCAATAGTAAATATACTTCAACTTGAAGCTGATGAAAAAGTAACAACGATCATTCCTATAAAAGAATTTACAGATAATAACTTTTTAGTTATGGCAACAAAGGAAGGAATAATTAAAAAGACTAACCTTTCTCAATATGATTCTTCTAGAAAAAATGGACTTATTGCTATCTCTCTAAATGATCAAGATGAGTTAATCTCTGTAGAAATGACAGATGGAACTAGTGATGTGATTATGGGAACAAAAAAAGGATATGCTATAAGATTCTCAGAAGCTGACGTTCGTTCTGTTGGTAGAACTGCCATAGGAGTAAAGGGCATAAGACTAAGAGAAGAAGATGAAGTTGTGAGTATGGATCTACCACAAGATGATCCATTCATCCTATCAGTTAGTGAAAATGGATATGGTAAGTTAACAAAAATTGATGAATATAGAGTTCAAAATAGAGGCGGAAAAGGGATACAAACGTATAAAATTACTACTAAAACAGGTGAGCTAAGTGGTATCACAGTGTGTAGTAAAGAGGATCAGATTATTATGATTAATAATCAAGGTGTGATCATTAGATTAGAAGTAAAAGGAATCTCTATTATGGGTAGAAGTACCCAAGGTGTGAGATTAATGAAATTAGCTAAAGGTGAAAAAATAGTGACAATTGCAATGATGGTTAAAGAAGAAGATATTGTGGAAGATATATTAGAGTAATTACGATAAGAATGGGCTATGCCTTTAGGGTGTTCCTTATAAAATAAATGTAAAATATCAATATCTATGCCCACAAAAAAGTTTTATGTTGAGCGCAGATAGAGAATTTCCTACTTATAAGGAATACCCTAATTTTTATTTAATTTATGACTTTACAGTATTACAACTCGAATATGTTTTTATATCTCTGAATTTGGATTCTCACTTAAATTCAGATTTATCTAGCAATTTAAGATTTATTATTGAGTGCATACAGTACAGAAAAAACCAAAGGGATCCTCACCTACATTAATTAGTTGATGAGCTGAATTATTTGGAATAATAATTAGGTCCATAGGTTTTACATTGTAGATATGATCATCCACAATGACTTTGCCTTTTCCCCTTGCAATAATGACTACATGCACATGTTCATGTTTTTCTAATGTTGAAAATCCTCCTACTTTACACTCAAAGTACTTTAGGCACAAATTAGTTCCAAAACCATTTCCAACCAAGTTTTGTATAGTTGTGTCATTAAAAGTTACAGCACCTTCGTCATGAGGTTTGTAGTCAATCTTTGTAACTCCTGACCATACAAAATCATTAAATTCAAAAAAAATATTATCACTCATTATTTAGCACTCCATTCTATTTTTAAAATACTCATTAACTGTTAGACTTGTAATTAACATATAAAATGTAAAAATTAGTATATAATTAGTGAGAATTATGTTAAATTAGTTTACCCCAAAAATATGATGTAATGTTAATCATTCATTATAAATAAAAAAATCAATTAATTAGAATACTAAAATCAATAGGAATTTTTCAATGTAAACATATTGGAAAACTTTATATACTTGAAAAAATTTGTACAGAAAAAGATTTTATTTTTAAGTTAGTAGAATATGAATTTAAACATGTAGAAAAGTAGTATAATAGATGAAACAATGGTTAAAGCATCTAGGAAAAAAAATATTGCATTTACAGCAGTAAAACTTATATAGAATAAGAGAGAAATCATATATTGATTACACTAAGGTAGCTCTTGTAGGAAAATACGGAATTAAATAGATCATACGGAGGTAAACTCAATGACAATAAAAATAGCCCCATCTTTATTTGGTGCTGACTTAGGAAATCTTGAAAGTCAAATTAAAGAAGTAGAAGCGTGCAATGTAGACATGCTTCATATTGATGTAATGGATGGTAACTTTGTCCCTAATATTGCATTTGGACCTGATCAAATAAAGATGCTAAGAAGTAAAACAGATTTATTATTTGATGTTCATCTCATGGTAGTTGAACCTGATCGTTTTATTCCTCAATTTGTAGAGGCAGGTGCCGGTATTATTACTGTACATCAAGAGGCAACCACTCATCTGCATAGATGTCTTAAGTTAATTAGATCTTTTGGTATCAAATCAGGTGTGGTTCTATCCCCTGCAACTCCTATTGAAACTTTGAAATATGTATTAGATGAAATAGATATGGTTCTTCTAATGACTGTAAATCCTGGTTATGGCGGACAATCTTTTATAGAGAAAAGTATTGATAAAATAAAAGATTTAACTGAGATGATAAAAGGATATGATATAGATATCCAAATCGATGGCGGGATTAATCTTACAACCGCACCTAGGGTTGTAGAAGCAGGTGCAAATGTTTTAGTAGCAGGTTCATATACGTTTAAAGGAGATATAGCAAAAAATATTTTAGATTTAAGAAATGCAATTAAATAATTTAAAATGGAACGAAACTAAATGAATAGAAGTAGTAGTGCTGTAGATTATTATCATAAGATATTATAAATATTTTGCATAAAATATGCTTAGTTTTATGTAAGGAAAATTCTAGTTTATAACTACAGGATTAGATATTTTTGTGAAATATTTATCATATTACGAGAAATATAGTAAAAAATTTAGTATAACAACTTTTGCAGTTGATTAACCAACAGTATAGCTTCAAAAGCGGGTATGGAATTTATAATAAATTCGCTAACACAAGAATTTGGTCCACAAGGTGTAAATGCAACGTAATTTCTTTGAACCTTACAGAAACAGAGATATTGGATCAGTTAATTTCTTGCTTATTCTATGGCGCATTATATTACAAGTCAGAGTAGTATATGATGGGAGGACCACTCGTTAAGAAATAGTATAGATAGAATAAGGGCTAGGTGTAACATGGAAGATATGAAAAAGATACTGGTTAAAGTGTCTTATTATTATTATAAGATGGGATTAACTCAAGGTGAAGTTGCAGATAAACTACATATGTCTAGGCAAAGAGTCAACAGACTATTAAAGAGAGTTCGCGAAGAAGGAATCGTAACCATCCATATAAATGGGTTTTCTGAAAGTTATGTAGATATTGAAAGTGAACTTGAAGACAAGTATAAATTAAACCGAGCGATAGTTGTGCCTAATTTAGGTGAAGTTAATCAAGTATATGAAGGATTAGGAATTGCAGGGGCAGATTACTTAAGGTCTATACTGAAAGACAACTTAAATATTGGAATGTCTTGGGGAACAACTCTACTACATGTTGCAAATAGCATACCTGATAATATAAATACTTATAATAACATCTCCATTATCCAATTAGTTGGTAGCATGAATGGAGATCATGGACTTACACAGTCAGATGAGATTACAAGAGTAGTATCCCATAAAATAAAGGCAACACCTTACTTTCTATTTGCACCTACATATGTAAATAATCATAATGTAAAAGCTGAACTAATGAAAGAAGAAAGTATAAAAATAGTATTTGAAAAAATGAAACAATGTGATGTCATGTTTTATAGCATAGGTGAGGTATACAGTTATTATAATGCCATAAGCAAGACGATTTTGATAGAAAATTATGATTTGATTATTAAGAATGGTGGAGTGGGAAATATTGCTTTAAGATTTTTTGACGATAAAGGTGAGTTTTTAGATTCAACGATTAATAATAAAGTAATGGGTATAGATATAGCTACCATGAAAGAAATTACTGAAGTGGTATGCGTTGCTGGGGGAAACAAAAAGGTTGCTGCGATTGTTGCTGCGCTTAAAGGTGGTCTAATGAATACACTAATTACAGATCATATTACAGCTAGGAATATATTGAGATGTGATTATAAGTAAAGCAAATGCAAAGATAAGACGATATTTGCGTTTATACAGTATACGAACATAATTTTTGTTTGTTTTTAGTCCTATTATAAATTGTTATTTAATAATATCTCGTTTATCATTTTTTTGTTTTATTAAATACATTTAGGGTATCATATAACTGTTAGATTAATGTATAATAAGGTAGTTAAAAATAAATAAAAAAGGAGGAGAAAAAATGAAAAAATATGAATGTAATTTATGTGGGTATATTTATGATCCAGCTGAGGGAGATGCTGATGGTGGTATAAGTCCTGGTACTGCTTTCGCAGACATACCAGATGATTGGGTTTGCCCACTTTGTGGAGCAGGTAAAGAGGATTTTACTGTAGTAGAATAATAGTTTTAAACAATCAAATACATAAGTTGAGTCAGATGGTTTTAAAATTGATAGAGCCATCCTTAACTTTATGTTGTTGGTTATGAGCAAATGTAGAATAAATAATAATTCAATCTATAAAAAAAGTCCCTAGACTAAGGGACTTTTTTTATCATTATTTTTTACCTACTACCATTGAATTATAGTAATGAATTTACGATAGAGCTGTAATCGGATTTAGTTTTTGCACCTACTTCTCTTCTGACTTCTTCTCCTTTGTTAAAGAATAATACAGTAGGGATACTCATCACTCTATACTTCATTGCAACGTTTCTATTTTCATCAACATTTAACTTAGTGATTTTTGCTTTTCCTTTAAATTCATCAGCAAGTTCATCAACGATTGAAAGAACCATTTGGCAAGGTCCACACCACTCTGCCCAAAAATCAACAAGAACTGGTACTCCAGAATTTATGACTTCATTTTCAAAATTATTTTCATCTAAACTAACAACATTTATATTCATTGTTTATAAAAAACTCCCTTCGTACACATATTTTCATATTTACCCAAAGAATAAGGTACTAATCAGTAATTTTATTACACATTAAAAAGATAAGTAATGTATTAGGTTGCTACTGTGCATAATGTAAAATATAATATTATCATATTTATATACTTAACAATAAGTTAAATAATTTATTATATTTAACTTATTGTTTCCTAACATGTAGCAGTTACATATAATATTTTATTTTTTTAAATTTGTGATAAAAATAGAAAGGAAGAAGTAAGTGAAAAGTTCACTATACGATGCATTGCAAAATATTATTAAGCAAGGTAATTATATTAGATTTCATATGCCAGGGCATAAGGGTAGGTCAAAGACTGTAATAGACTGGAATAAATATGATTTTACAGAAATACCAGGTAGTGATAATCTTAGTAATCCTTATGGGGTATTGCTGAACATAATGAATGATATAGCTAATATTTATGAAGTGAAAAAATCTTTATTATTAGTCAATGGAAGTACAGTGGGCATTATTGCATCTATATTAACTACTTGCAAACCAGGAGAATCTTTTGTGGTACCACGTAATTCACATAGATCGGTATATTCTGCTTTACTACTTCATGATATAGATCCAATATATATTTATCCAATTACAGGAAAGACATGTAGTTATCCTATAATAAAGCCTCATCAAGTGGAAAGAGTATTTAAAGAAAATCCAAACTGTAAAGGGATAATTATCACATCCCCTACTTATCACGGTGTATGTAGTGATATAAAGACCATAGGTGAGATATCTAAGAAGTATAATAAGGTGTTAATTGTAGATGAGGCCCATGGGGCACATCTTAAATTTCACAAGGATTTCCCTCTCTCAAGTGTAGATTTAGGTGCCGACATAGTAATTCAAAGCACACATAAGACATTAGGTTCATTTAATCAAGGAGCTCTACTTCATGTTTGTAGTGAACAAGTTAATATCTTGGAGTTGAAAAATACGCTAAATATGCTTCAAACAAGTAGTCCATCTTATCCAATTATGATTTCTATAGAAAATGCAATAAAAGATGCACATATAAATAGAACAAAGTTAGGTGAACTTATTGATTACTATGAATATACTCAGCGTAAACTTAATGATACTAATTATAGTTTAGAAGGAACTGAATTACTGAAAAGTGGACAAATATTTGGATATGATAAAAGTAAGCTATGGATTACCACCCATAAAATCTCTGGACATAAGCTCTCGGAGTACCTAAGAGACAAATACAACATTCAAATAGAGATGTGGGATAATCACAGTATTTTAGCTATGATGGGGATAGGCACGACACAACAGGATGTAAAAAGACTAATAGCTGCTTTGAAAGATATATCTAATACTCATGGATGTAGCGATAAAATATACCTGCCAGAAGTATATTCATATCCTGTAGTAGAGAGTATGATGACTCCACAACAAACATGCAAAGAACTTAAAGAGGTTATTCTATTAAGCAAGAGTAAAGGTAGAGTATCAGCAGAATTTATCATACCCTACCCTCCAGGTATACCTGCGTTAGTCCCGGGGGAAATCATTGATGATCATATGATAAATTTTATTCATAATTGGCAGGCAAAAGACGTGCAAGGACTAACAAAAGACGGTGGCATAAGTGTCATTAGCAAAAGGAGATAAAAGAATGGGTAAACTATTTGTTATAGAGGGATTAGATGGTAGTGGCAAGGAGACACAAAGTAATTTATTGTATAAAAGATTATTGAATGATGGTTACAAAGTCATGATCATATCCTATCCTCGTTATGAAAGAGAAAGTTCTGCCTTAGTCAAGATGTACTTAAGAGGAGATTTTGGGGAGAATCCTGATGAGGTGAGTCCCTATGTTTCGTCAACGTTCTACGCAGTAGATAGATATGCGTCATTTAAATGCGAATTAGAGAGCTTTTATCGTAAAGGTGGAATCATAATAGCAGATAGATATACCACATCTAATATGGTTCATCAGGGTGGTAAGATATCAGATGAAGTAGAGTTATCAACATTTTTAAATTGGTTATGGAATTTAGAATTTGAATTATATAAAATACCAATTCCAGATAGAGTGTATTTTTTGCATATCCCCCTTGAACATGCTTTGGAAAGAATAGAAAAAAGACTAAATAAGATAACAAATGATATAAAGAAGGACATACATGAAGATAATTATGAACATCTAAAAAATGCATTTACTAATGCAAATAAGCTAATAGAAACTTATAGTTGGAAAAAAATTCAGTGCGTTGACGAAAATAGATGTAAAACTATTGAAGAGATTAATGAAGAACTATATACTGATATAATAAAATTAATTAAAGAGGTAGAATAATTGTTTAATCAAATACCCATAGATGTTAAAAATAAGAACCTATTAGAAAAAGCAATTGATAAGAACAAAATTAACCACTGTTATATTTTTGTTGGTCCTGAAGGAACAGAAAAGCGCCACACTGCACTAGAATTTACAAGAGCAATATTATGCACTGAACAGGACAAGCCATGTAATGAGTGTATCTCATGCAACAAGATAAATAATAAGAACCATCCAGACTTTATTGATGTTTTTCCTCAAGAGAATAGCATAAAAATAAGTCAATTAAGAGAAATACAGAGAAAAATGAATATAAAAGCTTATGAAAGTAAATATAAGGTATTTATCATTAATAACAGTGACACTATGGGAATACCAGCACAAAATTCTTTACTCAAATCATTGGAAGAACCTAATAATGGGGTAGTGGTGATTTTACTTAGTAAAAGTAGTCATAGTTTATTGCCTACGATTTTATCTCGAGGGCAAATATTACATTTTAATCCGTTAGACGAATTTACATTCCAAATTGAAATGAATAAGCTAGATAATACAGATCAAGATAGCATAGAGGATTTATATAGTCTTAGCCAAGGATGTATTGGAAAAGCAAAACACATGTTAAAAAATCCCACAGAAATAGAGCAGTTTAAAGAGTTTAGACATGTTATTTCAACTATTTTAAGAGGTGAGTATCACAAAATATTTCAATTCTCTAAGTGGATGAAAGACAGTAACTTAGCCAATGAAGATGTGGTAAATTATTTATTGATCATATTTAAAGATATACTTCGTAAAAAATTAGCTGGTGAAATAAAGGAAGCAGATTATTTAACTTATGAATCAATTCATGATATAATACAAGAGATTATAGAAGTGCAGTCTGTATTAAAATATAATGTAAATTTTCAATTACAAATAGAAAGACTGTTATTGAAGTTACAGGGGGAAAAATAATTTCATGATAAAAGTTGTTGGAATACGGTTCAAGAAGGCCGGTAAAATATATTATTTTGATCCACAGGAAATAGAGATAGAGGTAGGATTCAGTGTAATTGTAGAAACGGTAAGAGGATTAGAGTTCGGAAAAGCAGTAACTCCAATTAAGTTTGTTGACGAAGAACAAATTGTATCTCCAATTAAACCTGTGCTTAGAGTAGCTACGCATAAGGATGAAAAAACTTATGAAAAGAATAAAGAAAAAGAAGTAAAAGCAATTGAAATCTGCAAACAAAAGGTGGAAAAACATGCATTAGATATGAAGCTAATTGATGTAGAGTACACTTTTGATAATAATAAGGTTATATTCTATTTTACTGCAGAAGGAAGAGTAGACTTTAGAGAATTAGTAAAAGATTTAGCTTCAATATTTAAAATCAGAATTGAACTTAGACAAATTGGTGTTCGAGATGAAGCGAAAATGTTAGGCGGATTAGGACCTTGTGGCATTCCACTGTGTTGTTCAAAATGGCTAGGAGATTTTGAACCAGTATCTATAAAGATGGCAAAAGAACAAAATTTATCACTAAACCCAAGTAAAATATCTGGCATATGTGGTAGGTTATTATGTTGCTTAAAATATGAACAAGATTTTTATGAAGAGGTAGGTAAAAGGTTACCAACAGAAGGACAAAAGGTTACTACTCCTGATGGAAAAGGTATAATTATTAAAATAAATATTTTGGCTGAATCCATTGTTGTGAAATTAGAGGGTGAAGAAACAATTATAAATGAATATAAAGTAGAGCAAATTCAAGTAGAAAAAGGTTGTAAAGGATCCTGTTGTAAAAAGAAAAAAGATCAAAAATCAGATGAACTAACCCATGACGAAAAAAAGCAACTTAAAAAGTTAGAAAAATAAATATTAATGATAATAGTTCAATTAGTGTAGAATAGGAAATTAAAAGGTAAGTTGGTAATAATTTATTCGTTTGTGAAGAAAAAAACGTTTTAATCTAATTGGTTTTATTATATAATGTATTTGTAAAGTGTAAGTACAAAAATAGGAGGTGAATATAAATGGCGTATGTAATTAATGCTGATTGCATTTCTTGTGGTTCTTGTGAATCAGAATGTCCAGTTGACGCAATTAGCGAAGGAGATTCTTTATACATAATCGATGGAGCTACTTGTAGTGACTGTGGTTCTTGTGCTGATGTGTGTCCAGTGGATGCTTGTGTAGCAGAATAAAGAATAAAAACGACCTCCATAAGAGGTCTTTTTTTAATAAGGCAAATAAGTTCCCAAAAGGGAACTTATTTTATTGAATGAGAAAGTGCTAATTATTTATCATGTTTGGATAATAATTGTAATCTCTTCTGCAACGAACAATAAACTAGTAAGAAAAGAGTTCATTAAATTTAAAGATGATAGTCAAAAATAAAGAAAATATATTAATTAGTCAACAATGTATAAACAATTATGTTGTTTATTGCAAGCATTTTCTGTAACAAAATGCAATGCAAAAGTGTAACATCCCTATTGATTATTTAATTGTTTGTT